>Ga0308157_10001668_pt1 | contig 42698 bp, 32 predicted proteins | sample PhyBR1_FD_201035 | JGI IMG/M metagenome (GOLD analysis project Ga0308157, IMG submission 201035) | Phyllosphere microbial communities from UC Gill Tract Community Farm, Albany, California, United States - DLSLB.R1 | ecosystem: Host-associated > Plants > Phyllosphere > Unclassified | place: USA... | reverse complement strand
ACCTCCGGGTTATGAGCCCGGCGAGCTACCGAACTGCTCCACCCCGCGATGACTAGACAATTCTTGCATCATCGCGGAGCGAAAGCAAATCGGTAAGTTCCCCCTGGCGCTTAGCCTTCGGAACCCTGCGCGGCGTCAGATGGTGCTGGCGACTCGCTTGGAGCGTTCTCGTCAAGCTGCACTTCCCCATCAACTTCGGTGCCGTTGATTGCCGAGTCAGCTTCCATAGCTCGGTTCAGCGCATCTTGCAGTTGCTTCTGCGCTTCACCGTAGGCTGCGAAGTCACTCTTAGAGAGCGCATCCTGACCCTTGGTAATGGCCTTATTGGCATCCGAAAGTGCAGTAGAAAGCTTCTGAGCATCAGACTGGGTCGGAGCCTTTTCGCTTTCCGGTGCGTCCTCACCTGGCGATACACCTTCGGTCTCACCGGTTACCGCACCGGAGTTTCCACCAAAGACCTCGTCCAGGGCCTCGGAGAGAGTATCAGCGAAGCCAACCTGATCACCGAAGGAAACCAGAACCTTTCGCAGCGTTGGGTAGCTCGTCTGTCCCGAGGACTGAACGTAGACCGGCTGAACGTAGAGAATACCGCCACCGACTGGCAAGGACAGCAAGTTACCGTTCTTGACCTCGGAAGCACCCTGACGCAACAGGTTCAGTTCCTGGGTCACCCGGGTGTTGGTATCGAAGTTCTGCTGTGCCTGACCTGGGCCAGGAACCGCGGTGTCACGAGGCAGCTCCAACAGTCGTAGCTTTCCGTAATCCTCAGACTTCACGCCAGCCTTGGAGCCAGCATCAGCGGAAGCCGACAAGAACCCAAAGAGCACGTTGCGCTGCTGCCCATTAGAAGCGGCGGCAGGGATGAATGTCGAGGTCAAGGAGAATGACGCTTGGTCTTGGGTCGGCATCTTCAAGGACATGAAGTACGGAGGCTGCTTAACTCCTGCCGCGGACGAGGTCGGATCATCAGGAACAGCCCATGCGTCGTTGGATTCGTAGAACGCGTCAGGATTATCAACGTGATAGGTCGTCAGCACTTCTCGCTGCACCTTGAACATGTCCTCTGGATAGCGGACGTGCTCGATCAGGTCAGCCGACATGTCTTCCAACGGATGCATGGCCGTTGGGAAGATCTTCTGCCAAGCCTTCAAGATTGGCTCATCGGTGTCCCAAGCATAGAGCTTTACTGAGCCGTCATAGGCGTCAACGGTGGCTTTAACCGAGTTCCTCAAGTAGTTCACCCGACCACTCATGGATAGCTCCTGAGTATTCGTCAGTGAATCCGCCACTGCCGAATCCAACTGCTTCTGTTGGGAGTACGGGAATGCGTTCGAGGTGGTGTATCCGTCGACGATCCACTGAACACGTCCGTCAACGATTGCTGGGTAGGCGCTGGAGTCCAAGGTCAGATATGGCGCTACCTTGCTCACTCGATCACGAGGGTCACGATCGTAAAGAATCTGAGATTCATTGTTGACTTGCTGTGAGAGCAACAAGTCAGTCGAGGCAAACTTTAGTGCGTAGACCAGTCGATTAAACATATTGCCAACGTTTGGTCCACCATCGCCGGTGAACGTGTAACGCGTGTCTTGGTTTTCCCCGCCGGTTCCAGGGCGGTCAAGCTCCTGGTCGGTCCAGCCTTCATCCGGTCCACCTACGACGGAGTACTCCGGCGAGTTTTCACCGAAGTAAATACGAGGCTCGTACTCCTTGTCGGTGATCAAATCACCGGAAGTTGGAATACCACCGAGCATGAAGTCCGGTCGGCCGCCAGCGGCAACGCGGTTACCGTAGGCTGCTACAAGCCCATAGCCGTGGGTGTAGTTAATGTGTTGGTTGACCCAGGTGTCATTTTGGTCAATGTTAACTTCACGGGCGGCAATGACAGTATCTTCCACCTTGCCATCTACCTTGTAGCGGTCAACGTTCAGGTTCTTCGGGAAGGTGTAGTACCCACGGAACTGCTGAAGCTGGGCGAAAGCAGTGGAGACCAAGTTAGGATCAAGCAAGCGAATATTCGCAGTGGTCGAGGTTTCCTCAGCCAACGCATTTTTCTCTGTGGAGATCTTTGCGTCGTAGTCAGTAGTCTCAACGTCATCTAGGCCGTAAGCCAGTCGCGTCATTTCGATATTTCGGTCGATGTAGCTGCGCTCGAGTTCACGCTGGGACGGAACAACCTTGTACTGCTGTACCAAGAATGGGTACACGCCACTCACAACGATCATCGTGACCACCAACATGGCAGTTCCGATCAGTGGCAGGCGCCACCGTCCGTTTACGGCAGCGATGACAAAGACAATCGCTATCAAGACTGCAATGATCGCAAGAATCATCTTTGCAGGAATAACCGCGTGCACATCCTTGTACAGCGCACCGGCAACGCGGCCGGACTGGTTGGTCAACGTCTCGTACTGGCCAACCCAGAAGTTCGCGGCCTGCAAAATCAAGAAGACAGCGACTACGACAGCAGCATGGACACGCGCTGCTTTTCCGATGGTGATACCACCGCGCTCTTCAACACGGATTCCACCGTAGAGGTAGTGCGTCAACAGGCCGGCGACTCCGCTCAGCAGGACCACCGAGATTAGGAATCCATTAATGAGCCCAATGAAAGGCAGCGAGAAGATGAAGAAACCCAGATCCATATTGAACTGAGGATCGTTGCTTCCAAATGGAACCTGGTTGAAGAAGAGTAGGACTGTCTGCCACTGCCCCGCTACCGCGACAGCAGCAAAGATGCCAACAACCAGCGGGATGCCAACCATCAAAAAGCGACGGATTGGTTCCAGCTGCGCCTGGTAACGAGACATGGTATCTGGCTGGTTCGCATTGGGTGCGTACACCGGGCGATGCTTGTAGGCGCTACGCATGGAGAACCACATTGGTACAGCCATGAATACCAGTGCGATTACAAAGATCACTAGTTTAGCGATGCGCTCAGTCCAGTAGACCTGCGAAAAACCCAGCTGGTTGAACCAGAGGATATCTGCATAAAAATTGGACAGGAAGACGAATACCGCAACCAAGATCACCACCGCGAAGATGGTCAGAGTCAGCGGTGAAACTTTCCTACCTGATGGCTTGGAAGGTCGTTGCGGTTCACGAGGCCTCGGCGGGCCCCCGAACGGACTATCCGATCCGTATGACACTATTTTATTCCTTACTTTGGGTCCCGCCAGCTGCTTGAAGCCGGAGGACTCGTTTACCTAATTCTTGAACGAGCGATAACTAGCTTTTGATCCTTGCGTCACATTCTTCCCTTGATGTGGCACCAATCCTATTCACATGTCGCGAAACTCGATGGATCTTGACCGTCCGCGATCTTTTCCAGCGCAGAACGAGCTTCTTTCAGAGTTGAAACTTTCACGACATTCAGCCCCTCCGGCACTCGACCAACTACTTCGTTGCAGTTTCCAGCCGGAGCGAGGAATATGGTTGCCCCGGATTTCCTAGCCGAGACCATCTTTTGGGCGATACCACCTATTGGTCCAACGGTTCCATCAGCAGAAATTTCGCCGGTGCCCGCCACGTGGTGCTTGCCTGCCAGTGAGCCTTCGGTGAGCCGGTCAATGATTGATAAGGCAAACATCATGCCGGCGCTTGGACCTCCAACGTTGGACAGACCGAATTTCACGCCGATGGGGAACTTGTGTTCAGTTCCCAAAAAGACCCCGAGTTGACGCTCACCATTCTCTGCGGCCTGGGTCTGAACGGCGACGTCAACGTTCTTATAGTCACCCTGTTTGTCAGCTCGCCCTACCGTCAGGGTTGCCGGCTGATCGCCATTGGCATCAAGGGCTTTCTTCAGCTGTTCAAGTGAAGAAACGCTCTTACCGTTGTATTTGAGCAACCGGTCACCTTTTTTGAGCAACTTGGAATTGAGCTCATTGGAAAAGTCTGCGACGGTTAACCACGTCTTGAAGTCATATCCAAGTTCGGTCAGCGCGGCTGCTATGGCTAAATCCTGAGATGAAGTCATCATCATGTCGTTTTGCTGATTTTGCTGTTCAGATGACGTGCTGTGCGCCATGATAGTTTCTTCCGGCACAACGTCTTTGGTGGGATTGAGCAGTGCTTCAAGAACAACTGGAATCGTCACGCGGTTTTGTCCGCCACCTTGTACGTAGACGGTGAGCAAATCTAGTTCGCTATCCGACGCGTAGGTCTTTGCTCCATCGATGGACACCACATCTTTGCCCTCGTCCTTGCCCAAAGTGTTAAACACTGGGCCAGGAGAACGAATCATGAAATTCGTGGGCAAGAACATCATGACGCCCACAAGCAACAAGGCGATGACCCCGGCGCTCGTCTTTTTCAGAGACTTGGAACCTGATGATTCATGACTAGTTTTGTCATGCGCCACCATCGAGTCGTGTGGTTCCTGTTCGTGCACTGGTCCTGCTCCCGCCAACTATCAAAATATCTCTGGTTACGCCCTACAGACGTCACCACTCTTAGCCTACTGATACATAGGCGATAAAGGCATCAGCAATATGGCGTATTCAGTGTGCCGAAAGCGAACTGTAGCCAAGATTCATGGGAACTATTTGCCAGACACGGTAGTTTTAAAGGCATGGCACAGAACCCCCCGAATAACCGCCCGAACGGCGACGACGACGATAACAACCCGCAGGATCCCCTTTCTGCCATGTTCTCGCAGCTCTTCGGTGGCGGATTTGATCCCAATAGTCTTCCTCCACAACTGCGCGATGCTCTCGGCGCCCAGGGCGATCCAGCAGCAATGCAGAAAATGATGCAGCAAGCCCAAGCAATGATGTCGGCCATGATGAGCAATAATGCTTCGGCTGGCCCGGTGAACTGGAAGCTTGCTGCCGACACCGCGTTGCAGGCCTACGCGAGTGATGATCCGGAAGTTTCGCAGGCGCGCCAGAGCGCAATCAGTGACGCATCGAATTTGGCTGATCTGTGGCTGAATAACTCAACCGTCTTCGAATCCAACGGGCATCCAACCGAGGCTTGGACTCGCAAGCGTTGGTACGACAAGACACTGGCAACGTGGAAACAGGTCACCGAACCAGTGGCTGAGTCCGTGGCCACTGCCATTACTTCGGCTATGAAGGATCAGATCCCTGAAGAGATGAAGGGTATGCTCGGCAATTCCGATTCTATGTTCCGAAATCTCGGAGCAAGCATGTTTGGCATGCAATTGGGTACCGCACTAGGTGGTCTAGCAACCGATGTTTTGGGCGGTACAGATATTGGTTTGCCTCTGGCTGGCTCTACTGCCGGAATCATCGGTACGAACGTCGCTAAGTTCGGTGATGGCCTAGAAATTCCAGAACAGGAAGTTCTGCTTTACATCGTTCTTCGCGAGAACGCGCATGCCCGATTGTTCAGTCGTGTTCCTTGGCTCAGCTCGAAGCTGATTGGAGCCGTTGAGTCCTACGCACGTGGCATTCATATCGACATGTCTCGTATCGAAGAGGCAGTGCGCGATATTGATCCTTCAAATCCTGAGGCGATGCAGTCGGTTCTTGGTGAGGGATTGTTCGCCCCGCAGCGAACCGCCGAGCAGGACAAAGCACTAGAAAATCTTGAACTGACACTGGCGCTGATTGAGGGCTGGGTTGACCACGTAGTTTCGCTGGCTGCGGCAAACTTGCCGTTCGCTGAACACCTGCGTGAGACGATGCGTCGCCGCCGCGCCTCGGGCGGACCGGCAGAATCCGCCTTCGCCGCGCTCGTTGGCCTGGAATTGCGTCCGCGCAAGCTTCGTGAAGCTGCCGCGTTGTGGCATCACCTGTACGACGAACGAGGAATCGACGGTCGCGATGCAGTCTGGGACCACCCAGATCTGATGCCGACTGAGGAAGACCTCAATGACCCAGCAACTTTCACCCAGCGGCGTGAGCTGGCGAACGAAGAGTTTGATGACTTTGACGTTGCGCTGAACAAGTTGCTTTCCGGAGAGTTTGACGACGTTGATCCTCAGACCGAAGATCAGGATCCGAATTCTCCGGACTCGGGCGACGAACCGCAGAAGTAGAGTGTAGAAACCAAGAACCTTCGGGGATGAACCTATGCGTTCATCCCCGAAGGTTTTTAACTAGCTTTGCTCATCATCTCCGAAACCGTCCAGCAGGTTCGCGCCCTGTCCGAGTTCGGCGGCGTACAAGTTGTAACCTGCGTTAAAGGCTTCCAGGTAGAGGTCGGCCTCGGCCCGCCGTTGAAACCGGTTGAGTAAGCGTTGAAATTCGGGGCCGTGACCGGCTTTTGGTGCAGCCAGATGCGCCAGCTCATGAACCAAGACATAGTCGCGCACCCATGCAGGCATATGTTGAAGCTTGGATGAGAGCCTGATCGTTCTTTCCCTGTACGAGGCCGACCCCCAGCGCTTGTTTTGATTGGTAACCCACCGGACGGAAGTTGGATCTGCTAGGTCGTCAAAGTAGAACCGATCTAGTTCTTTCGCACGCTTTTCCAATACAGAATCAGACTGTCCTAGCTCCCTTTTCTGCTGTCCCTGGCGATACTTCTTGAGCATCTCGTCAACAAATCCGCGTTCGGATTTCTCATCTAGCGCTGCCGGTACTTGAACCACTAACTTGTTATCGCGCCACTGGGAGGAGATCGTTTTCCGCCGCTTTTTTGATCTCACAATCTGCACGCGAATATTATCAGGCGCCACAAATTCAACAGTGCTTGGATAAGCTGGCAATGCTTCTTACTCCTCTAGGGTCAATCGTTGATGACAACTCGAAGATATCTTCAGCCTCGGTGTGATTCCAGAACGGCGATGACCGCTTCCCCATAGCGTTCCAACTTACTGCGACCTACACCAGCGATTTTGGACAAGCCCTGTAACGAATCTGGTTGATGTTCCGCAATCGCCATAAGAGTGGCATCTGTAAAGATGACAAATGCCGGCACAGAATTTGAATGCGCCACTTCTGAGCGCCATCCTCGCAAGTTATCAAATAACGCTTCATCATAGGCAGCGGGACAAGATGCACAGCGCTTGAGCTTTCGCTCCTTGGCGCTGGTCAAGAACGTACCGCAGTTAGTACATACTGCTGGTGTCACCTTTTGTTCTCGTCGCTTGTATGAACTTTGCTGCCGGCTGCTAGCCTGACGTACCGATTTAATGCCGTCAAGGAAGCGCGATGGATACCGGTGTGCACGTCCGCCCGAGGTACGGGCCAATGACCACGAGAGGTACAAGTGAGTGCGGGCGCGAGTAATTCCGACGTACAGCAGGCGCCGTTCTTCGTCGTAGCCAGCCTGATCTTTGGCATAGGAGATCGGGACAAGTCCCTCGCTCAGACCCACCAGGAAAACTACGTCCCATTCCAGACCTTTGGCCGCGTGGAACGACGCTAGGGTGACTCCGTCTAGGGTTGGAGCATGTTGAATCGCAGCCCGATCTTCAAGTTCCTTGACCACGTCGTGCAACGTAGCCTCTGTCCCCTGCGAGGATTTTAGGGCCACCACTTCATCGGCTAGTCGTACCAGTGCTGAAAGTGACTCCCAGCGCTGGCGTACTGCGCCTGTTCCACCGCTGGGCGCGTTGACCGAGTATCCGTGCGAGGAGAGGATGTCGCGCACCATCTGAGGCAGTGGGGTGTCGGCAGCAACGCTTAGTGCGGCGCGCAAGGCCAGCATGCCTTCTTTGACTTCTCGCCTAGAGAAGAACCGTTCAGCGCCACGCATAACAAATGGAATGGAGTGTGCACTGAGTGCCTGCTCGAAAGCTTGAGATTGACCATTGGTTCGGTACAGAATCGCGATTTCAGAAATGTCTTGGCCCTGGCTAAGCAGTTTCTGAATTCGCATCGCAACTTCTTCGGCTTCGTTTTCGTCGTCGCCACATTCAAAGAATTCCGGAGCCACTCCGTGATCGCGCTGAGCGATCAATTCCAAAGGTTCTGGCCACGTCACATTGCGGTCGGGGACATTCGACTCAATGCGTCTGGTCGACAGGACCTTATTTGCCAGATTGACGACTTCTGGGGTCGAGCGGTAGTCACGCACCAGCTTCACTACCTTGGCTTCAGGGAATCGTTTCCCGAAGTTCAATAGGAAGTCCGGGCGTGCACCGGTGAATGAGTAGATCGTCTGGGAAGCGTCCCCGACTACGCACAGTTCGTTGCGCTCGCCAAGCCACAGGTCCAAAAGCCGTTGTTGCAATGGCGAAACGTCCTGATACTCGTCAACAACGAAGTGTCGATATTGTTGCCGAACATGGGCCGCGACTTTTTCGTTGTCTTCAAGAATGGCAATAGTCAGCAACAAGACATCTTCAAAGTCAATGACTGACCGATCGTCTTTAAGCTCTTCATAGGTTTGAAAAATTCGAGCCATGCTTACCGGTTCCAACCCGTTGGGCATCTCACGACTTGTTGCGATTTTCGCATAGCTCTCAGGAGAATGCATGGAGACCTTGGCCCACTCAATTTCTGAGGCGAGGTCGCGAACCATAGCTCGGTCGCTAGAGATTCGAAGCCGTCGTGCCGCTTCAGCGATCAAGGGAGCTTTATGCTCCACCAGGTTGGGCAACGTGCCGCCAATGGCTTGTGGCCAAAAGTATTGCAGCTGACGAAGCGCCGCAGCGTGGAAGGTTCGTGCCTGAACACCAGAGGCGCCGAGCTGGCGCAACCGTGTGCGCATTTCCGCAGCGGCACGTGTGGTGAAGGTTAGGGCCAGAACACTGGTTGGGTTGTATATTCCGGTGTGCACACCGTGCGCTATACGGTGGGTAATCGCACGAGTCTTACCAGTTCCAGCGCCAGCAAGAATACACAGTGGTCCGCTCAAGGTCTGCGCAGCCTGTCGTTGCTCAGCATCAAGACCGGCCAGCAGGTCCTGTGCTGGTGGAACGTCGAATTCTGTCACTTGCTCTGGGCCTCCGGAAGGGGTTTTCCGTACCAACTACGGATCAATGCGTGCGCAATTGAAACGCCCCGCGGTATGTCAATTGTTCCCGCCTCCAGAGCCAGACGGAGTTCGGCACGACTAAACCAACGCAGGTCGTTGATCTCAGCACCATCTGGTATCAATTCGATGCTGGTCGCTTCGGCTGCGAAGCCCAGCATAAGGGACCGAGGCAACGGCCAAGGTTGGGATCCACGATAGGCAACCTCCCCGACAAGTACCCCAGACTCTTCAAAAATTTCGCGGTGCACTGCCGATTCCAATGACTCCCCTGCTTCAACGAAGCCGGCGAGTACCGAATACATTTTTGATTTGAAGTTTGCGTTGGAGCCAAGCAACAGGCGATCTTCGCTGTCGATAACTGATGCGATAATCGCAGGATCGGTTCGAGGGAACAGTTCATGTGAGTTTTCGACACAGCTCTGACCCCACCCAGAATTCGAGGCCTGCACTTTGGAGCCGCACTTCGGGCAATACCGTTCTGACCGAATCCAATTGCAGATGGCTTGGGCTTCAACCAGGAGCTCGGCTTGCAGCGTTGAGAGAATAGTGAAGGCTTCGCGCAGGGTGAACCATTTTTCAATTCCCGCTGCCGAATAATCTCCCGCAACAACGATAGCGACCACGTAGTCGATTGATTCTGCGGTGCCTAAATAAACAAGACGCTCTGCTTCTTTGGCCTTGTAACTCGGTCCTGGCAGGAAGAAGAGCTCCTCCCCTAGGGCGGCCGCACCTTGGTCAGAGATCAGCATGACTTTGGTTGATTCTGCTGCAAGTTTGTCTCGTAAGAGATCCGGATTCGGTTGCTCAGTCAATGGACGCTCAATGAGCGAACTTGCAAAAGGTAGTCCAGTTAGCGGAGTTCGATACTTATCTGCCAAAGCCATACATCTAATCTAGTCCACATGCCTGACCCCAGACCCATTTCGAACCTAGTGTGGATTACCACGTAGTAGCCCAATTGATCTCGACCCTGAACATTCGCGGTGAATCCCAGCATATTCTGTGCGTCATTCAACCGCTTAGGTCACGATCTCGCATACGGTGGAACATGTGAAACGCACTGCCATGGAACTCGCCGCAATTGCAACAGCCGCCGTCCCCGGATTAGCTCCGGTGGGTTTTGCGGCTCTGTCAGACGACGCAGAAGATTTTGACTCGGCGCTGATTGTTGATGCTTTGAAGCACCGCTGGCGCGTTCGTTCCCCACGACATGATGAAGCCAGCATGCGACTTGAAGCTGAGCTCTCAGCATTGCGCGCGTTTTCCGCCAAGGTACGCACCTCGCTTCCTTTTGCCCTTCCATCAGTGGCCGGCACCGTCCGTCAGGGCACCCTGAGAACCTTCGTCTACAAGGACATGCCAGGACGTGTACCAACGTTGGAAGAGCTAGTCGACGAAGGCAGTAACCTCGCCAAGGCCCTGGGACAGTGCATGGCAGCCATTCACCAGATCCCAGATGAAGCTGTTGAAGTTGCTGGTTTGCCAACGTACTCAGCCGACGAAATCCGTCAACGCAAGCTCAACGAGCTAGATACTGCAGCTGCTACCGGTAAGGTTCCAAGCGGATTGTTGCGACGCTGGGAACACGCAATGGAAGACGTAGCGCTATGGCGTTTTAATTCAGCTGTCGTCCACGGCGCCTTCGATGAAGAGCAACTCCAGATCTCACACTCGAGCATCACTGCCGTTAAGGGATGGACGGATTTGCATGTTGGCGACCCAGCCGACGACTTTGCATGGCTCTCTGCCATCGAAGACCAGAGCTTCACGGATCGAGTTTATTCCTCCTACATGGAAGCTCGTAACAAGTCTGCCGATCCGCACATCATGCGCCGTGCGGCCTTGGCTGCAGAATTTGCCTTAGCGCAGTGGCTAGTGAAGTCTTTGGATTCCAAGGACTCAGAACGCATCGCTGAAGCCGAAGAGATGTTGCGGGAATTGGACCACAACATCAGTGAGTACGGCGGACAGCCGCTTTCTGTAGTGGAAGCACCACGTCCTATCGTCGCGCAAGCTGATAACGAGATAGCGAAGGAATCCAGTCCGGAAAAGGATAAGGACTCTTCGGTGCAGCAAGCATCTACCCCAGAGCCTGTTGCGTCCATTGACACTACGACTCCGCGCATCAACACTTCCAAGGTCACTGCTCTAACCGAAAAAGAGGAAAGTCCTACCTCCGCCACGGGCGCTGAGTCCAAGAATTCGGCTTCCGCGAAGACAAGCGACTCACGTTCAGTTTCGAAGCCAGCAGATCAATCCGGTACGGAAAAACCCGAGTCGGATGACTCTGACTCTGCATCCGTAGAAGTCAAGAACGCTGATGAAGCACCGTCCAAGAATTCCCAAGACGGACAACGAGTCACCAAACTTGAGCCTGTGGATCAAAAGCAACCTGAAGAAACCGACGACGCCAAGAAGTAGACGAATTACTCCCCTTCTCAGCGTCGCCCGATATTAGCTGTCGAGTTGCTCGAAAGCGTTGGAGATCATCGCTTCGAGGTCGGCTTCGTCCGAAAGATGTTCGGCACGAACGGTGATCCCAGCGGCAACATAGTAGAACGCCGCCTTGATATCTTCCAGTGCGATGCCGTGAAGGCGAGACCACCCGAGCCTATAGACAGCAAGCTGAACCAGTTTGCTCTTGAGATCTTGGCCATGTGGGACGCGTCCGGTTTTCCAGTCCAGCAATAGCCAGGTGCCATCTTCCATCTGGAATACGGCGTCAATTCTGCCTCGAACTGCTACCGGACCCACGCGGGTTTCCAAAGGGACTTCCACATACGCGGGCTGACGCTGCGACCATTCGCTGGCTAGGAACGCCTGCTTCATCGACTCAAGGTCGAGTGCTTCATCAAGATAGGTATCTGCCGGTTCGGTTAATTCTCCAAGATCAAGCATCGAGGTCTTTTCGTAGAATTCCTCAATCCACGCGTGGAAAGCCGTTCCACGACGCGCGGCCAATCCTGGCCGACGTGGTACAGGTCGACGCAGATTCTCTAAGACTGATACCGGATCTTCAGCCAATTCAACGAACAGTGAGGCACGAACGTGTTCTGGCACCTCAACTGCTCGTTCGCGATTACTCAAGAATTCGCGCTGAGCCAGTAGGCGACGCGCTTCATCTGACCATTGTTCTCCTGCTTCGGTCAGCAAAGGAGCTTCCTGGTCTTGACCGAGCACATCCTGAGCGATTTCCTCCATAACTTCGCGGCGTGTGTAGGGGAAATCTTTGCGGGCCATGCCGCCGGTAACCTGAGGTCCCTCTAAAGGGTCATACGGCCACAGTGCTTCTAGGGGTGTCATTGTGCTGGGATTTTGTTCCGGAGCGTCCTCTTCCTTAACCCACACACCAATTTCTGCCTTCGGATCGTTGCCTTCAGCCAACGGTACCAATGCCGTGAAGAACTCTGATGCGTCGGTTGGCTTGGTTCTTGTAGCAGTCCAGATGCTGCTACTGCAGATCAGCAGCGACTTGGCGCGCGTCACGGCAACATAGGCCAAGCGTCGTTCCTCAGCCACATGGTGGTCTTCAACGTGGTCTTTGAAAACTGATTCGGCTTCCAGTAACTCTTTCAAGGCTGGCTGGTCCGTATCCCATTGAGGCAAGTCCCGCGCATCCCCGCGCAGCTCCCAAGGAAGAGCCTTGTCACCGCTGGTCCATCGATCTGACTTGGATCCAGGGAATACCCCATCGTTCAAAGACATGACCGCAACGATGTCCCATTCCAAGCCTTTGGACGCATGCACGGTGAGCAGCTGTACAGCTCTCGGATCCGCATCTTCGCTCGGAAGCGGCAGTCCACTTTCCTTCTCGGCGGCTTGTTCCAGCCACATAAGGAATCCGGCAAGCTCCACACGTGGGGCGTTGCGCGAATAATCGCGCACAACATCGGCAAAGGCGTCGAGATTTGCCCGCGACGCACTCGGCTCGACCCATGGCCGGACGGCTACCTCGATATCCAGATTCATGGCCCGTTCCACCTCGCGAATGAGGGTATCTAGGTCATCGTTGGCCATCAGTCTCAGGCCAGCCAGTTCTTCCTTGAGCGCGCAGAGCCGTGCACGTCCTTCTTCGCTCAAGCAACGCCCGTCAGCGCTGTGCCACCCTTCTGGTGGAAGGTAGTCCAGTGCCTCAATCAGGCTGGCTGCATCATTGAGTTCTGCCCTTGCAGATTCAGCCACACCTGCCTGCGAATCAGATCTTTCCTCCGCAGATTCTGCTGGATTCAGCCCCTTAGCCCGGCGTCGCTCTAGTTGTCGTGACCAGTCGGCGAAGGCCGCTAGATCTGCTGTGCCAATGCGCCATCGTGCGCCCGAGAGCATTCGCATGAGCTTGTCAGAACGCAGCGGGTCAACAAGCACATGCAGGCACGCCACCAAGTCCGTCACCTCAGGTGTGCTCAATAGGCCAGACAATCCCACCAGCTGATAAGGGATCCCCCGTTCGGAGAGGACCTCGCCCATAATGCTCAACTGGCTGCGATTACGCGAAAGTACAGCACTAGTTTTGGGTTCGTCGAAGGCCAGAGCGGATTCAGCAATGATCTGATCAGCGATGACCTCAGCTTCTTCACGAACGGTAGCGCAACGGTTGAGGATGACTCGTCCCGCGTGGGCAAAAGCCGAAGGTTCCAATGGCTTCACGTTGACCGGTCCGGTGTGCTTTGTGCCTCCGGCGGTAATTTCGTTAGCTACCGAGAGCACGTTGACGGTATTACGCCAGGCTATCGTCAGGTGCTTCACGTGAGCGTTGCGATGATCCTCGCCACGAATGATGGGGAACGTCTCGGGGAACCTAAAGAGCTGTCCGGCGCTGGCCCCGCGGAAGCCATAAATTGATTGATTCGGGTCACCCACTGCAGTGACCGGATGCCCCTGTCCGTAGAGTTGTGAGAACAGCACCATTTGCGCATGCGAGGTGTCTTGGAATTCGTCCAGGAGTACGACCTTATGACTGGCTCTTTCGGCGAGCGCAGCGGCAGGAACTTCTTGGGCAATCTTCGCGGCGTGAGCAACCAAATCACCATAGTCCATGACCCCTAGCTTCTTCTTTTCACGCGTGTATTCCTGAGCAAGTTCAGCAATCGTGGCGCGGGAGGCTAACTTGTCGATGAGCTTCAAGGCGATTTGCGTGGGCGCCTTATCTTTTTCCGCATCCATGGGCAGGGCGCGTAGTTTGAGCACCAGATTATCAATCCATGCATGAGCTTCAGGGGCCGTGACCAAGTGTTCGGAAGCTTCGGAGCTGAACGAGACGATGGCATCAATGAGAGTGCTGGTGGCGCTATTAAGGTGGTGGTAGTCGCCCGTGTACTTTTCAAGAACGCTGTGTCCTAACTGCCACGACTGTGCTGCGCCGAGCAGGGCACTGTCATCTTCGAGTCCCAAGCGCAATCCGTGGTCTTGAACCAGAGTGTTGGCGTAAGAGTGATAGGTGGACACTGCTGGATCAAGGAAATCGCGAGTTTCTTCTTCACTGAGTAATCCGGTGGCCACCAGCTGTGCAATCTTGGCGCGAATTCGAATAGACAGTTCCCCAGCAGCCTTGCGCGTAAAAGTCACGCCAAGGATTTCCTCGGGACGTACCAGTTGGTTGGCCACCAACCATACGACTTTGTCTGCCATAGTTTTTGTTTTTCCAGAGCCGGCGCCGGCGATGACCAGCATCGGTTCCAGTGGAGCTGCAATAATTTCTGATTGTTGCTCAGTCGGTGGGAATTTTTCACCCAAAGCCTCTGAGAGTTCTTCAGGGGTGTATTTTATATTGCTCATGGTTCGGTGACCTGTCGTCCTTCGGCGCACAGTGGGCAGATTTCTGGCAGGGTGCAATTTCCAAGAATTCCTGCGGCACCCGCGGTGTGACGAGTAATGAATTCGCTGTGGCCCATCAGTTCGGCTGCTTCCAAAATTAGTGTTTTTGCCCAGTCTTCTCCGGCCAGCGAAGGTTGCTCTCGGATGGTGGGACTTTTAGTCTTGGTGCCCACGTAGACCAATGAAGCACCCGCTGGTTCATTAGAGAGTTCTTTGGTTGCTTCGTTATCTTGCAGTGCTCCAAGCTGAATGGCGGTTTGGTAGACACCCAACTGTGGATGCTCCACAGTGTCATTCTTACTGGGCGCCGTTGAGCCGGTTTTCAAGTCCACCACGGTAACTTTGCCAGCAGAATCAGCCTCGACGCGGTCGATGATGCCCCGCAATTGAACTTCGCTTCCGTTGCTTGTTGGGACTTCGATCTGGAAAGGCATCTCTCTAGCCACCAGCTCTCGACCTTCCTGACGCATCGAAATGCAATATTGGGCAAACTTCTTGAGCATCTCGCTCGCGCGGTCGAAGTCGCGTTGACCTTCCCAGTTGTCGAGTTTTTCGAGTTCTGGCCAGCGCTGTTCGAGAACCTGTTGATACTCGTACCCGCTGGCGTCTGGGTATTCCTCTGCGATGGAGTGGATCAGGGTACCTAGTGATGCGGCGAAGTCGTGTGCTGCGGTTCCACCGGCGCTTTGGACAAACCAGTTCAGAGGTGACTTCACCAGTGTTTCTACCTTGGACGGTGAGACACGGCGCGGTTGGTTCTCGGGTACTACCGGTGTATCGGAGGATAGTGGGCGCAGTCCCCACCACTGCTCTGGGTGCGCACCACGAATTGGCTGTTGTGCTTGGGCCAGCTGGGCGAGTACACGAACCGCATCTTGATAGGGGGCTTGCGCATCTTGATCATCTGGGGAGCTTACTGCCCCGAGCATCACGGCCTTGCGTTGCTCGGCGGTCCTTCGAAGTTCGGCAACTAGTGTGGGCAACGAACGGATCCGAGGCACCGTGGTAGTCTCGCGCCCATCTGGGCCTGGCGGTTCAACAAGGTCTAAGAACGAAGATGGCTGGCTGTCTTCGTTTTCGACAGCGGTGCAAATTAATTGCTCTGAGGCTCTGGATACCGCGTTACTGAAACTGCGCAACTCGTCATTGCGGATCTGGCGAACCAAGTGTGTTGGGGTTCGTGTTTTCAGGAAGCCGACGCCGTGCTCTGCCACATCGGCCAAGGCATTGGAGCCTAGCAATTCACCGCGTAACCGCAAGTTGGGCCAGGACCCTTCTTGCAGACCGGGAATGAAGACTATGGGCCATTCTTTGCCAGCAGCTGCGGCAGTGGTGAGTACTGTGACGGTGTTACCTCCGGCAGCGCGTGTTGCCAAGGAGTCCATGGGCAGGTCTTGGTTCAGGATGTGTTCGATAAACTGCGGCACACTGGCGCCCGGCAACTGATCAACAAATCGTTCGGCGGCCTGGAAGAGTGAGAGCACAGCGTCGAGGTCGTGGTCGGCTCGACGAGCCGACATTCCGGCCCCTAATGCCTCCTCGCGCCACGCTTGCGCACGACCCGAGGCTTCCCACATGGACCATAGTGCCGTTTCGGGGGTCGCTGTACCCGAGCCCAATTCGCTTTTGAGAGCGCCGTACATCTTGAGCAGACGTTCTAGCCCAAAGGCGGGTTTACCCAGTTGAGCTGCAAGCTCAGGTTCACGCAGGCACGCCTCCAGCAATTCTTGACTTGACCGCCGCCCACCCGCCGCAGCTTCGCGTTGACGAAGTAGTTGACGCAGACGCCTAATCTCCAACGCCGTACTCATCCCATAGCGAGAGAGCAGAAGGTTTTGCATCAGCAATGGATCGTCAGCTGTTGAGTCGTTATGGGCCAATTCCAAGAGATCCAGAAATGGGCGGACTGCTCCCTCGTCCTTGAGTGGAATCTCTGCCGGTGGAACTTGGACAGCGATTCCTTGACCTTCAAGGAACCTACTATAAGAACGTACCTGCGACCCATTGCGAACAATGATGGCCATCTCGGAAAGACTTCGTTTTTCAAAGAGGTTCAGCGCAACGATGCGCTGGGCAATGAAGCGTTCTTCTAAGGTGGAATTTTCAAAGGTCAAAGCAACACAAACTTCGTCTGAAGGTATCGATGTTGCTTCGATATTTCGTCCGCGAGTGCCAGCCGCCACAGGAACACGGCTGACAATTCTGTGCCATGCCTGAGTGATCTTCGGTGACATGCGGTGACCTTGAGTGAGGTCTAGTTGTGTCACGATTCCGGTGCTGCTGTAATTCTGTTCAAAACGATGCAACTCGTCGGCGCGTGCACCACGGAATCCCTGCACGACGTTGTCGGGCGCAGCGAACGCGACCAGGGATCGGTTCTTGCCTAATAGTGCTAGCAGCCGATGTTGGGACAGCGTTGCTTCCTGCAAGTCATCCACAAAGATCAGTTGTAGTCGGTCTTGTTCAGCGTGCAGGAAGGACTCATTGTCTTCAAGAATTTCTGCGGCGCGAGTGATCAAGCCTGCCGGATCAAAAGCTTCGGCATTTCCCAAGTCAAGCAGGTCTCGGTATTCCTGGTAGAAGCTTGCTGCCGCTAACCACTCTGGTCGTTGGGCCAGTTCGCCATAGTGTTCAATGTCTGCCGGTTCCAACCCGAGTTCTGAAACTCTGTCAAAGAATTCACGTACTTCTTTGCGGAATCCTCGCGTCCCAACCGCCAGCTCCAATTCTTCAGGCCAGTCTGGTCCATTGGTCAAGCCCTGTGCATGCCCCTCAAGCAGGTTACCGATCAGGGTGTCTTGCTCAGGGCCTGAGAGTAAACGTGGGGCACGCTCCAAAAAGGGCAAGAGCCCCTCAACTCGTGCTCTCCTGATCAGGTCAAAAGCATAGGATGACCAGGAGCGAACTACTGGTTCGGTGAAGGTCTGTTCGGCACGGCGACTGAGCTCATCTCGAATGGATGCTGCTGTCATACGCGTGGGCGCTATGATCAGCAAGGACTGCGGGTCTAGTCCAGCATTCAAGTGAGCAACTGCAGCGTTGACGAGGGTGCGGGTCTTACCGGTGCCCGGCGCGCCGGTAACCAACACCGGGGTGCTCACTGTTTGAAGCTGATCCATGATCTTTTCTGGATCTACGTGTAGTTCGCTTGGAGTTTCGTCCATGACTATAGTTCATCATCCAATTCAGACATTTTAGGGTTCCCCAACGACGATCTGAGGATATCTATTTGGGCCCACGCTTTAGGCGTAGGATTCCACCGGAACTGGTTCATCTTCACTTTTTTCTCTGGCAGCGCCAAGCCTTCTACGATCCAGTGCTCACGAGCCCTTGCCATCAACGGATCGGCGATCCCTCCATCTGCTTTCAGCACGCGCCACCATGGAGTACCAGCTGGTGCCATTGCCATCGCTTTGCCTACCTGACGTGCTCCACCGCTACCGAGCAATTCTGCAACGTCGCCATAGCTCAGCACTTCCCCTTGGGGAATCAGAAGGGCCAACTGATGAACCGCCTCGGCGTAGGTCAGCGGTCCTCGATCTCCTGCTTCGTTCATGACTCCATTCTGCCAACTGGCTAGCGTTGATCCACAACCTGCGCGTTGGGCCGCCATTGTGTCTTGATCTACCTGTAGCGTTGAGCTTATGAATGAATGGCACAAAGGCCTTGCAGTTGGCTTTGACTTGGAAACTACTGGCGTCGATACAACCACAGCGCGAATCGTAACGGCATCGGTGGTTTTGTTAGATGCACAGGGCACTGTAGTGAATCGTCGCGAGTGGCTGGTCAATCCCGGAATTGAGATTCCAGAAGCGGCAACGGCTGTACACGGTGTTTCCACTCAGAAGGCACGTGCTGAGGGCGCTGAGCCAAAACAGTCCGTCCAGGAGATCATGCAGCTGTTGGCTTTCGCTTCTGAGCAGTCCCCCATTGTTGCGTTTAATGCCTCCTATGATTTTTCCGTTCTCTACAATGAAGCCCTTCGCTACGACTTGCCGGCGTTCTTCCCGGGAAACGTCATCGATCCGTTCATCATCGACAAGCAAGTCGACAAGTTTCGCAAGGGCAAGCGCACTCTAAGTGCGGCCTGTGAGTTTTACGGTGTCGTCTTAGAAAACGCGCATACTTCGTTGGCTGACGCCATTGCCTGCGTTGAGGTAGCCCGGCAGATTGGTGAAAGCTACCCGCAACTTCAGGTCGACCCACAGGTACTGCACGGTTGGCAGATTGGCTGGGCGCGCGAGCAGGCCGAAAGCTTCCAAACTTACCTGCGTAAGACCAAACCCGAAGCCGTAGTCGACGGCGCTTGGCCCATAATGGAGGGCTAGCTCACAGAGAAAACAAGCTTCTATGCCCGATGTCACAGGTGCCTCAGTAATCAAAGCGCCAATTCGCGGAAGTCGATAGTTCATCTTCTGTCACAATTGGGAGAATAATCTTCGAACTGTCAAGCTATATGACTCTCGACTAAGAATCATAAAGCGATTTTTGACCCTATTCGGGCGATTTAGTTCGATAATGGTTGAATGGAGGGTACTCTCTCTACCCATTTGAGAACTGAAGGAACCCGCCTAGTGATCACAGTTAGTGACCTTCGTAAGGTCTACCAGCAGGGAAGCAAAGATGTTGTTGCCCTCGATGGTGTCAGCCTAGAAGTCCCCACCGGGAAGATTCACGGCATCGTCGGACACTCCGGGGCTGGCAAGTCCACCCTTGTTCGTTGCTTGACCCTGCTCGACCAGCCGACGTCCGGCACTGTAGCCGTTAACGGTAAGGAGCTGACCAACGTCAGTACCTCCGAGCTACGCAACGCTCGTCGCCGCATCGGCATGGTCTTCCAGCACGCCAATCTCTTTGACTCACGCACTACCGAGCAAAACGTTGCTTACCCGTTGGAATTGGTTGGTACTCCGAAGGAGCAGATCACAACCAAGGTCGCTGAGCTGTTGGAACTTGTTGGGCTCTCGACATTCGCAAAGGCTTACCCATCCCAGCTTTCCGGCGGTCAGAGACAGCGTGTAGGTATAGCCCGCGCTTTGACCACTGATCCTGACGTGCTGCTATGCGATGAGCCAACCAGCGCGCTAGATCCAAAGACCACCGACGAGATCCTTGAACTGGTCAAAGAGTTGCGCGATCGATTGAACATCACCGTTCTAATCATTACGCACGAGATGCACGTGGTGAAGCAGGCTTGCGACTCGGTTTCACTGCTTGAAGGCGGAAAGATTGTTGAGTCCGGTTCCATTGAACAGGTCATCACCAACGCATCGGGGAACCTTGCTTCAACGTTGCTACCACTTCCTGGAGACGCACCGCGCGCCGAGGGATCTGGTCCAGTCCTCGACCTGCTTTACACCGGGCAGCAGGCCACCGAGCCAGTTATTTCCTCCGTTGCCCGCCAGTTCAATACCGACGTCAATGTTTTGGCCGGCTCGGTGGAGCAACTTGGTGATCAGCAGTATGCCCATCTGCGTTTGCAGTTAAATGCGGATGCAGATTTGGATGCCATCGTGAATCATTTGACCTCGAACGGCATCGCCGTGACCGTGAAGGGAGCCAAGTAGAATATGGATTTCTTTACTCCAACTGTTCTCAAGGCTATGGGAACTGCCACCGTTGAGACACTTCAGATGGTTGTCATCTCGGGGATACTCACCGTTATTATCGGCTTGATTCTGGGCATTCTGTTGCACGTGACTGGGAAGGGCGGACTACACCCAATTCGCTGGTTGAACGTGCTGCTCTCGGGCATCATCATCAACATCACCAGATCAATTCCATTCGCCATTCTGATGGTCGCGCTGATTCCATTCTCGGCGCTGATTGTAGGTGCCTCTTTGGGCCCGATCGCCGCATCAGTATCCCTGACCATCGGTACCATTCCATTCTTCGCTCGACTGGTCGAGACCGCGTTGCGCGACATCAACTCCGGCAAGGTAGACGCGGCTTTGGTTATGGGCTCAACCAAGATGCAGACCATTCGCAAGGTCCTGATTCCAGAAGCCATGCCTGGCATCGTCGCGGCAACGACCACCACCATTGTCACCTTGATTGGCTATTCGGCCATGGCTGGTCTCGTGGGCGGCGGCGGTTTGGGTCGTATGGCCTACACCTATGGCTACACCCGTTACAACATGCCAATCATGCTCGCCACGATCGTCATCATCGTGATACTCGTGCAGTTGGTTCAGATTATTGGCGACGCCATCGCTCGCAAGATCGATCACCGCTAAAAACACACAAAGACTTCCATTGGTAGATCCAGTGGAGCCGTGGACTACGTCAAGACACGGCAAATCTCACTCGCAACTGAGCCCCACGGCTCCAAGAAAAGGAAGACAAGTTATGCGTAAAAAGCTCACACTTGCAGTCGCCGGTATCGCCGCGGCCCTGACCCTGTCCGCGTGCGGTAGCAGCTCGCCATCAGCAGACGCCAATGCAACTCTGGACCCAGCAAACCCGGTCACCATCAAGGTTGGCGCTAGCCCGGTTCCACAGGCCGACGTCTTGAACTACATCGATGAGAACCTGGCCAAGGATGCTGGCATCGATATCGACGTTGTGGAATATGACGACTATGTCTTGCCAAATACCTCGCTCGAGGACGGATCGTTGGACGCCAACTACTTCCAGACCGAGGCTTATCTTAAGACCGAAACCGAAGAAAAGGGCTACAAGTTCGCTCACGGTGCTGGCATCCACGTAGAGCCAATGAGCGTCTTCTCGAAGACTTTCAATGATCCTAAGGAAGTTACCGAGGGCACCACTGTTCTGTTGAACAATGACCCGGTAAACCAAATTCGCGGACTTCGCCTCTTGGAGCAGGCTGGCTTGCTGAAGAACATTGCTGAGGATGACTCCATCCTCAGCGTTCAGGATGACAAAGAGAAGAACCCTAAGGGGCTCAAGCTTCGGGACGCCAACGCTGAGCAGGTAGTTCAGTACTACAAGAGCGATAAGTCGATCGGTGTTGCTGTGATCAACGGTAACTTCATCGTTCAGGCCAAACTGAACAAGGACGAGATCCTGGCTCAGGAATCAGGCGAAAACAACCCTAACGCTAACTTCTTGACCTGGCGTGAAGGTGAAGAGACCCCAGCGATCAAGAAGCTTGAAGAGCTGCTGCACTCCGATGAGGTTCGCGCCTACATCAAGAAGACCTGGACCGACGGAAGCGTCATCCCAGCGTTCTAATCTGAAGCACTTCGCTGCCCGAGTTCTACGGAACTCGGGCAGTTTTGTTTTCCAACGCAAAAAAGCCCGGGACGCGGTCAAACCAACCTGATTGGTTCGACCCCGTCCCGGGCTTGCTTAGTCGTGTTTAGGCTTTGGCACCTGCCGCAGCCTTAGCCGCCGCAGGAAGAGCCGTGAAGATCTTCTCCATCGCCGCATCATCATGTGCGGCCGACACGAACCATGCTTCGAAGACACTCGGTGGCAGGTACACGCCGGATTCAAGCATGGAGTGGAAGAACGGCGCGTAACGGAAGACTTCCTGTGCTTGTGCATCCGCGTAGTTGTGAACGCCCTTTTCAGCGGTGCCAAAAGCGACGGAGAATAAGGTTCCTGCGCGCTGAATCGAGTGGTTCAACCCCTCGGCGTTGAATGCCTCGGTAATAGCGCCCTGCAATGCTTCAGACTGCTTGGTCAGGTGTGCGTAGACCTCCTCGGTAGCATTGCTCAGCTGTGCAATACCGGCAGCCATGGCTACCGGGTTACCGGAGAGGGTACCCGCTTGGTAGACCGGGCCTAGCGGAGCCAGGTAGTCCATGACCTCTGCACGTCCACCGAGAGCAGCGGTAGGCAGTCCGCCACCGATGACCTTACCGAAGGTGTACAAGTCAGCGGTCCAGTCCTCGACCTTGCCGGTCAAACCCCAGTAACCCGAGGAGGATGCACGGAAGCCGGTCAATACTTCATCAACGATCAGCAAGGCGCCGTGCTTGCTGGTGGTTTCCTTCAGGAACTTGTTGAAGCCCTCTTCGGGTGTAACCACGCCCATATTGCATGGAGCTGATTCCGTGATGATCGCAGCAATGTTGGCTCCATGCTCGGCGAAGGCAGCCTCAATAGCGGCACGATCGTTGTAAGGCAGAACCAAAGTCTCGGCAGCGGTTGCAGCAGTCACACCGGCGGAACCTGGCAATGCCAAGGTAGCCAAACCAGAGCCAGCATCGGCAAGCAGCCCGTCGAGGTGACCATGGTAGCAACCGGAGAACTTGATGATCAGTTCGCGGCCGGTAAAGCCACGAGCCAATCGTACCGCGGTCATCGTTGCCTCAGTACCGGTGGAAACCATGCGCACGCGGTCCACACCGCCCATACGAGACTTGATGAGCTGACCGAGTTTGGCTTCATCAGGAGTGGAAGCACCAAAGGACAGACCACGGTCAACCGCTGCGTGTACTGCCGCTTGGATCTCTGGGTGTGCGTGCCCCAGCAATGCTGGACCCCACGAGCAGACCAGATCAACATATTCTTTGCCGTCGGCATCGGTCAGGTAGGCGCCCTTGGCGCCCACCATAAATGGTGGAATACCGCCAACGGATCCAAAAGCGCGGACCGGTGAATTCACGCCACCTGGCATAACTTCGCGGGCCTCGGCAAAGAGCTGTTCTGAGTTAGACATCAGTCTTATTTACCTTCCTTGAGCCAGCCGGCAACTTCGGCTGCATAGTATGTGAGAATCTGCTGGGCACCGGCGCGCTTGATGGAGAGCAAGGATTCAAGCACTGCACCCTTGCGGTCGATCCAACCGTTGGCCGCGGCGGCCTCGATCATCGCGTACTCGCCCGAAATTTGGTATGCAGAAACCGGTACCGGGGAGAAATCGGCAATATCGCGCACGATATCTAAGTAGCTCATCGCAGGCTTGACCATGATCATGTCGGCGCCCTCGGCGATATCCAGCTCGGCTTCGATCACCGCTTCGCTACGGTTGGCAGCGTCCATCTGATAGGTGCGACGGTCACCCACTAGCTGGGAATCTACTGCTTCACGGAATGGACCGTAAAAAGCGCTGGCGTACTTGGCGCTGTAGGCCAGTAGCGAGACATCCTGACGTCCAGCCTGGTCCAAGGCCTGACGAATCACGGCAATCTGGCCGTCCATCATGCCCGATGGGCCAAGCACGTGGGCGCCGGCCTCAGCCTGCGCCACCGCCATCTGCGCGTAAATTTCCAAGGTGGCGTCGTTATCAACTTGGCCGGAGGCATCCAACACACCGCAGTGGCCATGTGAGGTGAACTCGTCAAGGCAGACATCGGACATGACCACCAGTTCATCGCCCACTTCAGCGCGAACTGCGGCAATGCCCTGATTCAAGATGCCTTGAGGGTCGAGTCCCGCGGATCCGGTTTCATCTCGTTCTTCCGGGATGCCGAAGAGCATGATGCCGCCCAAACCACGTTGTGCAGCGTCGTTGGCAGCAGCCTTGAGCGAATCCATCGAGTGCTGCACCACGCCCGGCATGGAGGTGATTTCATTTGGCTGGCTCAATCCTTCGCGGACAAAAGCTGGCAGGATCAGCTGCCTGGTCGATAGCTCATTTTCGGCTACCAAACGACGGATAGCTGGATTCTGCCGCAATCGGCGAGGACGATGCTCAGGGAAACCCATAACACTACTTTCTGTCTTGACTACTGTTCTTCTTCAGCCCCGGGTCTACCGGGCAGCTGAAGTAAATCTTTGGCCGCTTGGGCTAGGCCCTGCGGGGTTGGTGCGCCAGCCACTGCGTTGACCGGGATCAGTGCCCGTTCCAGGGCCGACGCGGTGGGTTGGCCAATGGCAATGGTGCGCAAAGTCGGCGGAATTGATCCACTCACCAGTTCTGCAAAGCGCCGTACCACCGATGGCGCCGAAAAGATCACCAGATCAATTGAATCCAGTTTCTCACTGATTTCGTGAACCTGCAGAACGTTGATCTCTTGTGTGGGCAGGCGCGCATCAAGGGCAACTCCCCCACTATCAGCGTTAACTGTTTGGTAGGCAATAAACTCATCAACATTCAGCCGAAGATTAGTTAGCCAATCACCCAACGTAGAACTGGCCAAATCACCATGTGGGTAACAGATTCGCGCGCCACGCTCTGGTTGCCAGCTTTCTATCATCCCAGCGGCTGATTGTAGCTCTGGCTGGAAATCGGCCGTTCGACCCAGGTACCTACTGATCGCTTCGCTGCTCTTCTGACCAACCGAGGCGATGCGCAAATCCTGTGGCAGTTCCCTGCCCTGCAGCAATTGTTCAATCACCCGCACGGTATTGACACTGGTGATCACCAGCCACTGATACGCTCCATCCACCAACTGTTGCGTCATCACTTCAATCTCGCGACGATCCGCAGGCCAGATGGTCTCGATCAGCTGAGCACACCACGAGGTGATACCCAGCTGATCAAATTCCTGCACTGTCGCCGCGGCTCGCGCCGGGTTGCGTAAGATCAGAGCGTGATAGGTCATGTGCAGTTGTTTAGGCTAGACCGGCCACGACAGCTGCACCGTCAGCGATCATCGACTGAGCCAAGTCTCGGCCCAGCTGCTCGGCTGCCTGAATCGAATCAGCAGAAGTGCGGGCACTGCGACGCATCACTTCGGAGCCATCAGGATTGCATGCCACTGCCTCGAGTACCAGTTCATTGCCCTCTACATGAGCCAGTGCACCGATAGGAGCAGCACATCCGGCTTCCAAGGTGGAAAGCAAGGATCGTTCGGCGACAACCTGCCTGCGGGTAGGTAGATCATCAAAGGAAGCCAGCGCCCGATCCAAGTCCTCGTGGCCACTGCCAGCACTGCGAACTTCCAGCGCCAATGCCCCTTGACCCGGGGCAGGCAACATGATGGATGGATCAAGATACTCGGTAATGTAATTCTCCAGGCCCAGTCGGCGCATTCCCGCCGCGGCCAGGATCACTGCGTCTAGATCGCCCTGGGTGGCGCGACCAACGCTGCCATCGTCCAAGGTTTCGCCGATACCCTTAACTCTGCCCAAACGGGTGGGCACGTTGCCACGGATATCAACGATCTCAAGGTCACCACGGTGAGCCAAAAGTTGCGCTGCACGGCGAGGTGATCCGGTGCCAACCTTTGCGCCCTGAGGCAGGTCGTCTAAGCCCAGGCCATCGTGAGAGCACAACGCGTCACGAACGTCTTCGCGCTCTGGGATGCAGGCAAGAACCAGTCCCTCGGGCTGTGCGGTGGGCAGGTCCTTGAGTGAATGAACGGCAAGATCACACCCAGCATCCAAAAGTCGTTGACGCAGGGCGGCAGCAAACACCCCGGTTCCGCCCAAAGTGGCCAGTGACCCGGTGACTACGTCACCTTCGGTTTTCACCAGTACAGTTTCAACCTCTAGGCCAGAGATCTCAGCCAACTTCTGCGCCGCCCACCCGGTTTGCGTGGTGGCCAGCGCACTGCCTCGGGTTCCTACCCGAAAGGATTCACTCATGCCGAAGGCACCCCCACTTCCGAGTCGACGGCGGCAATGGTTGGACGTAGCTTGCCATCAAGTGCACGCTTTTCGCAGCAGCCAGGTCGACAGACATCAAACCAAGGGCCGCCTTGTACCACCGAGGCGCGACCTTCACGAAGGGCTTTGCCATCGGGGCCGAGCAATCGCTCTTCAATCAGATCAACCAGACCAGAGACGAAGGCCTGCTGAGTTCCTGGGGTCGCTACACGGTCAAAGGCTAAACCAAGTTCTGCGCAGGTATCCTTCGCTTCGGTATCCAGGTCCCAGAGAACTTCCATATGATCCGAGATAAATCCGATAGGAACAACTACAACGCCGGCGACACCGGCAGCAGCGTCCGCTTCCAAAGCATCGTTGATATCTGGTTCCAACCACGGCATGTGCGGTGCACCAGAGCGCGACTGGTACACCAGTGAATACTCCAGACCCTGCGCTTCTTCAACCTGAGACAGAATGTATTGAGCTACTGCGCGGTGCTGAGCGGTGTAAAGATTTTCGCTGTTGGCCTCGCGGATTTCCTTGGGACCAGCAGCCTGAGCGTCCCCCATCGGAATGGAGTGGGTAACGAACACGATTTTCAGTGGCTGATCCGATTTCCCTGCTTCTTCCAGCTGGACTCGGACCTTTCCCAGAGACACCCGAAGACTCTGTACAAAAGGCTGGACAAAGGCCGGGGTATCAAAGAACTGTCGAATCTTGTCTACTTCCAGTACACCATCAAGTCCGGTGGCCAACAGACCCATCCCCAGATCTTCACGGTACTGGCGACAAGCGGAATAGCCTGAGTACGCACCGGTGCCTAGCATCAGCACCTTGCGGTGACCATCGTCGGCCAACTGTGACAGGGTGTCGTTGATAAACGGGTGCCAGTTTCGGTTGCCCCAGTAAATCGGCAGGTTGATGCCACGGGTGGCCAACTCCGCTTCCAACGCCGCCTTCAGCGCCCTGTTCTGTTCGTTGATCGGTGAAATGCCACCGTTCTTGCGATAATGTACGGCTACCTCTTCAAGGCGCTCATCGGGGATCCCGCGGCCACCGGTGACATTGCGCAGAAATGGCAAGACATCGTCTTGGCCTTCTGGACCACCAAAGGAGGCAAGCAAGAGTGCGTCATACGCCTTGGGAATCATTTGACCGTTCTGGTCATATCCTTGGCGTGGGTCAAAGCTCTGGCTCACTTGAGTACCTCAAGCACCTCAGCGGCAGAGATTTTCCGACCGGTGTAGAACGGTGTCTCTTCGCGCACGTGGTGGCGCGCCTCGGTGTAACGCAAGTGACGCATCATATCGACTAGATCGATCATGTCATCTGCTTCGAGGCAGATCTGCCATTCGTAGTCACCAAAGGAGAAGGCCGCGACGGTGTTGGCAAGAACGTTAGGGAATTCGCGGCCTAGGATGCCGTGGTCACGCAGCATCTTGCCACGCTCGGCTGGATCCATGGTGTACCAGTCAGTGGAGCGCACGAACGGGTAAACAGTCATCCATTCCTTAGCGCGGATGCCACGGGCGAAGGCTGGTGAGTGGTTCTTAGCGAACTCCGCTTCACGGTGCACGGCCATGGTCGAATACACAATTTCAGTGCCTTCGAGCAATGCAGAGCGGCGAATCTTGCGCAACGAGGCCTGCAACAGCTGAGCCGATGGTCCGTGGACCCACACCATGATGTCAGCGTCTTCGCGCATGGCCGATACGTCGTAGATGCCACGTACTGTGGCGCCCTCGGTGCCCAGCTCAGCGATCAGTGCATCAAATTCGCTGGCAGCTGCTTCGCTACGCTCCACAATTTGTGAACGCTTAAAGATGGTCCAGAGCGTGTAGAAGAAAGTTGGATTCTCTCCCGCATTCGCGCGTTCGTTCATAACGGGCGAATTGTGCTCGGGTGCGTTGCTCACGTGATGTTCTCCTTGTTCTGCGGATCTTTTCATGGACTGTGAGTCCAAAATTCTTGCTGAAGTATTAGCGGGCGCTGATTGCGACGGCTCGACGTGCCTGAGCGATAACTCGGGCCAAGCCGGTACCTGAAACCCAGGCTCCAACCACGTCGAGCCCGTCCATTGTGTCCAGCGCCCGTTCAAGTTCTTTGCGACGTTGCATTGCGGCTTCACCTTGTAGCGGCACCATGTCGCTAAAGCGCGAAACGACACTTCCCAAAACATCATCCCGGTGCAATTGAACACCTAGAATCTTTGAAGCGTCTTTGATGGCCAACTCGATCAGGGCTTGGTCGTCTCCAGATTCCACGACTGGTTCCGACTCTCCAATACGGCCAAAGGACAGACGCACCACGTGGGTACCTGGCCCGGCTTCGTTGGCGAGCCAAGGCCATTTCGCGGTGGAGTGAGTTAGAGCCTTGGCGGTCAGCGGTGCATTCTTATTGACCAGTACGCCCGAACCGCGCGGTGCGTCATCAAGCTCGGGTTTATCGACGACCAAAATTGCCAGTGCGATGGAATTGGAGGTGTCTTCGGCGCTGATTTGCGCTTCGGGGTCAAAGAGTGGGTTCAGCAGCTTCAACGCAGCAGCCGCCTCAGTGGCCACAACAACTCGGTCTGCGTGAAGTTCTTGGCCAAGGCTGCTCACGGTGTAGGGCCGGTCGGCCTGTGGGAGATGCTTGATGGCTTCCACCGGAGAATTTCGAACCAGCGCAACGCCGTCTTGGGTCAACTGATCCACGAGCGTGTCAACCAGCGTGTACATGCCGCCTTCTAGTCCACCGACGCGTGAACCTGCTGGAGCCGAAGCTTGGAGCTTAGCCACAGCACGAGCCAGCGAACCAGTTTCTTGCATTGCCTGGCGTAGTCCCGGAGCGGCAGCATCAATAGAAATCTTGGCCGGATCGGTGGAGTACACCCCATTGATAACCGGCGACACCAGTAGGTCAAGCACTGCTTGCCCCATCCGGGTACGAACCACCTCGGCGACAGTCAGCTTTTCGGTGGCCCATTTCTTGCTCATGGGCGTAATCAGATCAGCAGCGGCACGCACGGTAGCTGCCCGGCCAATGACGTTTCGTACCTCATCGGTACGCACATCACTCGGGATTCCAAGTAATGCGGTGGTAGGCATCGGATGTGCCACAATGTCTTGGTTCTCACCTTGAATCATCCAGGCTGACTGTCCCGAAGTCTTTGCGATCTTCTGACCCAACTCCAGTTCGTCGAGGTAAGCGGCAACGCTTCCACCACGCTGGGCGAAGGATTCAGCGCCGGCATCAATCTGTAGTCCGGCGACGTGGGCGGTTCGAACGCTACCACCGAAACTGTCATTGGCCTCCAAGACAGTAACTTCATGCCCGGTCTGGCGTAGTTCACGGGCAGCCACCAGTCCGGCGATACCACCGCCAATGATCACGGCGTGGGGCACTACCGACTGAGGTTCATCGGCAGGTGTCCTCTTGTTGTGTCGGGATTCGTTGGCCTTGCGTACCTTTTCAAGTAAGCGCACAGCGTGGGCGGCAGGCTGCGTAGCATTCTCAGAACGCCCTACAGAAGTTGGCGATGATTCCTTACTCACGTACTTAGCACCTTCTACCTTCACACATTGCAGCGATTACCTTGGGTTGGGGCCTGATCCCTTAACCCAAGGCATTACTCCCAGCTTAGACCCGTTGAATTACAGTGAGTGAATGAGCTCTACCACTTTGCTCAACACCGTCGGGTCCGTAGTTGGTGGGACGCCGTGACCCAGATTTAGCACATGGCCACGAGCCTGCTTACCCGCTTCAACTACTTCGCGCACGTGTGCCTCTAATATTTCCCATGGGGCAGTCAGTAGCGCCGGGTCAATATTGCCCTGAACCGAAACATCCTGACCCAAGCGGCCGATGGCGGTTTCTAGTGGAATTCGGTAATCCACGCCAACGGTGTCCACGCCAATATCGCGCATAGCGGTCAGCAGTTCCCCGGTGCCGGTGCCAAAGTGGATCAGTGGAACGCCTAGGTCCCGCACGAAGTCCAAAGCCTGCGAAGAGTAAGGGGCAACAAACTTTTCGTAGTCTGGCAGTGACAGGGATCCTGCCCACGAGTCAAAGAGCTGCGCGGCCGACGCGCCTGCTTCAACCTGTGCCCGCAAGAACTTACCCGAGGCATCCGCTGCCCAGCGCATCAGCCCGTCCCACACCTCTGGGTCTGAATGCATCATGGTGCGTGGGCCAAGGTGATCGCGGCTTGGCTTACCCTCGACCATGTAGGCAGCGACGGTAAATGGGGCGCCGGCAAAACCGATCAGTGGGGTGGAGCCAAGTTCCGCAACAGTCAGACGCACCGCTTCACGAATTGGTTCTAAGGACTCATCGGTGAGTTCTGGAAGTGCAGCAACCTGCTGGGCGGTGCGGATGGGGGTGTCAAGTACTGGGCCAACGCCCGGGACGATGTCCACACCAATTCCTGCCAGACGCAGCGGGATGACAATGTCTGAGAAGAAGATGCCTGCATCCACCTTGTGACGGCGTACCGGCTGCAAGGTGATCTCGCTGGCCATCGCTGGATCCAGGCATGAATCAAGCATGCTGACGCCTTCGCGCAGCTTAAGATACTCCGGCAGCGAGCGGCCAGCTTGGCGCATGAACCATACTGGGTGATGCGAGGGCGTTTTGCCCGTCAAAGCTTGGATCAAAGCGGAATCTTGGGTACGTCCATCAAGCATCGGATGGTTCTGCGACAGGGTCATACTCTAATTCTGCCAAGTCTTGAGATTAAAGCCCATTCAGAACGTTCGCCCGCAGGTGAAGGTGAGCAACCTAACCCCCTAAAACGGCCCCAATTTAGGCTCACCTGCATTGTTTGCCTGAGCGTTCGGTCTTATTCTGGGGACACTGTGGTTTTCTTATCTCTTGTCGCTTCGCATTCGCAGCTCGATCTTGAGACCGTCGCGCAAATTAGCGCTTCGGCCGACGGGCTGGCAGCTGCCTCCGTTAACGGTTCGGCAGCCATTAATGGTGCCGTCGTTCTAGCAACCTGCAACCGTTTCGAGGTGTATGCGGATGTTGAACAAGTTGATGATGCTACCGACCACCTAGTCAATAAGCTTGCCGAGACCACCGATCTCTCCCCCGATTTTTTGGCTCGCCATTTGACCAGCCTTGAAGGTGAACCAGTGATTGAGCACCTCTTCTCGGTGGGTGCTGGTCTGGATTCGGCTGTTGTTGGTGAACGCGAAATCGCCGGACAGGTCCGACGCGCACTAACTCAGGCACAGACTGAAAAAACCACCACAAGCAACCTCACCCGTTTGTTCCAAAACGCCACCCGGGCTGCCAAAGATGTCGGCTCACACACGGATCTAGGAACGCAAGGCAAGTCGGTCGTATCCGTAGCCTTGGACCTCGCCGAAGAGCTCATGTCTGGCGATCGTGATTGGTCGGAGCAAGACGTGGTCCTGTTCGGCACCGGTTCCTATGCCGGAGCCACCATGGCACTGTTGAAGGAGCGGGGCGTCAAACGCGTTTCCGTGTACTCCCATTCGGGCCGCGCCGCTGATTTCACCACGAAGCGTTCGGGTTTCCCGCTAACCGACGAACTTTTGCCTCAGGCATTACGTGAGGCTGACATCATTGTTGGCTGTTCCGGTGGTGGACACCAAATCTCGCGCGCCGAGCTTGAAACCCTACGAGTCAAGAATCACCCGTTGATCGCCATCGACATGGCCCTAACTCACGACTTTGATCCAACCTTGGTTGAACTGCCAGATACCGAGTTGATCACTCTTGAATCTGTGCGCATGGCAGCTCCTACCGAACAAGCCATGGCCGTGCATGCAGCCAGCCGCATCGTGAAGAAAGCGACGGCCGAATTTGCGGCGGCTCAACGTGAGCGTGAAGCAGACTTCGCGATTGTTGCCTTGCGCCAACACACCAAAGCGGTCCTCGATCAGGAAATCGCCAAGGTACGTGCACAGCACGGTTGTACGGCCGCGGCCGAAGAAGTGGAGCTGGCAATGCGACGCATGGTTCGCCAGCTTCTGCATGTTCCAACTATCCGTGCACGCGAACTCGCTGGTGAAGGTCGCACCGACGAATATGTCTCGGCACTAGAGACTTTGTACGGTATTGAACTGGACGAGCCTCAGGTCAACCCGTTGACCCAGGTACCGGAAGTGCAAGAGACCAGCGCCCCGTCAGCCACTTGCCCGGTCACCGACGAAGCAAAATCGGCATAATTAATCCTCGCTTCCTGATTTACAGTTCTGCATTCCTAGTCAAAGCATGGAATACTACTTCCAGATAGATCTCTGCGCTCAATTGAGAAATTGAACGAGTAAAAGATCGCGCAGTAGCTGGAAAGGCCGGATTTGATATGACGGAACTTGAAAATAGCAAAGGTGCCCGCCCACAGCGGATGCCTCGTGAGGCACGGCGTCAACAGCTATTGCAGGCAGCACACCGAGTTTTCGTAGCTCATGGATACCATGGCGCCTCCATGGATGAAATCGCTGAGGTGGCGTTGGTTTCAAAACCCGTGCTATACCAGCACTTCCCCGGCAAGCGCGAACTCTATCTCGCCCTACTGGACTCCCACTTGGCTGATTTCAGCAAGAAGCTCGAAGATGCCATCAGCTCAACAACCGATAACCGCCAGCGCGTGTTCGCAACCATCAACACGTACTACAGCTATATCAAGAGTGAATCTCAGGCTTACCGTCTCATTTTTGAATCAGATGTCTTGGCCGATCAGCTGATCGCTGGCCGCATTGAGCGCTTCAATAACAAACTGGCTTCTTCCATCGCGCGCGTTGTCGTCAAAGACACCGACATGAGTGAAGCCGAGGGCCTTCTGGCTGGTCGTGCACTGGCCGGATTGTCCCAGGTTTCCGCTCGATATTGGGCTTCCACCGATGATCCGGTAGACCAGGAAACCGCCGTTGATTTGATCTCGCGTTTAGCTTGGCGCGGAATTTCGCAGTTCCCCAAGGAAAACTAGCTAAATTAGTCTTCAGAGGACCCATACGGGACACCTAAATCGTTCGAGAGGATCAGCGACAATCATGGAAATCCGCATTGGCATTCAGAATGTAGCCCGCGAAGTTGTACTTGAATCCGAGCTCAGCAACGCAGAAGTCAACGACCTGGTCGCGAAGGCTATTGCCGACGGTAGCGTTTTGGCACTAAAGGATCCTAAGGGCCGCGAGGTCTTGGTGCCTTCCGCTGGCATCGCTTACGTTGAAGTTGGCCCAGAAGAAGTTCGTCGCGTCGGCTTCGCGCAGTAAAGCACAAACTTCGTTTGGCGCTCGGCGCCTGAGGTGAAATGGCTGGTATTCCGTTCTCGGGACACCAGCCATTTTTGCGCCGTAATGGTGATTTACTTCACTAATTTGTGGTACTGCTAAAGGGTGACCCAACCACGAATTCGCAGCCCACGTCCAGCACCTACTCCAGACTTGGCCGAGCTGTTGCTCGGACTGGAAACCGAGTTTGACGTCCCTGCGCCCTTTGACCAGCAGACTCTTGCAGCTGCCGAGGCCGCCGTAGCCAACCTCGATTTGCCAGAGCATGACGCCACCAACATTCCATTCTTCACCATTGATCCCGAAGGTGCCACAGACCTAGATCAGGCGATGTATCTGGAAAAAGACGAGTCTGGCTATGTCGTCAATTACGCGATCGCTGATGTTCCCGCTTTTGTGGAACTAGGTAGCAAACTCGATGACGTTGCACGCCAGCGCGGTCAGACTTTCTACCTGCCACACCGCAAGATTTCTTTGCATCCCCCGTTGATCTCCGAAGATCAAGGCTCCCTCCTCCCGAATGAGGTCCGCCCGGCCTTTCACTGGAGAATGACCCTTGATACCCAGGCAGCGCTAGTCAATGTTGAGCTGAGCAGAGCTCGTATCAAGTCACGGGCGCAGCTGGATTACGCGTCGGCTCAGAAGAGCTTGGATGGCTCCAGTAAAGATCAGCAACTAGAATTGCTCGCCGAGATTGGTGCACTACGAACACAGCAAGAACAGTCTCGTGGGGGCGCCTCGCTGACACTGCCCGATCAAGAGATAGAAGAGACATCTAACGGATACAAACTCGTAAGCCGAGTCCCTTTGCCCCTGGAAAATCACAACGCTCAGATCTCTTTGCTAACTGGCATCGCCGCGGCGCAGCTTATGCTCAAGGCAGGGGTCGGAATTCTTCGAACGATGCCCAAGCCCGAAGACAAGGCATTAACAGACTTCCGTACTCAGACCCAGCTGCTTGGACACCCATGGGATGAGAAGACCAGCTACGGCCAGTACCTGCACACCTTGGATGTCAGCGATCCGAAACAACTGGTGATCATGCACCGAGCGGCATCGCTATTCCGTGGGGCAGACTATCAGGTCATCAATTCTCAGCCGGAGGAAGAACTCATCCAGGCGGCTTTGGCTTCACCCTACGCACATACGACCGCTCCACTGCGCCGCTTGGTGGATCGCTTTGTCCTTTTGACCTGCAGCATATTGACCGAAAATCAGAACATCCCTGACCAGCTGAGAACAGCATTGGAAGAGCTTCCCGAACTTATGCGCTCAAGCTCTGCAGCAGCCAATCGGGTCAACAAAGCTGCCCTAGATCTCATGGAGGCGGTTCTCTTACAGCACCGTGTCGGCGAAGAGTTCCAGGCCATCGTGGTGCAAGGACAACGAGCCGACCCAGAAGCTAAGGGGGCCAACGGGCAGCTTCAGCTGGTGGACTTGCCGGTCACCGGCAGCTTCTCCGGACCAGGCGAACCTGGCACCTTGGTCACTGCCAAGCTAGTGCTCGCAGATCCGACGAAGCGTCAGATTAGCTTTGAAATCGTGGTCCAAAACTCCTAACCCAAGGTTTTTGACTAAAACCCGCTATGCTTGGGCTATTAGAAAATAGGATGCCCGATCGCAATGGGCTGAGAAATAAAACAGTATCTTGGTGGCTTCCCAGCGGTCACCATCCCATAGGTGAATGAAATTCTCCTAAGTGAAACGACGCGATCGGCTCCGCTGGAATAGCACAGCACGTTGAGCTCACAACAACAAATGTTGCAGGTTCACCACACTGCTGGGCCCACATGAAACGAGAACATTAATATCGTGACTGACACGACCGTGGCAGCCGTAGCTGCCGAAACCCTAGATACCGAGAACGTCGAAGCTGCACAGCAGCAGAGCTTTGCTGACCTCAAGGTCCGTTCAGACATTGTCGCTTCCCTTTCAGAAGCCGGGATCGAATATCCTTTCCCCATCCAGGCACTCACCCTTCCGGTTGCTTTGGGTGGAAATGACATCATTGGTCAGGCCAAGACCGGTACCGGTAAGACCCTTGGCTTTGGTATCCCTGCATTGCAGCGTGTGATCCGAGAAGGCGACAAGGGCTACGAAGGTCTTGAATTCCCGGGTGCACCGCAGGCACTGATCGTCGCTCCAACGCGTGAGCTAGCCATTCAGGTTGGTTCCGACTTGGCGCAGGCGTCCAAGCACTCGAACATCCGCATCACCACCATCTACGGTGGCCGCCCTTACGAAGAGCAGATCAATGCCCTCAAGGCCGGCACCGACGTGATCGTTGGAACCCCAGGCCGTCTGATCGACCTGAATCGTCAGCGCGTGCTGAACCTTAAGCAGGTACGCACCGTTGTGCTCGATGAAGCTGACGAAATGCTGGATTTGGGTTTCCTTCCCGACGTAGAGCGTATCCTCGCTGCCTTGCCTCCTGTACGCCAGGCGATGCTGTTCTCGGCCACCATGCCCGGCGCTGTGATCACCATGGCTCGTCGTTACATGACCTGCCCGACACACATTCGTGCGCAGGATCCGGGAGACGACGACTCGCTGACCAAGCGCAATATCCGTCAGCTGGTTTACCGCGCCCACAACATGGACAAAGACGAGATGGTTGCCCGCCTACTGCAGGCTGAAGGCCGTGGCAAGACCATCATCTTCACCCAGACCAAGCGTTCAGCGGCCAAGCTCTCTGACGAGCTCGTAGATCGAGGCTTCAACGCTGGTTCCTTGCACGGTGATTTGGGCCAGGGCGCTCGTGAACAGGCATTGAAAGCTTTCCGCTCCGGCAAGGTCGAAATCCTGGTTGCTACCGATGTCGCCGCCCGTGGTATCGATGTTGATGACGTTACCCATGTGGTCAATCTGCAGTGCCCAGATGACGAGAACACCTATCTACACCGCGTTGGACGCACCGGTCGTGCTGGCAATACCGGCACCGCGGTGACTTTTGTTGATTGGGATTCGGTTCCCCGCTGGTCACTGATCAACAAAGCTCTAGGGTTAAACGTTCCAGAGCCTGTGGAGACCTACTCCTCGTCGCCTCATTTCTTCACGGACCTGAACATTCCTAAGGGAACCAAGGGCCGCTTGCCACGAGCAAAGAAGGCTGCCGCTGCAGAAGGTGAAGGTTCAGAGCGTCGCGAAGATTCGCAGCGCACTCCTCGTCGTCGCAACAATTCACGAACCCGCACCCGTACCGTGAATGGCCAGCAACGCGAACAGCGCACAGAAAACAACGCCGGTAACGAGCAAGAGGGTTCACGTCACGGTCACTCCAAGGGCAAGCAGGACCGCCCGGCACGTGAGAACGAACGTCATCGCGAATCGCACCAGGCCAACGATTCCGTTCAAACAGGCTCAGATGCGCCAGCACAGGAACGTCGTCGCCGTCCGCGTCGTCGCACCCGTAGCACCGATGCAGGTGGACAGGACTAGTTTCTAGTCCCACCAGTTAGTTCGTTCTTCCGAAAGGAATCTAAGCCAGCGGTGCTTGCTCAACCCGAAGAATCAGCAATCCCTGAAACCGGAGCTGATGATGATTCATCATCAGCTCCGGCGACTGCCAATACCGTGTACCACGGCGACAATTTGAGTGTCCTCTCGGCCCTGCCCGAGCAGAGCTTCACATTGATCTATGTGGATCCTCCATTTAACACCGGACGCAAACAGACCCGTGCCCAGCGAACGATGGTCCGTGCTGCTGACGGTGAAGGTGACCGTACCGGTTTTCAAGGTCGGGCGTACAACACCGAGCTTGGTGCGGCACGTTCCTATCACGACACCTTTGACGATTACCTAAGTTTCATTGAGCCACGGCTGCGCGAGGCACACCGTCTCTTGGCGCAGGATGGAACCTTGTATGTGCACCTCGACTACCGCGAGGTTCACTACGTCAAGGTGCTCCTTGATGAGATTTTTGGCCGTGACTGCTTCTTGAATGAACTGATTTGGGCCTACGATTACGGGGCGCGAGCGAAAAATCGTTGGCCGGCGAAGCATGACACCATTTTGGTGTACGTGAAAAACCCGAAGTCGTATCACTTTGATTCTTCCGAAGTAGACCGTGAACCGTATATGGCTCCGGGTCTGGTGACTCCAGAGAAACGAGCCTTGGGGAAGCTACCAACCGACGTGTGGTGGCATACCATCGTTTCCCCGACGGGCAAAGAGAAGACCGGATACCCGACACAAAAGCCTGAAGGTATTTTGCGTCGTATTGTCTCGGCGTCTTCCCGCCCTGGCGATTGGGTACTGGACTTCTTTGCCGGTTCCGGTACTACCGGAGCGGTCGCCGGAAAGCTTGGACGCAAGTTTGTCTTGATTGATCAGAATACTGAAGCTATCGAAGTCATGCGTTCACGCTTGCCGGATACGACGTCCTACATCAAGGCCTGAGTACCGGTACTTTCCTGAATAATACGTTGTAGCATTTCCGGCTCGGTGACATTCTCACCGAGCCGGTTTAGTTTTCCGGTTCCGTGGTAATCCGAAGATCCGGTGATGATCAGATTATTCTTAGCGGCAAGATCCAGAAGCCATTTTTTGCCTTCTTCGCTGTTGTCACGGTGGTGGATTTCCACTCCACCTAAACCTGCATCGATCATTTCGTAGAAGGTTTCGTTAGGTACAACTCGTCCGCGAAGCGACGCTTTGGGATGGGCAAATACTGGCACTCCTCCGGCCTCACGTACTAGCTGGACGGCCTTTGCTGGTCGAACGGCGGGGTGCGCCACGTAGTACTTGGAACGCGAGGACAAGATGTTCGCGAACGCTTCGTTGCGATTTTCAGAGACACCGGCAGCAACCAAAGCATCGGCAATATGTGGGCGCCCGATGGTTGCGCCGGGTTGGCAGTGCTCATTGACCAAGTCCCAACTGACCGGATAGTCCTCCGCCAATAGCTCCACGATGTGCTGGGCACGAATGATTCGAGCATTTCGCGATAGCTCAAGTTCATCCAGCAACGGCTGGTACGTCGGATCATGTAGATAGCTGAGCAGGTGAACACTTATCCCATTCGGATCCTGGCAGGTGATTTCCATTCCGGGGATCAATCCGACTCCCAGTTGCTTAGCTGCTTGCGCCGCCTCACTCCAGCCGGTGGTTTGGTCGTGGTCGGTCAGCGCCACCACATCCAAGCCAGCATCGGCAGCCGAACGGATCAATTCGGAAGGAGATTGAGTACCATCCGACACGTTTGAGTGGGTGTGCAGGTCAATTCGCATATTCCTAGATTATCCCTTGCGCTGATTCTTTGCTGGGACCGCGCAGTTGGTGACACACTGGGACTATGACCAATCAAGAATCACCTGCAGCAGGGACCAATCAGCCGTTGGAAGACCGAGTGAACAACCGTTCCCAGCGTCCAACGTCCAAGGCATTCCAAGAATTCATGGCTTCCTCATGGGCTACCGACAACTCGCAGTTGCCGGCACTAGATGCGGCCGCGTCGTACGCTGCGGCCCGCCGAGCTAAGCTCTCGGAAAACTTTGCCGGTGAGCGCATTGTTATTCCGGCTGGCCCGTTGAAGGTCCGCTCCAACGACACCGATTACCGCTTCCGTCCGCACTCGGCTTTCGCTCATCTCACAGGTTTGGGTGTCGATCATGAGCCGGATGCGGTTTTGGTCATGGAACCCACCGACGATGGCGCTGGCGAACACGGCAGCAGCCACGTATCTACCCTTTATTTCGCTCCAATGGCTGGACGCGACACCACCGATTTTTACCTAAATTCCCGTTCCGGTGAGTTCTGGGTTGGTCCGCGTCCGACGCTGTCGTCTCTCTCGGCGCGTACCGGTTTACCGACCGAGCCGTTGGAACAGTTGGAATTGGCTGTAACCAAGAATGCCGGACCGCAGGCACTGGGTGGCATCCGAATCCGCTTGTTGCGTGAAGTCGACATGAACATGGATGCTCTGGTTGATACTTCTCGGATCAATACAGCGCAGGATCTTGAAGCCAGCGATGCTTTGGATACCGAGCTATCTGAATTCGTTTCAGAAATTCGTCTGATCAAGGATGAGTACGAAATTGCCGAGTTGCGTGGATCCGTCGCCGCGACCATCAACGGTTTTGAAGATGTTGTCCGTAACTTGGATAAGGCCACCGAACACCAGCGAGGTGAGCGCGTGGTTGAGGGCGCGTTCTTCGCCCGTGCCCGCCTTGAAGGAAATGAGTTGGGCTACGACACCATCGCGGCTTCGGGCAACAATGCCACGATCTTGCACTGGATCCGTAACAACGGCACTGTCTCCCCAGGTGAAGTGCTCCTGCTTGATGCCGGTGTAGAGGCAGAATCCCTGTACACCGCAGATATCACCCGATCGCTGCCCGTTTCTGGCAAGTACACCGAGGTTCAGCGCAAGGTGTATCAGGCAGTTCTCGACGCTGCTGACGCGGCTTTCGCAGCCGTGAAGCCAGGTCTGAAATTCCGTGACCTTCACCTGATCGCTACGCGCGTTTTGGCAGAGCGTCTTTCCGAGTGGGGCATCCTTCCTGTCTCGGTTGAAGAAGCCATGAGCCAAGAAGGTCAGCACCACCGTCGTTGGATGCCGCATGGCACCAGCCACCACTTGGGTTTGGACGTTCACGACTGCGCACAGGCTCGCGCAGAGCTGTACTTAGATGCCGAGTTGAAGGAAGGCATGGTCTTCACCATCGAACCTGGCCTGTACTTCAAGGATGAAGATCTGGCGATCCCTGAAGAGTACCGTGGTTTAGGTGTTCGCATCGAAGATGACATTCTGGTCACCGCCGATGGCGCCGAGAATTTGAGTGCCGCTCTGCCGCGTAACCCGGACGAGGTCGAATCATGGATGGCGAGTCTTCGCGGCTAAGTTTGTGAGCTAACGCTTAAACGCTGAGGGTCTCGGTGATATTGCATCTGCAATATCACCGAGACCCTCAAGTTCTTACTCTGAAGTTTTAGGCTTCCGAGTCATCATCTTTGGCTCGGTGTTGGCCTGACTGAGAAGAATTCACCGTTGGTTCAACGGTTGAAAGATCCTCATTAGTTTCGTTGCTTTCCGACTCAACTGGTGCCGATGATTCTTCGGTTGGCTTAGCAGTAGGCTCTGTTGCTGCTGCCGCTGGCTTCGGTTCGTTCACGCGCACACCATAGCGCGGACGTCCATCGGGCAAGTCAGGGAACTGCCCCTTACGCGACGTGGCAGTTTCTACGCCGGCTGGATCCTGAGTTGGTTGTGGCTGCGTGTTATCTGCCACCGGCGCCTGCTGCTGTGCTTGGGTCGGTGCCTGCTGAGCTGGCGCCTGGTGCACAGGAGGATGCTGCACTGGCTGTTGCTGTGCCGAACCCTGCTGCGGGCGCATAGGAAGCTTTGAAGCGAGCGCGCGGGCAGCCTGCGCCTGCTCAAAGTCCACAACAACATCAAAACTTGTCGCCACAAACTGGCTGGAGGAAGCGAAATCGCGCTTACCACGGCGCGTGGAATAGCTCACCACACCAGCGACCATCCAGATCGCCATGCCCAGGCCAATAGAGGACAGGATCTGGTACAAACCGTTTCCACCGCCGCCAAACAGCGAGAGCAGAAGACCGACAAATAGGCCCATCATGCCACCTTGAGCAGCACCGGCCAGTGCTACCTTCGGGTAGGAAAGCTTCGCGGTAACTCGCTCGACAGTGCGTACGTCATTACCAACAATGCTCACCGATGCAACCGGGAAGTCATTGTCCGCCAAATAATCAACGAGCTTCTGCGCGTCGAGGTAGCTGGTGTAACGTCCAAGCAGTTCTCCGCGAGGCAAACCGTTGGTGCTGATCGAATTTACTCTATGAGGCGAGGTCATATCTACATTGTGCACAGGTTTACTGTGAGCCTGCCTAGTTGTGAAGTAACTATCGCTGAGGGTGAAAGAAACAGTAGCTTCGCTGTGGCTTTGCACACCGCGATGAACAGTGGGACACGATAGTCTAGATAGGTGAGCGCACCAGTGTCTAAAATCTTCGTTGCCCGGCTCCTGGGGCTAGATGTCTTCGACCCCTTGGGCGACCGTTTGGGCCGACTACGCGATGTCGTCGTGGTTTCCCGCGGACCACAAAAGGCCGCGGCTTGTGTTGGTCTTGTGGTCGAGGTACCCGGCAAACGTCGAGTCTTCGTACCGATGACCCGCATTCAGTCTATGGAAGCCAACCAGGTGATCTGTTCTGGTCTGGTCAATATGCGTCGTTTCCAACAGCGCGGACAAGAGATCCTTGTTGTTGCCGAGATGTTTGACCGCACCATCACCTTTAACGACGGCTCAGGACGTGGTGTCATTGAGGATATTGGATTAACTCAAACCCGTCGCGGTGACTGGGAGATCAACGAGTACTACGTTCAGCGCGGCGTACCGACGTCCTCGCTGCTAGGTCTACGTTCACGCAAACGCGATAAGGTCTTGGTGTCTTGGCAAGATCTGCGCCATGGATCCCAGGAAGAACCACAGTCCGCTGACACCTTCGTGGCTACACACGATGAAATGAAACCCGCAGATTTCGCCGACGCACTGCATGAAATGAATGAGAAGCGTCGCCTGGAAATCGCTGCTCACCTGCAAGATGAACGACTTGCGGACGTGCTTCAGGAATTGCCGGACCGCGAGCAGGTTGAGATCCTCTCGGCCCTAGGCCTAGAGCGTGCGGCCGACGTGCTTGAGGAAATGGATCCGGACGATGCCGCGGACCTCTTGGCCGGTGTCGCCGAAGAAACCAAGCACCAGCTGTTGGACTTGATGAATGAGGACGAAGCCAAGGATGTTCGCCGTCTGCTGGCCTACCCAGAGGGTACCGCTGGTTCGGTGATGACTCCCGTGCCGGTCATTTTGACCCCAGAGTCCACCGTGGCTGAAGCCCTAGCGTCGGTTCGTTTAGAAGAGCTGAGTCCTGCGTTGGCTTCCACCGTGTACGTCGTGCGTCCTCCACTGGAGACGCCCACCGGACGATACCTAGGACAGGTTCATATTCAGGCGCTGTTACGTGCAGCCCCTCCCGAACCCTTAGGTGACATTCTTGACACCGAACTTGAGTCGATGTCAGACCTGGCAGATATCTCCGAAGTCGTCAGGCATCTAGCAACTTATAACCTCACCAGCGTGGGTGTGACCAATAAAGAGGGTCGGCTCGTTGGAGCGATCACCGTCGATGACATTTTGGACCATATCCTTCCCGATGACTGGCGCTCTCAGGACTAAACGAGCCCCATCAATAGACAGATCAGCAGAGGAGTTCCAGCTATGGCTGAGCAGCGTAAGACAAATGGCCTGGACACCCCACTAGCAGCACGACAACGGTTCT
>Ga0308157_10001667_pt1 | contig 42800 bp, 39 predicted proteins | sample PhyBR1_FD_201035 | JGI IMG/M metagenome (GOLD analysis project Ga0308157, IMG submission 201035) | Phyllosphere microbial communities from UC Gill Tract Community Farm, Albany, California, United States - DLSLB.R1 | ecosystem: Host-associated > Plants > Phyllosphere > Unclassified | place: USA... | reverse complement strand
GATGTACATTTGAAATAAAATAAATGGCAACAGCAGTACAAGATGACGATTTAGTAGAATACGGTTTCAGACGTGTTGTCATTACGATTACAGCAGTACTTTGTGCACTGCTGGAAATTGTAGATACTACGATTGTAAACGTAGCGCTAACTGACATGCGCGGAAGTCTTGGTGCTACCTTGACCGATGTGGCATGGGTAATTACAGCATACGCTATTGCGAATGTTATTGTAATTCCGATGACGAGCTGGCTATCGCAGCAATTTGGAAGACGTAACTATTTTGTGGCTTCCATTATAATATTTACAGTCTGTTCTTTTTTGTGTGGTAATGCCACAAATATTTGGGAGCTTGTAGCTTTCCGTTTCGTACAAGGTATGGGTGGAGGAGCTTTACTAGTAACAGCCCAAACGATTATTACAGAAAGTTACCCAGTAGCAAAACGTGGAATGGCACAAGCTATTTACGGTATGGGTGTAATTGTTGGTCCAACTCTAGGTCCGCCTTTGGGAGGATATTTAGTAGATAATTATTCTTGGCCTTATATTTTCTATATCAATATTCCGTTGGGAATTATTGCAACTATTTTGGCTTTAACATTTGTTAGAAGTCCGAAATATGGAGAAAAACTAAAAGCTAATCAGGTTGACTGGTGGGGAATTATTTTGTTAAGTGCTTTTATTGGTTCTTTACAATTCGTATTAGAGCACGGACAGCAAGACGACTGGTTTAACGATTCACTTATTGTAACCTTAAGTGTTGTGACGGTTTTAGGATTGGTTCTTTTTATATGGAGAGAGCTTACCTACAAACATCCGATCGTAAACTTAAGCGTTTTAAAAGATGGTAACCTTAGAATTGGAACTATAATGTGTTTTATTCTTGGTTTTGGTTTGTACGGTTCGACATTGATTATTCCGATTTATACACAGTCTATTTTAGGATGGACGGCAACTGATGCAGGGTTATTACTGATTCCAGGTTCTATCACAACGGCGATCATGATGCCATTTGTTGGAAATATGATTCAAAAAGGGGTTCCTCAAGGATACATGGTTGGAGTAGGATTTTTAGTTTTCTTCTTCTTTACTTTTATGATGTATAGCCGAATGACACCAGATACAGGAGTTGAACATATGTATTGGCCTTTAATTTTAAGAGGAATTGGTTTAGGACTACTTTTCGTACCTATTACAACACTTTCTCTTTCTACTTTGAAAGGAAAACAAATCGGTGAAGGAGCAGCATTTACAGGAATGATGCGTCAGTTAGGCGGGTCTTTTGGTATCGCGATCATTACTACTTTCATCACACGTTTCAGCCAGTCACACCGAGTAGATTTAATTAATAACCTAGATCCTGCCAAGTTTGAAGTACAGCAGCGAATTGCAGGAATGCAGCACGCGTTCATGGCAAAAGGATATAGCGCAGATGTTGCTTTGAAAAAAGCGTATCAGGCTATTGAAATGTCAGTGATGAAGCAAAGTACTGTAATGGCATACATGGATATTTTCATGTATCTCGGAATCATGTTTTTATGTTGCATACCGATTATTCTCTTTATTAAAAAAGGGAAGAACAAAATTAGTGCAGCCGACGCAATGCATTAATGATAATAATAATTTTATAATACGCATAAACGCCGAATTCTTAATTGAATTCGGCGTTGTTTTTTATTTCTATTTTACCGCAAAGAACGCAAAGATTATATTTTTACGAGGTCACAAAACGCAAAGTTCGCAAAGCTTTATCATAAAAAACTTTGCGAACTTTGCACGGTAAAAAAAACTTAGAACCTCAGCCCCTCAGAACCTTAGCATCTTTTTAAAATCATCTTGTAAAAACTAAATGATTCCCTTTAGAAAGATTCGCATCAAACTGATATCCATCGTAATTGAAACCTTTTAAATCGTCAATAGTTTCAGCGTTTGTATCGATAATATAACGAACCATCATACCTCTCGCCTTTTTCGCAAAGAAACTGATCATTTTTAATTTTCCATCTTTGTAATCTTTAAAATCTGGAGTAATTACAGGAATTTTTAAAGCTTTTACATCAATAGCCGAAAAATATTCGTTACTCGCTAAATTCACAAACAATTCGTCTTTTTTCAATTCTTTATTCAAAGCTTTAGTCACAGTTGGTTTCCAGAATTCATGCAGATTTTTAGATTCACCAACCGGCATTTTTGTTCCCATTTCCAAACGATACGCCTGCATTAAATCAAGCGGTTTCAAAAGACCGTAAAGACCTGATAGAATTCGAAGTTTATCTTGTAAATCATCTAATTTTTCTAACGGAATTGTATAAGCATCTAAACCTGTATAAACGTCACCATCAAATGTATAAACCGCCGGACGCGCATTTTCTGGTGTGAAAGGCGTTTTCCACTCCTGATTTCTCTTCCAGTTTAAATCGGCTAATTTGTCTGAGATAGACATTAATTCTGATAATTCAGAAGGCTTTTTTTCTTTTACTACTTTATGAACCACTCTTGCTTCTTTTAAGAATGAAGGTTCTGTATATTGAGATGTTGGTAATTCTTTTTCGAAATTCAGTGATTTCGCTGGAGATATAACAATTTTCATGTGTGCATTTTTCTGTGATTCAAAAATACAAATTGCATTTCTAAAAATTATCGTTTACAATTGATTTGTTCTATTGTTGTATTTTTTTTAGCCACAGATTAAAAAGATTCACACAGATTTTTTTAATCCTTTTAATCCTGTAATCTGTGGCAGAAAAAAAATAATTCGTGGAAATTCGTGCAATTCGTGGCAAACCTTTCCCAATTCATAAAAATCGATGCTACAAAATGTGAAATTGTTCAAAAAAGTGAGCTCTAGATTATAATAGGCATTTTCTATGTTGTAAATTTGCATGCATTTTATTTCTACTGAAATTAAATAATGCTTTTACTCAAAAAATCAGTGAATTCGTGGCGATACAAACAAATTATAAAACTGCTTTACAAAACAAAATCTTCGATGTTATTTCGAAAGCTTCTCAGGAATTAAAAATCGACTCTTATGTGATAGGGGGATTTGTTCGCGATTTGCTTTTAAATCGAGGTTCTAAAAAAGATATTGATGTAGTTGCTGTGGGAAGTGGCATCGAATTAGCGCTTAAAGTTTCCGATTTACTTCCGAATAAACCAAAAGTTCAGGTTTTTAAAACTTACGGAACTGCCATGCTTCGTTTTGAAGATACGGATATTGAATTTGTTGGTGCCCGAAAAGAATCATATAATCGTGATAGCCGAAATCCGATTGTGGAAAACGGAACTTTGCAGGACGATCAAAACCGTCGTGATTTTACAATCAATGCTTTTGCTTTATCTTTAAATAAAAACAATTTTGGAGATCTTTTAGACCCTTTTGATGGTTTAACCGATTTAGAAAATAAAACAATCAAAACGCCTTTGGATCCAGATATTACCTATTCTGATGATCCTTTGCGAATGCTTCGTGCGATTCGTTTTGCGACTCAATTGAATTTCGAAATTGAAGAAAATTCTTTGAATGCGATCACAAAAAATGCAGATCGCATTAAAATTATATCTGGCGAAAGAATCGTTGATGAATTAAACAAAATTCTTATGACGGATAAACCTTCAACAGGGTTTTTACTGTTATACAAAACAGGACTTTTAGATTTAATTTTACCTGAATTGACCGCGTTAAATCAGGTTGAAGAAATTGAAGGACATACGCACAAAAACAATTTTTACCATACGCTGGAAGTTGTCGACAATATTTGTCCAAACACAGATGATGTTTGGCTTCGTTGGTCGGCATTATTACACGATATTGGAAAAGCGCCCACTAAACGTTTCACCAAAAAACAAGGTTGGACTTTTCACGGACACGAATTCTTGGGCGGAAAAATGGCAAAGAAAATCTTTGAACGTTTGCACATGCCATTGAACCACAAAATGAAGTTTGTGCAGAAAATGGTTATTATGAGTTCGCGTCCGATTGTTTTGGCTCAGGATATTGTGACGGATAGCGCAGTTCGCCGTTTGGTTTTTGATGCTGGCGAAGATGTCGAAAATTTAATGACTTTGTGCGAGGCAGATATCACAACCAAAAATCCATCAAAATTCAAGAAATATCATAAAAATTTCGAACTCGTACGTAAAAAAATTGTTGAAGTAGAAGAACGAGATCACGTTCGTAATTTTCAGCCACCAATTACTGGAGAAGAAATTATGGAAATATTCGATTTAAAACCTTCACGAGAAATCGGAATTTTAAAAGAAGCGGTAAAAGAAGCTATTTTAGAAGGTGATATCCCGAATGAATATCAGGCGGCTTATGATTTTGTAATTAAAAGAGCGGAGAAATTGGGCTTAAAAAAAGTTGAGAAATAAGTATTATTTAATAAAATGAAAAAAGAGAATAAATCAGTAATCATTTGGTTACTATCAGGCTGTGTTTTATTGTTTTTAATGGTTGTCGTGGGAGGAATTACCCGTTTGACCAATTCAGGTTTATCTATGACCGACTGGCATTTGGTAACCGATACCTTTCCGCCTTTAACAGACGCCAAATGGCAAGCCGCTTTTGACGAGTACAAAAAATTTCCAGAGTATCAGAAAATCAACATTCATAACGATTTTCAATTAGCCGATTATAAATTTATTTATTTCTGGGAATGGTTTCACCGTTTCATCGGCCGTATAATTGGATTGGTTTTCTTTGTACCATTTGTTTATTTTTTAGCTAAAAAGAAATTAGATACCGATACTATCAAAAAATGCATCGTTCTTTTGGCGATGGGAGCTTTCCAAGGTTTCTTAGGTTGGTTTATGGTAAGAAGTGGACTAATTGATAATCCAGATGTAAGCCACTTCAGACTTTCATTACACTTAACTTTTGCATTCATTACTTTCGCATATACGCTTTGGGTTGCCTTAGATTTAATTTATCCTGAAAGAAATATCAACAAAATTCTACCGCTTAGAAATATTGCGCGTTATGCTTTGGTTGCTCTTCTAATTCAAATCATTTACGGCGGATTTGTAGCAGGTCTAAATGCAGGACTAATTCATAATCACTGGCCTTTAATGAGTGACGGAGAATTTATTCACGAATCGGTTTTTATTGAGCAATCTTCTTTAGTTAAAAATTTAATTGAAGGAAAAAGTGGTGTTCAGTTTGTACACAGAACTTTTGCTTATGTAGTAGTCGCGATTATTCTTTTCCTTTTCTTCAAAAGCAAAAAATATACGCTTACTCACACTCAATCAAACGGAATCAAAACTTTAGTCGTTTTTGTTTTTATTCAGTTTTTATTGGGAGTTTTCACTTTATTATATAGCGTGCCATTGGCTTTAGGATTAATTCACCAAATTATGGCGTTTTTCCTTTTGAGTGCAATGACGTATACATTGCATAGATTGAGCAAATAAAATCGAATATATTAAAACATAAAAAAGCTGTCTCAAAAGGACAGCTTTTTTTATGAGCTTCGGAGAAGCGAAATATTTATAGCAAAAGATAAAAGCTTACAATATAAAGCTCCAGCGGAGCGACATATTTATTTTTTTTTACTTTTAATATATGCCGCTCCTCCAGAGCTTATTTTAATTGTTTATTGCAATTCTATAAATATTTCACCCCTCTGGGGTTTTATTAAATTAAAATCTGTTGAATTTCTAATTTTAATAAAAGCTTCTATCCCAACCAAGTCTTAAAATCTTGTACTTTTTCTCGGCTTACAATGACCTCATCTTCTTTATAAGTTGGAAGAATCACTTTAAGTCGAGAATTAGTATAAACCTGAATTTCTTTAATTGCTTTTAAAGGAACAATAAATTTTCTGCTTACGCGAAAGAAATCTTTCTTATCAAGTTCTTGTTCTAAAATTTCCAAAGTCGAATCGATCAAATAATCTCGATTGTCGTACGTACGAATGTAAGTTCCTTTATTTTCACTAAAAAAACATTCGATTTCTTCTGTAGTAATGACTTTTAGATGCTGACCAATTTTAACTGTAAACCTCTTTTTATATGTTTTTTCAAAAGGATTAGATAACATCTGTCGAATTTGCTCAAAGTCCAATTGCAAATTTGAAGTTTCTGCTGTTTTCGGAAGACGCGATTTGAATTTTGAAACTGCTGTTTCTAGATCATCTTCATCAATAGGTTTGAGAAGATAATCTATGCTGTTTAATTTAAAAGCTTTTAAAGCGTACTCATCATACGCCGTTGTAAAAATGATAGCGCTTTTGATGTCTATTTTTTCAAAAATCTCAAATGATAAACCATCAGACAGTTGAATATCTAAAAAAATCAAATCTGGATGTGGATTATTTTCAAACCAAAGAACCGATTCTTCAACAGAGTGAAGCATTGTTTCTACGGTTACATCTAACTTTTCAAGTTTTCTTTGCAGCAATCTCGCCGCTGGTTTTTCGTCTTCTATAATTAATGTGATCATTTACTATAATGTGAAATTTGAAAAAATTATGAAGTCAAAGTTACTCCCATTTATTTTTATTTGCGGTATCTTTTTCCATGTATTTTTGGATTTTTCTTTTCTCCCAATCTGATCCAAAAAACCAATCAGTTCCAAATACAGATAATCCGTGAGCTAGTAAACCAATTCCCCAGAAAAGCGCAGTAGAGTACGTGTGCCATTGCGTCAAACCGCTAAAGTCTATTCCTTCATTAAAATTATCTCGGGTTAAACTGGATACAATAATGATAATATTGACAATAATGTAAACCTTAACGTGTGAGTAAAACCCTTTAAGTTTTTTTACTCTTCTATAAGCTGCATTATAATTTTCGTCATCTGTATATTCTCCAAAATGCTGTTTGGTGTAATCTTCGTACATGTGTCTTCTAAAACGTCCCATAACTATATTTTAATTATTTCCACTTGTTTTTATTCTGTTTTTCCTTCTCCATAAACTCTTTGATTTTTCTTTCTTCCCATTCCTTACCCATTCCTGGAAAAACCTCAAAAACTTTTAATCCGTGAAAAACTACTCCAACTCCCCACCACAATAATGGCCAAAAAAACCATAGATATTGAGGTGATGTATAAAGATTTATAAAAATCAAAATTGCATTTACCAATATATAAGCAACTAGATTTCCATAAAATCCTTTTAAATTTTCAACTTTTTTTCTTGCCTGAATATATCTTTCTTCCTCGCTTAAATTCGTTTCCATGATTATTCCCATTTTTGTTTTTTATATTTTTTTTCTAAAATGCTTCTCAATTTTCGTTCTTCCCATTCGTGTCCAAAAATCTTATAGGAAGCAAACAAATCGATTGCAGAACCCACTATAACAGCCGACCAAATAATTACAACTACCCAATTGAGATATTTTATCGGAAAAAATTGCAATGGCAGATTGGTATATTCTTTTAAAAGAAAAACAATCAGTGCAAGAGTGTAAATGAACAAATGCTTGTAAAAAGATTTCAGCTGAATTACTTTTTTACTTGCTAATTCTTGCAGTATTACTTCTTCTTGATCGTTACTCAAATTTGTTTCCATGACTATTTTCTAATCGTTGTTTATTTTCTTTTTCTAGAATTTCCTGAATCTTTTTCTGTTCCCATTTCTTATTAAAGAAAGGCGGAAGACCAAAAACTTTCAGTCCGTGCAAGATTATAGCTATTCCCCACCCCATTACAGACCAAATCCACCAAAGGTATTCTGGAGAAGTCATATAATTTACAACAATCACAATTGGATTACATAAAACGTACACAGTCAAATGCTCGTAAAATCCTCTTATCTCTTTTACTTTTTTCTGAGCATCATAATAGCGAACTGTTTCTGTGAAATTATTTTCCATTATTTCCACGTTTTTTGTTTGTTATCTTTCTCTAAAATCTCGCGAATTTTTCTTTCTTCCCAATCTGAGCTGTATCCAAAAACTTTAAAAGCATGCATTGCAACTCCAAATCCCCAGCCTAAAGCTGAAAACCAAAACCATTGAAATCCTGGTGAAAATTTTAGATTAATAAAAACCAAGAACGGAATCACACAACAATATGAAATTAAATTTCCGTAAAAACCTTTCAGTTCCTCTACTCTTTTTTTGGCTCTATAGTAAGCTTTTGCTTCGTCGGTATATTCTGCACTCATTTCCATAACCGCAATTTGTTTGGTTAAAATTGGAATTCTAACAGTGAAATTCTTCTCATCCTGATCAACTTTCACTTTTCTATCTGTTATAATTCCGTATCTGTTTACAATATTTTGCAATCCGACACCTTGCCTGTCCTGCAAAACTTCTTTTTTCTGAAGATCATTCTGAATCGCCAGATAATCTTTATCAATAAAAATTCTGATATGAAGCGGTTTTTGCTCGCTTACAACATTGTGTTTTACAGTATTCTCTAGCAAGAGCTGTAAAGAAAGTGGCACTACTTTGGCTTCTGGATTAATGTTTTCTGTTGGCAATTCGTAAAACAAACTATTTTCGAAACGCATTTTCAGCAAATTCATATAGGTTTTTGCAAATGACAATTCATCTTCAACCGAAACCAATTCTTTGTCTTTCTGTTCTAAAACATATCGATAAATTTTAGAAAGAGAAGTTGTAAAACGCTGCGCATTATCTGGATTTTCTTCTATTAAAGAACTCAGAACATTTAAGCTATTGAAAAGAAAATGCGGATCGATCTGATTTTTTAAGCTTTCGAATTTGGCATTTGCCGTTCCCGCAATAATTTTCTGCTGCGTTACTTTATTTTCCTGATAGAGTTTATAAAAATTAAGTCCATGAAAAAACAAAAGCACAATAAAAGTCATTACCGCAGATTCGATATAATTTTCTGCTTTTTCATTGGCAAGAAAACCTATTATTGTTTTATTCTCGATTATTACACTTGTAAACAAACGCAATACTCCAATTACAATCATCGATATTAAAAACGAACTTGCAAAACCAATTAAAATTCTCTTTAGCGAATATGGATTTTCTCGGAAAACCCTATCTAAAAACTCAAAAAGAACAACGTTTACGATATATAAAACCACACTGTAAAGCATGCAGTACAAGAAATAAATGTAAAGATTCTTGGTAAAAACTGCTGTTCCTAAAGAGGCGAACCGAATTAGAAAAGAAAATAAAAATACTATTCCTCCAACTAAGCATGCTTTTAACAAATTAGGTTTTAATATCATAATGTTTTATAAACTATTGAATTATTTACAAGTTTTTTGAATTTCTAAAGCTCTATCCAATCCCCATTTTGGAGCATAAGGTGTAGCTGGTTTAAAAGTATTAAAAAGTTCAATAGATTTATCAACTTGCGCGCATAAAGGTTTTGTATCTACTCCTGTCCATTTTGCTCCTCCTAATTGGTAATCTGCTTCACCAAAAACAGCTCTCGGATTGTTTGGGTCTAGCGCTTTTGCTTTCGCGTAAGCTTCCATCACTTTACCAGAATATTTCATCCCGTTTGTCATTGGATCGGCTACAACGTATCCTGTGTAAATTAAAGCCTGCATTACGTATAGCTCTGAGTTTGCTTGATCCTTTATCAATTCGATATCTAATGCATCTTGCGCTTTTGTCAATAATAAATCGATTTTAGTTTTGTCTTTTTCTGTAAATACAGCTGTTGCATTGATCAAAGCTACATAGTAATTTGGCAAATAACTGTTTTTTTCAGCCGCCGCAATTCTTTCAAATAAAGCAGAAGCTTCTGTATTTTTTCCTTCTTTCCAAAGTCCGAACGCTTTATTCATTCCTTGTTCAAATTGTGTCTGAGCTGAACTTATTACTACTACAAATAGTGCGATTAAAGTGATGATTTTTTTCATTTTATAAATTATTAATGGTTTTGTTTATATAGATTAGTTATTTGTCTTTTTAGAATACAATTTCAATTTTTGAATCTTTACTAACATTAAATTTAGCATCTTGATAGGAAGGAGGTCCCATAAATCCTTTTGCATTGTTTGAAGCTGCATATTCTTCTACTGGCATTCCCATTGCGTTTCTATCCAGCTTTCCGTTGCTGTTTTCATCATGATACGTAGAAATTGCATATTCTCCCGCAGGAAGATTATCAAAAGTTACAACTGCTTTATTGTCTTTAATTTCCGAAGCAAGACTTTTGTAAGTTGTTTTAAGAAATGTTCCGTCTGAATTATATAATCCTACTTTTACAACTCCAGTATCATTTTTTAAACCTGAAACAGCAACAGTTAATTTTACATTTTGTGCAGACATTAAGCTGCAGATAAATAAGATGGTTATTGTGATAATTTTGGTCATGATTTTTTTTTTTAAGGTTCTAAGTTTTTTTGTTGATGATTAAAACTCGGTTTGTTAGTTTATAATTCAAAAGTATATCGGTTTTCACTCTTTTAAAATTAAATGATACTGAGTTGTTGATTTTGGTTACTGAATTGTTTTTTTTTAGTTTCTAAGGTTCTGAGATGCTAAGATTCTAAGTTTTTTTCCTCAGAACCTTAGCATCTTAGAGCCTTTTTAAAGATTCTTCAACTGATTCTCATTCTTATTCTGGCTGATTGTCCAGAAGAAACCTACGAAGAAGAATCTGTCTGCTGTTGGAACCACGGCTTGTCTTTGATACACTCCGCTTGGGTCTGGATTTTTAGCATAATCGTATCCGAAAACATTTTGTGTTCCTAAAACATTTGAAACCGAGAAATAAAGGATTTTTTGTGTCGTTAATAAATATGCCCAGTTGAAACTCAAACTATTGTATGATTTTGTTTTTCCGTTCATAAACTGCGTCTGATTTGGATCATTGTACGGACGACCTGTACTGAAACTGTTTGTAAAACCAACTTGCGATTTCCAATCTGTAATAAAATATTTTGTTACAACAGATAAATTATGATTCGCAATAAAACTTGGAGTTGCCATGTAAGGAAAGTTTTTATATTGTCTTTCTGAATCGATATAAGAATACGAAATCCAATATTCTAAGTTTTTGTACAAATTGCTATCTCTCCAGAAAATATCCAATCCTTTTGCATAACCCGATCCGTTGTTGTTGAAAACCGAATTGTATTGAATATCTCTTGTATCATACTGCACCAAATTGCTATAATCTTTGTAATAAGCCTCCGCTCTAAGGGTTTGCCCAGGTCTTGTAAACGTATAATTCAAAATATAATGACTTGCCTTCTCGCTTTCAAACTGATGATATTTAGAAAACTTAATATAATCTACAACTGGTGTTTGAGTAAAATCTCCGTAAGCAAAAGAAAACTGACTACTTTTTGAAGCTTTATATCCTAATGAGGCTCTAGGCGCAATATGGTTTTCGTTTAACAAACTGTTATTAGAATATCTCAAACCTACTTTTAAAGCTAGTTTTTTAGAAAACATAACATCACCTTCTGTATACGCTGCAAAAATGTTCGAATCGTAACCATTTGTAACATTAAGCGCAATATTATCGGCTACATTTTCATTGTATTTTGTAATGAAATAATCTGTTCCGAAAGACAATTTAAAATAGTTTGAAAATTTCTTGCTTAATTTCAATTTCAACTGAGCCGCATTTTCCTGACTATCAACTCCCGTAATATCATATTTAAGTTTGTTTTTGCTGTAACCGTAACTAACTCCAGAAGTAATCTGCCATCCTGTTCCGAAACTTCCTTTGTATGAAGAATTCAAATAAAAGTTATTATTGTTCATATCAGTTCGAATCGGGTTTTCGAAATTGACGTTTTTCTGATTTAAATCGAATTTTTCAGAATCGAATGAAGCATACAATTTAAAAATTCCATTTGTGAAATTATATCTGTAAACCGTTTCGCCTCCAAGTGATTGATATGGATTATTCCAATCTACATTTTGCGGAATCACAGCCTGATAAGGAGCCAAGTTGATATAAGCCATATTTACGCTTAAAGAACTTTTCTTGAATTTCTGTGTATTTCCCAAACTCAAACCAACCGTCATTAATCCTATATCTGTTTTTTCATGATCTTCTTCGTCTTGGGTATTTAAAAGTAAAACACTTGATAAAGCTTCTCCATATTCTGCAGAATAACCACCCGTAGAAAATGCGATTCCGCTAAACAAGAAAGGAGAAAAACGGCTTCTTGTTGGTAAATTGTTCGTTGTTGCACCGTAAGGCTGTGCTACACGAATTCCGTCAACAAAAGTCTGAGTTTCGCTCGCCTCACCTCCACGTACAAACAAACGTCCGTCTTCCCCAACTGACTGCGTTCCTGGCAAAGTCTGCAATGCCGCCACGATATTTCCAGCAGATCCAGCTGTTGTAACAATATCCAGAGGTTTTAAAACAGAAACTCTTGCCTTATCACCAGATTCTAAAGTTCCAGCTGTAATCACAACCGCATCTAGAGCATTAACATTTTCTCTTAATTTTACCGTTTGGCCTTTATAATTGGCAACATCAATTTCTTGTTTGAAAGTTTCAAAAAGCAAAAAGCTCACTACTAAAAATTTGTTTCCTGTTTCTGTCGTTTCAAAAGAGAAATCTCCAGTTTCAGAACTTGTTGCTCCATCATAAGTTCCGTCAATATATATGTTTGCCCCTGCAACTGGTTTTCCTTTTTGATCTACTACTTTTCCTGAAATTGTATTTTGAGCAAAAATTACTGCAGTAAAAAATAAAAAACTTATGGTAAAAAATAATTTGGTTTTCATGTCATCTTTGGTTTTTGATGAAGCAAATGTATTTTAACATTAAACGTTAAAAAATATATAATAACCCAATTGTAGATTTTCGAGGATGAGTTGTAAAATACTAATTTGTATCTTAGCTAACGTGTTTCTAAAAACTATTAACTATGTCAGAAAGTAAAAGAGTTTCGAATTTGTATCAATCCATTTATAATGGAAATCCGTGGCTTGAAGTGACCTTAGCAGATACTTTAAAAGATGTAACTGCAGCTCAGGCTTATAAAAAAATTAATCCTAACTTAAACACCATTTGGGAAATTGTCAATCACCTAATACAATGGAGAAGAAACATATTAAAACGTGTTAAAGGAGAAATAATTACGACTCCTGATCACAATTATTTTGTGCCCATTTTAGATTCATCTGAACCCGCTTGGGAACAATCACTGCAAAGTCTGGCAAAATCTCAGGAATTATGGAGTGCTTGTCTGAGTGATTTTAATGATGAGGATTTCGAAAAAATAGATCTAAACAATAATCATAATTTTTATGAAGATATTCACGGAATCATTCAGCATGACGTGTATCATTTGGGACAAATTGTTATTTTGAAGAAATTGCTTTAATTATATAGATATAAATTAGAAATAAACTTAAATGAATTTTTTCAGCAAAAAAAACAATCCAGATGATGATGAAAATAGATTAAGACTTCAAAAATTAGTTGATAAAACAAAAAAAGTTGAAGCTCCAACTGGTTGGGAAAAAGAAACATTTGCAATCGGCGGATTACATAGTGTTGGTTTTTCTAAAAAAATCCCTGAGATGCTTTTAGTTGTATCAAGTCAAGGAAGAGGCTTGATTGATTGTTCGAAGCTTGAGTTAATTGGAAGAGATTATGATGATAGTTGGGAATGGATGAACTCGTATGAATTATGGACAATAGGAATTGGTGAATTATCCGCTGAAAAAATATTAATTGGTGGAATTGATGGTGGTGGCCTTCCTTTTTCAAATAAGTACGGTGATTCGATTCAATTTATGGCAACACAATGGCCAATTATCGACCTAATATTTGAACCTCATTACAAAAGTCTATATAAAGAAAATGAGACAAAAGACTGTTTCAGAATTTTTCATGATTATGAGTTAAAAGCTTACGGTTTTTCATATGATGGGAATTATTTTATAACTGCTACAAGCAGTGAAGTTAACATATACAAGAAAGCCAAAAACTAAATGTAAAAATATTTCTATGAAAAAATCAACCTTATTATTAGTTTTTTTATTGATTACTACTATCGGCTTTTCACAAGAAACCGAAGTGAAATATGATGAAGCTCTAGCCAAATCTCTTCATGCCGATGAATACGGAATGAAGAAATATGTTTTTTGTCTTTTAAAATCAGGAAGCAACACAACTGCTTCTAAAGAAGAAACCAAAAAGCTTTTTGCAGGCCATATGGAAAATATTGGCAAATTGGCCAAAGAAGGAAAACTGGTTGTTGCAGGACCATTCATGAAAAATGATAGAAATTATCGCGGTATTTACGTTTTTAATGTCGAAACAATAGAAGAAGCCAAAGCTCTTGTTGCCACCGATCCGGCAATAAAAGCCAATTTACTCGAAGCCGAATTAACGCCTTGGTACTGCACCGCAGCTTTGCAGGAAACTGTAAAAATACACGACAAAATTGCCAAGACGAAAATGTAAAATATGAAAACAGAAAAAGAAAAAATGATCTCTGGCGAATATTACAACGCCTTTGATCCTGAATTGGTAAAAGGACGAAGAGCAGCAAAAAATCTTTTGCACAGCTTAAACGTAAAAGAATACAGAGTTACCAAAAAAGCAAAAGAGATTTTAAAAGAACTAATTCCAAACGCTGGAGCTGGTTTTTATATTGAGCCTCCTTTTCATTGCGATTACGGATACAATATTTTTGCTGGAGAAAATGTTTATTTTAATGTGAATTGTGTTGTTTTGGACTGTGCGCCTGTAACTATCGGATCAAATGTGTTTATTGCGCCAAATGTTCAAATTTACACCGCTTCTCATCCGCTTGATGCTGAGTTGAGAAAATCGCTTGAAAATGCTTATCCCGTTACAATTGGAGACGATTGCTGGATTGGCGGTAATTCTGTCATTTGCCCTGGAGTAACCATCGGAAAAGGCTGTGTTATTGGCGCTGGGTCTGTAGTTACAAAAGATATTCCAGACAATTCACTAGCAGTTGGAAATCCTGCAAAAGTCATTCGAAAATTAAATCAAGAACCTGAATCAAAAAAATAATGCTTACCCTTAATAAAGTTCATCATATTGCTATTTTATGTTCCGATTACGAAAAATCGAAACACTTCTATACACAGATTTTAGGTTTAACCATAATTAGAGAAATCTATCGCGAAGAACGCCAATCGTATAAATTAGATTTAGCTTTGAATGGTTCATATGTAGTTGAATTATTCTCCTTTCCAAATCCGCCGCAAAGACCTTCAAGACCAGAAGCTGTTGGTCTGCGACATTTGGCTTTTGAAGTGATTAATCTCGAAGAAACTATTGCTTTTTTAACTTCTAAAAACATAGAATCAGAACCAATCAGAATTGATGAAACGACAGAAAAGCGTTTTACTTTTATTGCAGATCCTGATTTATTGCCAATTGAGTTTTATGAGAGATAAATGAAAGGGACAAACTAACAGAGTTACAAAGGGACAAAGGTTTATAGTAATATTCTTTTGAATTGAGTCCAGCTTTAGTTGCATGAATAAATTATAGTCCCAAAAGGGCTTTAGCCAAACAAAACGTATTTGGCTAAAGCCCTTCTCTCTTTTATTTTCAACCTCCTACTAAAGTTGGAGGCAATTCAAATTTCATCGTGCGAAATCAAATATTTAATGCCTCCGCATAAAACTTTGTCTCTTTGCTCCTCTGTTACTTTGTCTCTTTTTTTACGAAAGAATTTTCCTGTTTATATCCATTTTAACACACTAAAATGAACATTTTCTAGAAAAAACCGAATTTGATGCTTAATTTTGTAATCCGCAGAAAAAAAATGCGGAATTCTCAAACTTATAATGATGAACAAAACGGCGCAAATCAAAAAAAATCATCAATTCATTAAACTCCGAAAATTAGTTATTGTTTCTATCTTAATTGGCTTTCTTTCTGCCTTTCTCGGAATTTCACTAAAAAAAATAACAGAATACTACGAAGAAATCTTCTTTCACGAAGTTTCGGTTCATCCCATTTTTTATATCATATTTCCAGTTTTCGGATTGTCGGTAATTTATTTCTTGAGACAATATCTTTTTAAGAAAAAAGAAAACAAAGGAATCAAAGAAGTTTTTGAAAGTACAGCATCAAAATCTAAAAATCTTCCTTCTTATAAAATCCCATCACATTTCATAAACGGATTACTAACGGTTATTTTTGGAGGTTCAACTGGAATCGAAGTTTCTACCGTTGTCGCTACAGCAACTATTGGATCTGTTGCTCATGAAAAAGAAAATGTTTTCCGTCAATACAAAACAGAATTAATCTGTGCAGGAGTTGCAGCAGGAGTTACGGCACTTTTCAGCAGTCCGATTGCGGGAGTTTTATTTGCTTTCGAAGTTATTTCTAGAAAAGTAAGTCGTGCATTTATCATTTCAAATTTAATTGCAGTTTCTATTGCATTTGGTTTATTAACGATTTTAAAAGAAGAACCTTTATTTGCCGTTTCAATTGCAACTTGGAATTTAAAAGCGATTCCGTATTTCATTCTTTTAGGAATTTTAGCTGGAATGAATTCGGTTTACCTAACACGTTGTGTCTTATTCTTCAAATCACAATTTGGTAAAATCGACACACATTATTACAAAATCATTTTAGGTTCAGCAGTTTTAAGTATTTCCTTATTCTTTTTCCCTCAATTATATGGAGAAGGTTATCACGCCATTAAAGGAATTTTTGGAAACGCACCTCAAACCCAATTGACTATAACTTTGGCTTTAACATTTATCGGAATTTTAATTCTAAAACCAATTGTTACCTCAATAACATTGGCTTCTGGAGGTGACGGAGGTGTTTTTGCTCCAAGTTTATTCATCGGAGCATTTTTAGGATTATTATTGGCTTCGACTTTAAACAGTTTTTTCCATGTAAATGTAATTCCCGTTAACTTTATGATTATCGGAATGGCTGCGGTTCTTAGTGCAAGTATTCACGCACCTTTCACCGCGATATTCTTGGTTTGCGGATTAACAAACGATTATACTTTGTTTTTCCCAATCCTTGTAGTTTGTTTAATTTCAAAATATACTGCAAAAACAATTTATCCGTATACCGTTTATAGTTATTCTCCAAGTTTAGTTAAATAATTTCAGACTAATAGTAATCTGGAGATTAAAAACATATAGCAAAGTATATTTAAAAGCATAACGAATAAAATATAATACCACAATAATGCCAACTGAAAAAATAAAAAGAAGCTATCGCAAAACACGTTACATTCTTTACAAAGAAACTTTAATTGATTATAAAGAACACTTTTGGTCATTTTTAGGTTCTTTTGTCGGAATCGGAATTTTAGCTTATGTACAATCAATACATTTTTCTGGGCCTGATGCCGTTTATTTAATTGGTTCTTTTGGAGCATCGAGTGTTTTGGTTTACGGAATTATTCAGAGTCCGTTCTCTCAGCCGCGAAATTTAGTTGGCGGACACGTAATTTCTGCTCTTGTAGGCGTTACGGTCCATAAACTAGTTCCAGACATTATGTGGATTGCAGCGCCTTTAGCGGTTTCAATCGCCATTATTTTAATGCAGATTACCAAAACGCTTCACCCGCCTGGAGGAGCAACAGCTTTAATTGCAGTTATCGGAACAGAAAAAGTAAAAGCCTTAGGTTATATGTATGTGCTTTCTCCCGTTTTTACAGGAGTTATGATATTGCTTTTCACGGCTCTGATTTTTAATAATATGACTTCAAGCAGAAGCTATCCAAGTCACAGTACTTATCACAAACATTATCATAAAATTAGAAAAAGACTGGCGAGAAAATAGTTTTTTTGAGTTCTGTTTGTCAGGCTGAGCGAAGTCGAAGCCACATTCCACTTTGCGAGCCTTCGACTTCGCTCAGCCTGACAATCGTATTTCGAACTTCATTATTTCCTTCGAAAAATCTTTTCAACAAATCGTAATTCACAATTCGTATTTCGTTTTTTATATTTTACCTTTGACCTCTCAATAAAAACAAAGATTATGGTTTATAAATTTAGAGTTATTCTAGACGCCGAAGAAGATATTTTTAGAGACATTGCTATTCTTGAGGAAGATACTCTTGAGGATTTACACAATGCAATCTTCAACTCTTTTGGCTTTGACGGATCAGAAGTGGCTTCATTTTATACTTGTGATGATACTTGGAATCAAGAAGATGAAATTCCGCTTTTCGATACAGGAGATGTTCCTGGCGAAATAAGAACCATGAACGATTATCCGTTATCAAGTATTTTAGACGAAGACAATACTAAAATTATCTACGTTTATGACTTCATCAGTATGTGGACTTTCTTAGTTGAATTGGCTGCCGTTGAAGATGAACAAGTTGGAGTTACTTACCCAGAAACTTTGTTTTCTCATGGTGAAATGCCAGCAGACGCTATCGAAAAAAACTTTGAAGCTGATGACATGCATGATGATATCTACGGAGAATTTGAAGACGATCTAGACGAAGACGATCTTGACATGTTCGAAGGCGATGACAGCTTCGAAGATTATGGATTTGAGGAGAATTGGAACTAACGTTTAGTTGCTAAGATGCTGAGACTCTAAGATTCTGAGTTTTTTATTTTGAAAGATTTTTCTTATTTTTAATGTTAATTAAAAAATAAGACAATGAGTCATTTTAGAAAAATTTTGGTCTGGCAGAAATCAATTTCCTTAGTTACAAAAATTTATAAAGTAACAAGAACTTTCCCAAAAGAAGAAACTTTTGGATTAACTTCACAAATACGTCGAAGTTCAGTATCAATTCCAAGTAATATTGCAGAAGGATCTGGAAGAGAAAGCAATAAAGATTTTTTACGATTTTTATATATTTCTCTCGGCTCTTTATTTGAAATGCAGACCCAACTTGAAATCGCAAAAAATATAATTTATATAAACGAAGAAGAATTTAACCTTTTATATGAGGATAGTCGAGAGATCGAAAGAATGTTAGCGTCATTAATTAGAAAATTAAAAGACAGCAATTAAAAACTTAGTATCTTAGAAACTTAGAATCTCAGCAACTCAAAAAAAATGATCAACTTATTCAATACCCACATCGACACCCTTTCCATACACCGCGTTGGAAACAAAAGTCGTAACGAAGCTATTTTTTTATCAGAGCAACCATTCAACTTAAATGATGAGATTGTTCCTTTGATTAAAGAATTCTTTTTTAAGCCTTTTAGAGAAAAAGAAGAAAACTATTATCAGTTTGCACACGAAGTGGACTTGGACTACAACGACATGTTTAAGTATGCAACTGAGATTTTTGCAAATCCGTCAAATGTTCATGAAGTTTCTAAAAACATCACAAAACATTTATACGAGCAGTCAAATCACCCGCACATTAAAAACGGAGAGGTTTATGTAACCTATTTGACAAACTTAAGTATTGACAACAATGTTGTTGATGCGATCGGAATTTTTAAAAGTGAGTTACAAGCAGACTTTTTACAGTTTGAAGAAAATAACAGTAACCTTGAGATGATTTTACAACAGGGAATCAACCTGAATAAATTAGATAAAGGATGTTTGATCTTCAACTACAAAAAAGAAGAAGGATACAAAATCCTGACTGTAGACAGCAACCGTTATGATGCACGTTACTGGTTAGAGCACTTTTTATCTGTTGATGCTTTTGAAGATGAAAATTTCATCACTAAAAAATATTTGAAATTCTGTCAAAACTTCGCAAAAGACGTGGTTTTGCCAGCAGAAGACAAGAAAGAGGAAGTAATGTTTATGAACCGATCTGTGAATTATTTCGCTAAAAATGATCAGTTTGAAGAACAGAATTTCTTGAATGAAGTAATTGATAATCCTGATTTGATCCCTGAATTTAAAAACTATAAAGTTGATAAAGGAGAAAAATACAGCATCGAAGATGTTACCTCATTCCCAATTGCCAACGCAGCAGTTTCTGACGCTAGAAAATCGATTAAAAATGTAATTAATTTGGATACTCATATTCAGATTAAAATGGATTTTATTAATCCTGAAAGCGCAGAAAAATTTGTGGAAAAAGGCTGGGATGAAGAAAAACAAATGTATTACTACTTAGTTTACTTCAACAAAGAAGAAAAAAGCTAAGAAGTTTTCATTTTCTATTACTTACTTATTAATACAGAAAACGGCAGTTACAAATGTAATTGCCGTTTTTTTATTGTCTTGAATTTTAATGTTATAAAACCGAAAATACGGCTTTTACAATATCATCGTAAACTTGTTTGTTTCTTTCTCCAGCACGAGCCCAAACTCGAATTCCCGAATAATTATTAAAGATAAATCGGGCCAAAACTTTTGCCTCCAGCTGTTTGGAAATATGTCCAGCCTCCTGCCCTTTTTTAACAGCGTTTGTAAAAACTTCTTCCATAGTTTGGCTGTTGCTTTTTACAATTTTAGCAATTTCTTCATCGTGCATAGCCAATTCTACAGACGAGTTAACCATAAAACAGCCTTTTGTAATTCGGTCTTCCAAACTTTCGATAACAGCTTGCTTAAAAATAGCCTGTAATGTTTCTTTGATATTTTCAGATTTTTCTAAAAGCTCCTTGACAGTATCTTGCGATTGTTGCTGATAACGCTGTAAAGACTTTGTAAACAATTGCTGCTTATCGCCAAAAGTATCATACAAACTAGAACGGCTCAAACCTAAGTGAGTTACCAAATCCTGAGCCGAAGTTCCGTTGTAACCTTTGTGCCAAAAAATTTCTATTGCTTTATCTAAAGCCTGATCTTCATTAAATTCTTTTGTTCTAGCCATGACATTCCAATTAAATTCATTTACAAAGATATAAAAATACGGAACAATCGTTCCTGAATTAGTCAAAAAAATTATAATACGGTATTTACGATAAGTCCACCATCTACCACAATTTCAGATCCAGTTATAAACGACGCATCCTCTGAAGCTAAGAAACTAACTGTTTTCGCAACTTCTGCAGCTTGTCCAAAACGTTTTAATAAAATTTTCTCACCTAAAGCAGATCCCAATCCTTCTACTTCTTCTTTTTCCAAACCCACTTTTCCGTACAATGGTGTTTCAATCGGGCCAGGAGAAACCGCATTTACTCTAATTTTTCTTGAAGCTAATTCTACAGCAAAAACTTTATTTAAAGATAATACGGCTGCTTTACTTGCGGCATAAACACTAGAATTTGGCATTCCAACATGAGCATTTACAGAAGTATTAAAGATAATTGAACCTCCATCGTTTAAAATTGGCAATACTTTTTGAACGGTAAAATAAACTCCTTTTACGTTCACATTCATGATACTATCATAGTGATCTTCTGAAGCTGAATCTAGAGGCGCAAAAGCTGCTATTCCGGCATTCAAGAATAAAATATCAACTTTTCCGAATTTTGTTTTTACTTCTTCAACCAAATTATCAATTGATTTTAAATCAGATTGATCGGCTACAATTCCTGTAACTTTCAATTCTGTTTCCGCTTTCGCTAAAGCTTCTTTATTTCTTCCTGTTACAATTACTTTTGCTCCTTTTGATACTAAATCGGCTGCAGCTGCATATCCGATTCCACTATTACCACCTGTCACGATTGCTACTTTGTTTTCTAAACTTTTCATTTTTATTTGTTTTTAAGTTATTGATTATTCAATTATTACAGTACAAAGATATAATAACGGAACGATCGTTCCGTTATTATAATGTTAATTTTTAGTTAAAATAAAAAAGATCTTCTCGAAACCCTTTAATTCTAAGGGAAACAACTATTTAACTATAGAGGAAAGAAATCGAAAAATGTCGAGTATTCTTAATTTATCCTTAATTTTGCATTAAAAAATAACTCAGATGGATATTCAATTTTTTAAAGAAAGTCCTTTTACCACTATAATTTCATTTCATAAGCTAATTGAATCTTTTGAAGAAATTGCACAATCAGACATTGATTACAGATCAAATTATGCCAAAGCGATTTTAGAACAGATTGAATTAATTCCGGAACTTAGGACTGGAATCCAGGATTATTCGGTTATCAAAAACAATGAAGCTTTAATTAAAAACATACTAGCCGATTTATTTCCGACTGCATTGACGCACAACGAAATAAAAGCGGTAACGATTCCATTTCAAAATATCTCCTTCAATTATACGGAGCGCTTCAAGAAAATCTTGAAAAATGCGGGAGACGAATTTTATATGGAAATTCGTGATTTTAGCGAACATCAATTTTACATCAATAACTGCTGTTTAATTTTAAGCAACTATTACAAACAGCATATTGACTTCAATCAGCCATTTTTCTACGATATTCCAGATGAAAATGGCGTTGAAAAACATTACCGCATTTTGTACAATGCCGATTTCATGGAAATTATTCCTACTGAAAACGCTATTCCTTTAACTCAAGAAGATATCGATCAATTAATAGATAATTACAACGATATCGATTTATGGAAATCTAAATTTCCTAAAGGAAGCTGGATTTTAAGAGGTTTTGGTATTGTTTCTTTGTTTGATGCAACGACCGAAAGTGCTATTTCTATATTGAAAAGTAATCTATTGAAGCCTGGTCCAAAAACAGTTACAACTGGTGAAGAGGTTTCTAATATTTTCCAATCAATTTTTAATCTTCCAAACTTGAAAGTTGGATTCATTATTTACAATCCTGAGGAAGAGAAATTTATGCGACCTGCGAAATACGAAAACCAACTCAAAAGCTTTTTACTTTCTGCCGATCAGGAAGTCGATTGTAAAAATGCTTTTTTCGGATGCTCGTTCGAAAATCTATTAGACAATCAAGAGCCTTTTGTTATTTCTAATGTCAGCAAATTCACTGAAGAACAAACCAATAAAAGACTGGGCGAACATTTACTAAAACAAGGAATTCAGAGCTGTATTTTTGCACCAGTCATCAAAAGCGGACATTTATTAGGTGTTGTCGAATTGATTTCTGAAAATCCGAGAGATTTAAATAGCGTTAATGCTACAAAACTAGATTTGGTTCTACCGTATTTAACTGACACAATTGATCGCTACAATACTGATATGCAGCATCAGATCGAAGCGATTATTCAGCGAGAATATACTACAATTCACCCGAGCGTTTATTGGAAATTTAAAAGGGAATCACAAAATTACTTTCAGAATATGAATCATACTAAAGATTATATTTTTAAAGAAATTGTCTTTAAAAATGTATATCCGCTGTATGGCCAGATTGATATTAAAGGTTCGTCTGAACACCGAAATGAAACGGTAAAAATTGATTTAAAAAGTCAGCTTACAGCTCTTTTGGAAATATTTGATAATCAAGATTCTAATTCCAATCTTGTTCTTTTGGAACAGAGAAAATTTGAACTGGAATCGCTTCGAAGCGAATTGGATTTTCCTTTAAAAGCAGATACAGAACAACATGTTCAGCGTTATATTGAAGAAGAAATTCATCCGATTTTAAAAAATACCAAAAGCAACGCTAAAAGCGAAAAGCTAGAAGAATTGTACTTTGAAAGACTGGATGAAAAAACTGGAATGTTTTACCACGAAAGAAAAAAGTTCGACAATGCAATGTCGATTATCAATAAAAGATTGGCAACTGTTTTAGATAGAAAACAAGTTGAAGCACAACAGATTTATCCGCATTATTACGAACGTTTTAAAACAGATGGCGTAGAACATAATTTATATATTGGAGCTTCAATTTCGCCAACAAAACCATTCGATATCATGTATCTGCACAATCTTCGTTTATGGCAATTGCAGACTTTATGCGAAATGGAATTGGAACATCATGATCTTAAATCTTCATTACCATACGAATTGGATGTTACTTCATTGATTTTGGTTTTCAGTTCTGCCCTTTCAATCCGTTTTAGAATGGATGAAAAACGTTTTGATGTAGACGGGACTTATAATGCAAGATACGAAGTCGTTAAAAAACGAATTGACAAATCGCATATTAAAGGAACAAACGAAAGAATTACTGAGAAAGAGAAAATCACAATTGTATATTCTCAAAATAGCGAAGAAGCAGAATACCTAAAATACATTAAATATCTGCAGCACAAGAAAATTCTCGAGCCTTCTATTGAACAATTTGAAGTTGAAGATCTTCAGGGAGTTTCAGGTTTGAGAGCTATTCGCGTTAAAGTAATTAATAATAATGCAGACCCAGGGGTTAAAAAAATAACCTATCAAGATTTATTAGATGAGCTCAACTAAATAGTTGAGCTTTTTTGCAACTTAACGTTTAGAAAAACTTTGTCAAAGTTTGAAACTTTGACAAAGTTAATTAGCTTTAAATTGATTTAAAAGCAATCACAAATGCGATTACGGTTATGATGATTCCGAACATAAAAAAGTTATAGGCAATTCGAAGTAAATTATATTTTCGCTGTAAAACCAATCCTAGATAATACAAATCTTTAATCATGGTTGAGTACAAATAATCACGGTCTTTCATCATTTCATTCATTGCCCAATCGTAATCTTCAAGAGGCATTTTATAGAAATTTCCAAAAAACATTAAATTCACTTTTTTAGCCTCCACATCGTCTCTTGTAAAAAATCCAGAAGTTACTTTTGGACGCGTAGAAAGAATCGCAAAAATAATGGTGATTACACTAGACATCAGCATAATAAAAGTCGGAACAACTAAATGTGCATTTTTTGGACTGTCTAATTTTGGAATAATAGACGATAAGGCAATCGAAATAATAATCGCATTTACCGACAATAATATATTGGCTTTACTATCTGCAATACCGCTTAAGCGAGTATGATTTCCAAGAGTCACACGAAACAGAGTATCAATTCCGCGGTCTGGTTTTTCAGCTTTTTCAGCTTTTTCTTTCTTTTTATTTTCTTCCTCAAGCGCAGCGGCCGCTTTCAATTCCTGCTTATTGATTTTTTTCTGAATCATTAATAGATTTTTTTCTTTCAAAGGTTGCCATTTTCTTAAAGCGTAATCGGTATAAAACCTATGTTTATTCAACAAGAAATTTAAATTTTCTCTTGTCCATTCGGCATTAGAAAAACTAACTATTCCTGCATTTTTCAATTCCAGACGCAATAATTCGCAAGTTGTAGCATATTCCGCTCCCATTAAATGCGCGTAATCTGCATCTCTTATAATTTTTTCTAAATGCGTTTTAGGCTCATATTCTTTAACTGTAGCTAAAATTAAACTTGAAACAAGCGAAATAAATTCCTCCGATTTTCCTTTTTTACGCAAAAAATCTGCTGCAATTTCAGTGCTTTTCTGCTCATGATTTTCATATCCTTCTATATATCCAGTATCGTGAAACCATGCAGCAACCAAAAGTGCCTCTTTGTCCTCACCTTCTACATCTTCTTTTTTGCATAGTTCTTTTACCGCTGTAACTACTGTGAAAGTATGGTTAAAATTATGGTAAGAATATAAATTAGAAAGTTTATCTTTGAGTAAATTACCGACAAAATCTTCGGATTGTTCTATTAGATTCATAAAGAATATTTTTATACCACTAAATTATGAAATTGTTTTTGGATAATCATTTTATTGCCAAGATTAAAAACTTTTCTTTGGCAATTATGGCCCTATTCATCGTTTACTCTTGTTCTACGCGCAAACCGCAGTACGGGAAAAACGTTAGTGCCAACGAAACAGAAAACGCAACTGACACTATAAAAATTGCACATACATTTTTTCTTGTTGGAGATGCTGGAAATGCCGATGAAAAACAAGCGCAACAAACGCTCGAACTTTTGCATCAAAAACTGAAAAAAGCAAATAAAAAATCGACACTTCTTTTCTTGGGAGATAACATTTACCCCAAAGGTTTTCCGGGTAACAAAAACCCTGAAGACAAGGCTTTAGCAGAAACTAAACTGACGAATCAATTAAAATTAACGGAAGGTTTTAAAGGAAGAACAATCGTAATTCCTGGAAATCATGATTGGTACAGTGGAATTAAAGGTTTAGAACGTCAAGCCGATTTTGTCACGAAATATTTGAATGACAAAAAAGGATTTCTTCCAAGAAAATCATGCCCGATTGAAGATGTAAAAATTGATAGCGTTACTACTTTGATAGCTGTTGATAGTGAATGGTTTTTGGAAGATTGGAACGATCACCCAACCATAAATGATAATTGTGAAATAAAAACTAGAGAAGCATTTTTTGAAGAATTAGAAAGCCTTTTAAACAAAAATCAAGAAAAGACAGTTGTCTTAGCTATTCATCATCCATTATTAAGCAACGGAACCCATGGCGGACAATTTTCATTAGAAAAACAATTATTCCCTCTAGAACAAAAAATTCCGCTTCCGGTAATTGGCTCTTTTATTAATTTAGTTCGAAAAACATCTGGAGTTAGTCCGCAGGATATTCAAAATAAGCAATATACTATTTATGCTAAAAGAATAAAAACGCTTTTGCAAAAGCAGAAAAATGTCATTGTAGTTTCTGGACACGATCACAATCTGCAATATATCAGCAAAGAAAACATTCAGCAGATCATTAGTGGTGCAGGATCAAAATCGGAAGCAGCAAGAGCCATTAATCCTTACGATTTTTCATATGGAGGAAATGGTTATGCGGTCTTAACAATGTTTAAAAGTGGCGATGCTAAGGTCTCGTATTATGGAAATGAAAACAATAAAGAGAAGCTACTTTTTGAACGCGAAATTATAAAAGCCAAAGAAATTAACTGGGCTTCAGATATTCCGAATAAATTTCCTGCTACGGTGACCACTTCGATTTATTCTCCAAAAATGACTCAAAAAGGTGTGTTTCACAGATTTTTATTTGGACAACATTACAGAAAATATTACAGTATGCCAATTGAAGCCACAACAGCAACGGTTGATACTTTAAAAGGTGGCTTGAAACCAATTCGCGAAGGCGGCGGACATCAATCGGTTTCCTTAAGAATGTCTGATTCTCAAGGACGTGAATATGTAATGCGTGCAATGAAAAAAAGTGCCACTGTATTTTTACAATCAGTAGCTTTTAAAGATCAATATGTGGTAAATGATTTTCAAAAAACATACGCAGAAGATTTCTTATTTGATTTTTATACGACTTCTCACCCTTATTCTTCTTTTGCAATTGGGAGCATGTCTGATCAAATTGGTTTGAGACATACCAATCCGATTTTATATTATATTCCGAAACAAAATGGTTTGGGTGAATTTAATGCCAGTTTTGGAGATCAGTTATATATGGTAGAAGAAAGACCGGCTGACAATCATTTGGACGGAAAAAATTTCGGCAAACCAAGCAACATCATTGGAACTGATGATATGATGCTTAATCTTCATAAAGATGAAAAATATGGCGTTGATGAAAAAGAATATATAAAAGCACGTTTATTTGATATCCTTCTAGGAGATTGGGACAGACACAGCGATCAATGGCGTTGGGCTGAATATAAAGAAGATGGAAAAGTAATTTATAGACCAATTCCGAGAGATCGTGATCAGGCTTTTGTAAAATACGATGGCGCTTTGCTTTCGCTTATCATGAATATGCCTCCGCTTCGTCATATGCGTTCTTTTAAAGGTGACAGAATCAATGTAAAATGGCTAGGAAGAGAACCTTATCCGATGGATTTGGCATTTCTAAAAACTGCTCAAGAAAAAGATTGGGTTGAACAGGCCAAATACATTCAGGAAAGCTTGACAGATGCTGATATTGATGAGGCTTTCAAAAATATGCCTAAAGAAGTTCAGGATGAAACGGTCGATGAAATAAAAGCAAAACTAAAAAGCAGAAAAAGAGATCTTCAAAAGTATGCTCGCAGATATTCTGATGTTTTAAGCAAAACCGTTATGATTGCTGGAACAGACAAAAAAGACAAATTTGTTTTAAACCATAATGTAAAAAAAGGAATTGAAATTCAGGTTTTCAGAATTAAAAAAGAAGGCGATGAATTGCTTTACACTAAAAATGTAACAGATGATAAAACAAAAAATCTTTGGATTTACGGACTAGACGATAATGATGTTTTTGAAGTTAAGGGGGAAGAAAAATCAAGCATTAAAATTCGTTTGATTGGAGGTCAAAACAATGACACTTATAACATTGAAAATGGTAGAAAAGTGATTGTTTACGATTTCAAGTCAAAAGAAAACACTTATAACTTAGATTCAAAGGCACAAACGCAACTGACAGATGACTATGATGTTAATTTGTATAACTACGAAAAACCTAAGTACAATGTAATTGCAGGACTTCCGAACATTGGATATAATCCTGATGATGGTGTGAAAATGGGCGTAAACTTAAATTATACAGTCAATAATTTTAAACAAAATCCTTACACGCAAAGACATATTTTTAATGCTTTTTACTATTTCGCTACCGGTGGTTTAGAATTTAATTATGCAGCACATTTCCCAGGTTTATTAGGAAAATGGGTTATAGATGTGGAATCTTTATATACGACTCCAAACTTTGCCATGAACTATTTTGGTTATGGAAATGAATCGCAATACGATGACGATCTAGGAATGGATTACAATCGTGTCCGAATCAGAAAATTTAATGCTTCTACAGCCATAAGACATGTTGGAAGATATGGAAGTGAGTTTAGCGTTCAACCTATTTTTCAGAGAATGACTGTTGAAGAAACCGAAAACCGATATATTAATATTCCTGGAATCGTAAATCCTGATGTATTTAATACCCAGAATTTTGGAAGTCTAAAGGTAAAATACCTTTTTAAAAATTCAGATTTCGCTGCAAAACCAACTTTAGGTATGGCGTTTATGGTTGCTGCCACTTGGACAACGAATTTGGATGATACTAAGAAAAATTTTCCAACTCTGGAGAGTTTCTTAGGTTTTACACACAAGATTGATCACAACGGAAAATTGATATTGGCTACTTACGTAAAAGGAAAGGCTATTTTCAACAATAATTACGAATTCTATCAAGGTGCTTCTCTTGGTGGCGATACCGATTTACGAGGTTTTAGAAATGAGCGTTTCTTAGGAAGTTCGTACTTTTCTCAAAGTTCAGATTTACGCTTAAGCATTGGAAAAATCCGTAAAACGATCGTTCCTTTTACTTATGGAATTTTAGGTGGGTTCGACTACGGAAGAGTTTGGCTTGATGGCGAAGATTCTAAAAAATGGCATCACGATTACGGTGGCGGACTTTGGCTGAATGCCATAAATGTGATTACAGCCAGAATTTCTTATTTTAAATCTCCCGACGAAATTGGAAGGGTGATTTTTGGAGCGGCATATAGCTTTTAAAAAAGATGCTGAGATTCTGAGATGCTAAGGTTCTAAGTTTTTTAGGTCTGAGTTTAAAAAAAATAGCCACGAATTCACGAATTTTAATTAAAGTATTCGTGAATTCGTGGCTAACTTTTTTTCGAAAAACTTAGAACCTTAGTATCTTAGCAACTTAGAATCTCAGAATCTTAGAGTCTAAACTCATAAACCTTTCCTCCTATTTTATTTGTTTTTTCGTCGGCGATTAGTAAAGTATTGTTGTCTTTAAAAACGATGGCTTCTTTTTGTGAGAAGTGATTTAGATTGAGTTCTGTATGAGTGCCTTTATGGAATAAATCTCCTTTAAAATCTTTAAATAAAAGCACTTTGTCGTGACTCAACAAAGCCACTTTCTTTCCGTCTGGACTTATTGTTGCACTTGTTAATACGCAATGGTTGTAATTACTGCAGGTTTTAAATTCGCCAATTTTTACTGCTTTTTGAGTTCCTGCAGCATTTTTGATTTTGTAGATAAAAGCTGTTCCGTCAAAACCTTTACTTCTGTTTTTGGTAAAGAGATAAAAATAACCGCCATGTTCAAAGAAACCTTCAACGTCGTAGAACATTTCTTTTTTCTTTGGCGGAAATTCTTTTTGTTCAGGATACGAAAATGAAATTTTATATTCGGCTTTGGCCAAATCATTATTCAATTGATTTTTTGCAACTTTATAAATGCACAAATCTCTTCTTTCGTTATCATTGTTTCCAAAATCTCCGATATAAATATTTCCAGATTTGTCTTTTGTAATATCTTCCCAATCGACATTTGTAGCATTTGAAATCGTGATTGTTTTAGCCAATTTCCCTTGAGAATTGATAGCGTAAATAGCATTTTTATTTCCGCTATCTTCTAAAGTGTAAAGCAAATTCGTTTCAGGAAAATAGGCAATTCCCGAAACTTCTTTTAATTTTTTCGGAAGGGAATAAAGTTCTTTTAATTTGCTATCTGACTGCTGTTGACACGCCAATAAAACTATAGAAACGGCTACTAAAAAAGATTTTTTCATAATATTATTTTTTATTTTGTCACAGATTAAAAGGATTATAATGATTTCAAAATCCTTTTAATCTGTGAAATCTGTGGCTAAAACTTTAAACTAAGTTAGTGTTTTTAAAATTACGTGTAATAAATTCAAACGCGGCTTGCATAACGTGCCCCATTGATTTTGCATTTTTGAACTTCATGTCGTTCGTGTAACGGTACAACTCCATTTTTAACTGCGTCAGATGTTCATGAGTAGAAATGGTATCGTGACACATTATACTCAGTAATTTTTTTATTCTGGTTTCGGCAGAATGAATACGTTTTGCCAAAATCGCTCTTTCTTCATCTTTATACTGAATAATGGAACGTTCTTCTAATTTCTCTTTGATCAACTGAATCATTGGAAAATTTTCTTTAAAAAACTGTGGGCGATAAACTTTAAAATTTCCTTCGTAACATTGCTGGTCAAAATCGATTGGACGAATTTTATAAACAACCTGATCAAAATCGTGAATTGGAACAATTACATAATTGTAAGCGCGCATATCTCCCAAAAGTCGAATCATACAGCGTTCGTTAAATTTTACAAATTCTTTTGCAATCTGCGCTTTTTCCATTTCGCTGCATTTATCCAAAAGTGTATCCATAAAAACATCGCCTGGAATTCCGATAATATGCTCTTCGATCAAGGTGTCTTTATATACCAAAAAATTGATTTTATCTGGCGAAAGAATATCTTCCAATTCTAATCCGTAAATACGGGAAGCATCCGCTTTTTTGATGTAAAAATGAACATAGTTATCGTTGAGAATGTTTCGGACTTTGATTCTAAAAGGCTTCGAATTTCCGAAAGTACAATAATCAATAGCATCGACATTCAAAAATTGAATGATTTCGCTATTTCCATCAGAATGCAGAAGCGAATATATTTTTTTTAGATTTAAATCAATTTCATTGCGCTCAAATTCACCATAATACACCCGAATCCAGAGCGTATCATTATCGTATTTGTCATAAACATTTATAGAACCCGAAAAACGAAGCAAGTCATCATAAAACACAGAAACTTTAGAAATACGTTCGTATCGTTCTAAATAGCTTAAAAGTGGCGGTGTTAAAGGGTAAGACGGTTTTTTTAAAACCATTAAAGGCTCGCTCATTTTGAATATCTTTATTACAAATTTACATCAATACGATTTAAAGTTAGAATTTAAAGTAACAAAAATCAACTTGACTCGTCATACTAAAAACTAAAACCAGAAAAATTTGGAAACCATATTAACCATTGAGAATTTAAGTAAAAGATACGGCCGAATTCAGGCTTTGAAAAATGTATCTTTTCAAATACAAAAAGGTCGCGTTTATGGCATTCTAGGGCCAAACGGCAGCGGAAAATCGACTACATTAGGAATTGTTTTAAATGTTGTTAATAAGTCGTCTGGCAATTATCGCTGGTTTGATGGCAATGTAGAAACGCATGATGCCTTAAAAAAAGTGGGCGCCATTATAGAAAGACCCAATTTCTATCCGTACATGACGGCCGAGCAAAACCTCCAATTGGTTTGTAAAATTAAAAATATAAACTATTCTAAAGTTAATGAAAAACTGGAATTAGTGGGTTTAATCGAAAGAAAAGACAGCAAATTCAGTACTTTTTCTTTAGGAATGAAACAGCGTCTGGCAATTGCATCGGCACTTTTAAACGATCCTGAAATTTTAATTTTAGACGAACCAACCAACGGATTGGATCCACAGGGGATTCATCAAATTCGAGATATCATTAAAAAAATTGCATCGCAAGGAACTACTATTTTATTGGCTTCCCATTTATTGGATGAAGTAGAAAAAGTTTGCTCGCAAGTAATTGTTTTAAGAAAAGGAGAAGTTTTGTATTCTGGTCCTGTTGACGGAATGTCTTCTAACGAAGGTTTCTTTGAGTTGCAAGCCGAAGATAATTTAGTTTTAAAAACGGTTTTATCAGAACATCCTGCTATTGATAGAATTGCTGAAGAAGATGGAAAAGTTTTAGTTTACTTAAATTCTGACTTATCTGCCTCCGAGTTAAACCAATTTTTGTTTTCTAAAAATATTGTTTTAAGCCATTTAGTAAAACGTAAAAACAGTCTGGAAGCACAATTTTTAGAATTAACCAAAAACGCTATCGCTCAAAAAAACTAAACCATGAAAAGACTTCTCTCTATAGAACTTCAAAAAATCTGGATGAACAAAGCCAGCCGTATATTAACCCTAACTTATTTTGTATTACTTTCTTTTATTGCTTTAATCGCTGCAATAAAATTTGACATAGGGCCTTTCAAATTTCACTTGGCAGAAATGGGAATCTTTAATTTTCCTTTTATCTGGCATTTCAATACGTATGTTGCTGCGTGGATGAAATTCTTTTTGGCTATTGTAATTGTTTCTATGATGGCGAATGAATACAGCTACGGAACTTTAAAACAGAACTTAATTGATGGTTTAAGCAAAAAAGAATTTATTCTATCCAAGTTCTTAACTGTAGTTTTATTTGCTTTTGGATCTACTGTTTTCGTATTTATCATGAGCTTGCTTTTAGGATTGTCTTTTTCATCTTATACCGAATTTGGAATTATTTTTTCTGACTTAGATTATCTTTTAGCCTTTTTTGTAAAGTTGACCGGATTTTTTTCGTTCTGTTTGTTTTTAGGAATTTTAGTAAAACGTTCTGCTTTCGCCCTTGGTTTTCTATTAGTTTGGAGCATCATTGAAGCAATTATAAGAGGTACTTTAGCTTTTAAAATTTTCCCAAACAGCGATACTGATGAAAAAATCACGCAGTTTTTACCTTTAGAATCAATGTCAAATCTAATCGTTAATCCTGGACCAAGATTATCGGTAATTAAAAATATTGGCACTCAAATGGGAATCGAAACAGAAGGCAATTTCAATGTAGATTATACTGCTGTTTTAATCGTTTTAGCTTGGACTTTTGTATTTGTATATTTTTCTTACAAACTATTAAAAAATAGAGATTTGTAGTATATTTGCTACTATGAGTCAACTAAGAACATTTCTAATTCTAATTTTGTGCTGTTTTTTCCATAAAATCAGTGGGCAGAATATTTCTGTAACTGATACAGCAACTCCAACAGATTTAATTCAAAATGTTTTAATAAATAGTTCTTGTATTGATGTAGAAAGTGTAACGGCATCAGGAAACCCGAATCTAAGTGGACAGAGTTACGGTTCCTTTACAGCTGGTGCCAATTTTCCTTTTTCAGGAGGAATTGTTTTGGCTACTTCGCCTAGCAAAAATGCAGAAGGACCGTTTTACAAACAAGATTCCAAAGGAGTAAGGATTTTAGGTTGGAATGGTGACGCAGATCTTAATGAAGCTTTAGGAATTACAAATAGCACGCAAGCAACACTTATAGAATTTGATTTTACAGCGCAGACCAATTCAATAAGCTTCAATTATATTTTTGCTTCGAATGAATATCAAACTAATTTTCCTTGCACTTATTCAGATGGATTTGCTTTCTTAATTAAAGAAGTCGGAAGTTCTGAAGAATATAAAAATCTTGCCGTTCTACCTAATTCAACTACGGCAGTGTCAGCTACAACGGTTCATCCTAAAATTGAAACCGTAAATGACAATTATGGACAGCCTTTAGAAGGATGTGAAGCTTTAAACGAAAACTACTTTAATGGTTATAATGCAAATGGAAGCCCCATCAATTATGCAGGGCAAACTATTGTAATGAATGCCTCTACAAGTGTAATTCCGAACAGAACATACCATCTAAAATTGGTCGTTGCCGATGATGCAACCAGACAATACAACTCTGCTGTTTTTATAGAAGCGGGCAGTTTTGTAACTAAAATAAATTTTGGAGAAAACAGAACTGTAGCCAATAACAATCCTGTTTGTTATGGCGAAACTTATGTTTTGAACACCAACTTGAGTGCTACAGGCTATACTTTTAAATGGTTTAAAAAAGATGCGTCTAACACTTATTCTGAACTTCCAGGTGTTACATCTCCTTCTTACAACGTAACATCATCGGGAACGTATAAAGTGGAGGCAACCTTGGGCAATACAACTTGTGTTTCTGTTGGAGAAATCACTGTTGAATTTGCTCCCGAAATCCCATCTACGGATACTTCTTTGCTTCAATGTGATGATGATACTGATGGTATTTCAATTTTTGATTTGACTAAAGCTGGCAATTTCATCAAAAACAATGATTCTCAAATTATTAATCAGGGATATTATGAAACTTTGGCAGATGCTCAAGCAAAAACAAATCCAATTTCAAATCCGGAACGATACACCAATAAAGGCGCAGATCAAATTATTTTTGCCCGAATTGAAAACACGTTTGGCTGTAGTAAAATAGCTGAAATTACACTAAACATCTCTAATTCTACTATTCCAGACCAATCTCCAGTAGAAACTTGCGATGGAGACAATATGCAAGACGGTTTGTATCAATTTGATTTAAATGCAGAAGTGACTCCTCAAATTTTAACAGGTTTACCTACAGGCTTGGCAATTAATTATTTTTTAACTGCTTCTGATGCCCTTACCGAAACCAATCTGCTGCCTAATATTTTCAAAAATACAACTCCAAACAGCCAGACGATTTATGCTCGTGTTGTAAATGGTCCAAGTTGTTACGATATTACTTCAATAGAATTAATTGTACACACATTTGATCCTCCTAATTTTGAAGATGAAACGCATTATTTATGTAAAGGAGATGAAATGACGCTAACCGTTGCAACTGGCTTTAGCAGTTATACATGGTCTAATGGAAGCAGTACAAATTCTACCTTAATTAATAGCGCTGGTGATTATTCGGTAACTGTAAAAGATGCGAATGGTTGCGAAAAAACTAAAAAATTTAAAATAATTTTATCTGAACCCGCTTTAATTACTGGAGCAGATGTAAAAGATTTTTCTGGAACTGACAATACTATTCAAGTTCAGTACACGGGTGTTGGAAATTATGAATTTTCTCTAGACGGAACTGTTTTTCAAGATAGCCCTACTTTCACACAAGTAAACCCAGGTATATATAATGTAAAGGCTCGGGACAAAAATGGCTGTGGTTTGTCGAATTCTTTTTTAGTATATGTTTTGGATTATCCGCGTTTCTTTACTCCAAATGGAGACGGATTCAATGATTTATGGGTTATTAAAAATATTGATCAAATGCCAGATTACACCATTTCTATTTTTGATCGTTACGGAAATCTGCTAAAACAAATGAATCAAAATGGAGCTGGCTGGAACGGAATTTTTAACGGGAGACAAATGCCTTCAGACGATTATTGGTTTACGCTCTTTTTTGCTAATGGAAAAAATGTCAAAGGACACTTTAGCCTGAAAAGGTAATATCTTAAATTCTTTCTTTTTTAACATCAATACCTATTTAGCTATTTAATTTAACATCCTTGAAAATAAATTCAACAAAAAACAAAAAACAGCCAACCAATAACAGTTCAGTATTTTAAGATTTCAATTACATTATTCTTACTTTTACATCTTACTTTATTAAGATGAATCGAGTTAAAATATTTCTGTTCCTTTTAATTATCTCCTTAAACCTTTACGGACAAAATGACTGTAAAGATGCTATTTTTGTTTGTGGCAATTCGGGTTTTCAAGGCATAAGTGCTACAGGTGCTGGTCAAATTGCTGAATATTCTCCTTCAGAAGGCAGCTGTTTTTCAGCTGAAAATAACAGCTTATGGCTAAAACTCTATATTAAAACATCTGGAACTTTAGGCTTTATACTAAGACCAGAGAACACTAGTTTAGATGTAGACTTTGATTTTCTCGTATTTGGGCCTACTGCAACATGTAATTCGTTAGGACAATCCATACGGTGCTCATCAACAAATCCCACTTTGGCTAAACTCCAAAATAACACAACAGGAATGACGGGTCAAGATTATGACACTAGTGAAGGGCCTGAAGAAAAAGGAAATGGCTTTGTAAGTTGGCTTACAGTTACTGCAGGTCAAAGCTATTACATTGTTATTGACAGGTTTTCAGGAAACACTAATTTTTCAATACAATGGACAGGAACCGCAACTTTTGATGATCCTCCACGAATAAACGTTCAACCTTACTCAGATGTACTAGATTTAGAAAAAGTAGACTATAGTGGCGAAACTAATCCCTCTGTAAGTTTTGATCTAACAAAAAATACATCTATTATAGTAGATAATCAAACCGATATGGCTGTTACCTACCATACTACCTCTAATGATGCTATATTAAATTTAAATGCAATCCAAAATCCAGCAGATTTTAAAAATACTACAAGTCCGCAAACCCTTTATCCCCGAATAACCAACACTAAAACGGGCTGTTACAATTGGATCTCATTTAACATCAAAGTAAGCGATAAATTAAACTTCCCAAAAACAACTATAAATATATGCGACGATCAAGATTCTAATTCAACCGATGGAAAAGCTCAAATTAATTTAGACGACATAACCGCAAGTATTTTTGAGAATCAAAATCTACAGAATCTAACCCTAAAATATTATTTATCCAGAAATGATGCTGAAACAGAAACTAATCCGCTATCAGGTACATTTTCTAATAGCATACCTTTTCAGCAATCTATTTTTATAAAAGCTTCAAATAAAACCGCAAGTGTTGCAATACAAGAAATTAAAGTCTTTATAAATCCTCTTCCTGAGATAAAAAGTGCAATTTTAGTACAATGCGACACTGACCAAAACAGCAATGGTTTAGTTTTGTTTAATCTAAAAGAAGCAAATTCTGTTTTAACCAATAACAATCCAGATCTTGAAACTTTATTTTTTTAAGCAACAACGATGCCTTAAACAATCTTAATGCACTTAATACGGAGTTTAAAAACACGAGTAATCCTCAACAACTATTCGCTCGTGTTACGAATGCAAAAACAAATTGCTTTAGCATAAGCAACTTAACTTTAAAAACAAATATAATTCCAGAATCAACCTTCGATATTGATCCAGTTTGTGACGATGATGGCATAGAAGATGGATTTCATTTATTGGACTTAACTAAATCCAACATCCCGATTACTGGTTCTCAAAACATAGCCTATTTCTCAACCGAAAATGATGCCTTGTTAGAACAGAATTCGATTTTAAATCCAACAGCTTATCAAAATGAAATACCTTATGATCAATTTATTTTTGCACGAATTGAAGAAGGAAATGACTGTTATGGAATCAGTAAAATAAAACTACATATTAATAAACTGCCAAACATTGAAACAAGTGCAGTTACGAATATTTGCGAAAACCTTCCGTTCTATAAAGCACATTTAGATGCTGGAATAATAGAACTTTCTACCATAAATAATTTTATTTATTCCTGGTTCAAAGATGGTGTAAAAGTACCTGATGCCACTTCTTATTCACTAGATGTTAATGAAAGCGGAACGTATACTGCCAATATAACAAACAGCAACAACTGTACAAAAACCAGAACAATAGAAGTTTCTGGATCTAATACCGCAAACATCGAGAGTATAGATGTCGTAGATCTAATAGATGGCTCTTCCAATAAAATAACAATAATTGTATCTGGAGAAGGCGATTACGAATATAGTTTAAACGCGCCATATGGACCTTTTCAAGACTCCAACACATTTGATAATCTCAGCGCTGGCATATATGAGGTATATGTAAACGACAAAAAAAATTGTGGCGTTGTGCATAAAACCGCGGCTGTTGTTGGGGCACCAAAATTTTTTACGCCAAACGATGACGGATACAATGATTACTGGAATATTGTAGGTTTAAATACTACCGAAAACAGAAATGCCACTATTTACATCTTTGATCGATATGGAAAACTTATAAAACAAATTCATCCTTTTGACTTAGGATGGGATGGAACTTTTGCCAACAATCCACTTCCATCTGATGATTATTGGTACACCTTAAAATTAGCAGATAATCGAGAAGCAAAAGGGCATTTTAGTTTAAAAAGATAATATTTAAAATTCCAACTTTTTTAAATTCCAAAATCCAAAAAAAATACAAATCCAAAAATTGCAAACAAAAAAAATCCCAAACTCCAGAATTGGAATTTGGGATTTTATATTGAAATTTAAAATATAATTAGATTTTAAATCTTTTTCTATCAGTTTCTGTCAAATAGATTTTTCTCAAACGAATAGATTTTGGTGTAACCTCTACATATTCATCTTTTTGAATGTACTCTAAAGCTTCTTCAAGAGAGAAAATAATCGGAGGAATAATTCTCGCTTTTTCATCAGCTCCAGACGAACGAACGTTAGATTGTTTTTTCTCTTTAGTTACGTTCACACACATATCATCGCTACGAGAGTTTTCACCAATTACTTGTCCTTCGTAAATTTCAGCATTTGGTTCAACGAAAAACTTACCACGATCTTGTAATTTATCGATAGAATAAGGAATCGCTTTTCCTTTTTCCATAGAAATTAATGACCCTTTGTTACGTCCAGAAATTTCTCCTTTGTAAGGCTCATATCCAATGAAACGGTGAGACATAATAGCTTCACCAGCTGTAGCAGTAAGTAATTGGTTACGTAATCCAATAATTCCACGTGATGGAATATTAAATTTGATGATCATACGTTCACCTTTAGTTTCCATACTTAACATTTCACCTTTACGAACTGTTACGAACTCAACCGCTCTACCTGAAAGATTTTCTGGCAAGTCGATTGTTAATTCTTCAATTGGCTCACATTTCACACCATCAACTTCTTTGATGATAACTTGTGGCTGACCAATTTGCAACTCATAACCTTCTCTTCTCATTGTTTCAATAAGAACAGATAAGTGAAGTACACCACGGCCAAAAACCATAAATTTATCAGCAGAATCAGTTTCACCTAACTTCATAGCTAAGTTTTTCTCTAATTCTTTTGTCAATCTTTCTCTAATATGACGAGAAGTTACAAATTTACCTTCTTTACCAAAGAAAGGTGAGTCATTGATCGTAAACAACATACTCATTGTAGGCTCATCAATAGCAATAGAAGCTAAACCTTCAGGATTTTCATGATCTGCAATAGTGTCACCAATTTCAAAACCTTCAACACCAACTACAGCACAAATATCACCTGCAATTACTTCTGCCACTTTTTTACGTCCAAGACCTTCAAAAGTGTGTAATTCTTTGATTCTCGATTTTGTTACAGAACCATCTCTTTTTACTAAAGATATTGGCATACCTTCTTTTAATACACCTCTTTCAAGACGACCGATAGCGATACGACCTGTAAATGCAGAGAAATCTAAAGATGTGATCAACATTTGTGGAGTTCCTTCAGAAACTTTAGGAGCTGGAACATTAGCAATTACCATATCTAGTAAAGGCTCGATGTTTTCTGTTTGGTTTTTCCAATCATCAGACATCCAGTTGTTTTTAGCAGAACCATAAACAGTTGGGAAATCCAATTGCTCTTCAGTAGCACCTAATTCAAACATCAAATCAAAAACTTTTTCGTGAACTTCTTCAGGAGTACAGTTTTCTTTGTCAACTTTATTAATAACAACACAAGGTTTCAAACCTAAGTCAATAGCTTTTTGTAATACAAAACGAGTTTGCGGCATAGGACCTTCAAAAGCATCCACTAGCAAACATACACCATCGGCCATGTTCAATACACGTTCTACTTCACCTCCAAAATCCGCGTGGCCAGGAGTGTCAATAATATTGATTTTTGTTCCTTTGTACTGAACAGAAACGTTTTTAGAAGTAATAGTAATACCTCTCTCACGCTCTAAATCGTTATTATCAAGAATTAAATCACCTGTATTTTCGTTGTCACGAAATAATTGACAGTGATACATAATTTTATCAACCAAAGTGGTTTTACCGTGATCGACGTGGGCAATAATTGCAATATTTCTAATAGATTCCATTTGTGATTTTTAATGGGCGCAAAGGTACACTTTATTTTTTAAAAAAAAATGTTTATACCATAGTTTGCGTATATACAATCAATTAGTTAATATAAATCCTAAAAATATCGGTTTCAAAATGACATTAACATACGTTTAGTTATAGTTAATTTAACTATATTTGAAGTGATGAAAAGTAAAACTCTCCAAATTACTCTTATTTATACCATCATCTCGATAATTATGGCGGTCCTATGTCATAAATTACTCATAACCTACTTTTCCGCATCAGAATATCTATATCTATCCTTAGTAAAAGACGTTATATTTATTCTAATTACAGTATTGGTTTTTAGCTTTATCCTTTCAAAAAACGAAAAAAGAAACATAACCATTTTTGAAAAGTTAAACAAAACCAACGAAGAAATAAAAGAATCTAATGAGAAATATGACATTGTAGCAAAAGCGACAAGCGATACTATTTGGGATTGGAAAATTCAAGAGGACAGTATTAATTGGAATAAAGGAATTGAAGGTGTTTTTGGTTATGACCCAAAAGAAGTAGGAAAAACTTCTAAATGGTGGTTTGACAAAATTCACCCAGAAGACAGTATCCGAATGTCAATAAAACTATATTCTTTTATAGAGCAAAAAACTGAAAAATGGCAAGATCAATACCGTTTTAGATGCGCAGACGGATCCTACAAATATGTTTTGGATAGAGGTTTTTTATTAAAAGATGAAAACGGAAGAGCCATCAGAATGATTGGAGCCATTCAAGATATTACAAAACAAAAGGAAGAAGAACAGCGATTAAAACTTTTAGAAACCGTAATTACACAATCTAAAGATTCTATTTTAATTACCGAAGCCAATTCTTCTGAAAGAAAAATACCAAAAATAGTATATGTAAATCCAGCATTTTCTCAAATGTCGGGTTATCAGTCAAATGAAATTATCGGAAAATCGCCGAACATTTTTAAAGGACCAAAATCGGATTCTGATGAATTAAAAAAACTTCTGAGAGCCATAAAAAATGAAGAGGAATGTTTAATCGAAACCATTACATACACTAAAAGCAAAGAAGAATATTGGGTACGCTTTTCTATGATTCCTATTTTTAATAACGAAGGCGTTATCTCGCATTGGATTTCGATACAAAGAGATATTACAGATGAGAAAAAACTAGAAACAGAAAAAGAACATCTTATTCGAGAATTAACACAAAACAATAAAGACTTAAAACAGTTTTCTTACATCACATCGCACAACCTTAGAGCTCCACTTTCTAACTTAATCGGACTATTAAATTTAATAGAAGATATTCCGATCGAAAATGAAGAGCTAGAAGAAATATTAGCTGGATTTACAAAATCGACTCATTTACTAAACGAAACCATCAATGATTTAGTAAAGGTTATTATTATAAAAGACAATCCTTCGATGCAAAAAGAGGAAGTGTCTCTAAAAGAAGTTTTTGAAAATGTATTCAGCCAGCTTTCATTTCAGATTGAATTACACAAACCTATAATTAAGCTTAAATTTGATAAAGTCCCTGAACTCATTACCAATAAAGCCTATATAGAAAGCATTCTATTAAATCTGCTTACTAATTCTATAAAATACAAATCGGAAAATAGAAAATTAAAAATATCAATAATAGCAGAACAAATAGAACAAAAAACAATCTTAACCTTTAAAGACAACGGAATCGGAATTGACTTAGAAAGAAATCGCGACAAAGTATTTGGGCTTTATCAAAGATTCCACAATTATCCCGACAGCAAAGGATTAGGATTATACCTTGTAAAATCGCAGGTAGAAACCATGGGAGGAACAATCTCTATCGAAAGCGAAGTCAATAAAGGAACCACATTTACAATAACATTTAAAAATTAATTATTATGCTTGAGCAGATTTTATGCATCGATGATGACCCTATCACACTGATGCTATGCAAAAAGGTAATTTCAAAATCTTCATTCTCACACGAAGTTATTACAGCTCAAAACGGCGAAGAAGCTCTTCATCATTTTAATGTTTTAAAATACACCAACGATCAAGCTAAGAAAAGACCAGAATTAATTTTTTTAGATTTAAATATGCCAATTATGGGAGGATGGGAATTTCTGGATCATTTCACTTCTTCAGATTACAAAGAATTTAATACCGTTCCAGTAATCGTATTATCTTCCACTATTGATCCCGAAGATCTTGCTAAAGCAAAAAAATATCCCATTATAATAGATTTCCTTTCCAAACCTATTACACAGCCAATGCTGGAATATCTTAAAAAGAAGATTGATTTAGAGTGAAAATTAAAATTCCAATATCTTAAATTCCAAATACCAAAGTCTTCGGTACAAAATCAAATTAAGGTTTATAAAACTCCAATATTTTAAATTTTAAATTCCAATTATTCATAAAGATTGGAATTTCATTTACATGCAATTTAAAACAAAAAAAAGTCCTCTTCTCAGAGGACTTTTATATATCTTACAAATTGTATTAATTACAATTTAGCAACGTGTTTCGTTAATTTAGACTTCAAGTTAGAAGCTTTATTATCGTGAATGATGTTCTTTTTAGCTAATTTATCAATCATAGAGATTACAGTTGATAATTTTGCAGTAGCATCAGCTTTATCAGTAGCTAATCTTAACGCTTTAATAGCATTACGAGTAGTTTTATGCTGGTATCTGTTAAGAACTCTTCTTTTTTCGTTACTTCTGATTCTTTTTAATGCTGACTTATGATTTGCCATTTTCTTTTAATTTTAGATGTAATAATTATTATAAATACTAGTTAAAAAAGAAAAACCTC
>Ga0308157_10001666_pt1 | contig 42820 bp, 48 predicted proteins | sample PhyBR1_FD_201035 | JGI IMG/M metagenome (GOLD analysis project Ga0308157, IMG submission 201035) | Phyllosphere microbial communities from UC Gill Tract Community Farm, Albany, California, United States - DLSLB.R1 | ecosystem: Host-associated > Plants > Phyllosphere > Unclassified | place: USA... | reverse complement strand
TATTTTATTCTGAAGAAATTAAAAAACTTTTAAAACCATAAATTATGAAGACGATCACACCCTACTTATTAAAGTTTGCTGTAGCAGCTACTTTTTTAACCATAGTATTCAGATATTTTTTAAGCTATGGTATAGATAACAAATCTGCAATTATCATTGCACTATCTGCAGTGTTTTATGGTACTGCCATGTTTATAAGCGGATGGTATTTTGGAAGAAAAGACGGAGAATACCTGCCCATTTACGATGTTGGTTTTAGATTTCATGCCACAACCTACCTTTTACATAACCTTATTTCTGTTTTGTGGTTCACTTTTAGCTTTAATTCTAACTATGAAAAATTGCAGATAATATACAGCACAGCATTAATCTGGGGAATACTGTTAATTGTACATTTGATCTTTTATTTGCGTGCAAGAAAAAAATCGATCAATAACCTGTATAAGGAAGACCTTTTTGATTAAATAACAAGTAAAAAGACGCCGGCAATATGATATTGAAGTGCAAAAACAAGAAAGGATATCAATTTTAGAACCCAGTCAACAGTAATCGGGTTAATTAAATGTCAAAATATTTAACTAACGTAGCAATCTATCATTACAAATAAAACTAAATTTGTTGCACCGGGAAAATTTTAGAAGATTTATAAATGAGCAAACAATATCAGATAACGAAGAGCTTTAACCATTTTGAATGGATCGACATCTGTAAACCGGATAAAGAGGAGCTGAAAAAAATAGCTGAAGCATATCAGTTGGATTATTTCCAGATCAAAGACAGTCTGCAGCCGGGTCACCTGCCTAAAATAGAGATCCATGACCGATATACTTTTATTGTACTAAGGGCTTTCACTGCAAATTTTAAGACCGGAGCCAGTACCGTTCCAGAGCTTTCTAACAAAATTGCCTTTTTCTTTAATAACGAAAAGTTGATCACTATTCATTCAACACCATTTTCGTTTTTAAACATTCAGGATAAACCTTTCACTTCGGTAGAAGATCTTTTGCTCCATATCATTTTTAAAATGGTTAATTCTTATGAACAGCCTTTCGAAGAACTGGATACAAAGATAAGTGAACTTGAAAAAGTGATATTTTTAAAAGACTATACAAAAGTTTCTATTGAAAATCTTTACTTTTTGAAAGCGCAGGCACGCATTACAAAAAAACTGCTACAGATTTTTCAGAATGTAGTAAACCAGATACAGGTAAAAGATGAGCAGAGAACAGCACAACAGAACATAAAAGACCACCTTTTAAGCTTGATACTCAGTTACGATGAAGTTCTGGAAGATGCCAATAACCTGCTAAATTCGTATCACTCTGTTAATGCGCAAAAGAACAATGACGTTATGAAGCTACTTACCGTTTTCTCGGCCTTTTTTCTGCCGTTAACGTTTATTGCAGGGATTTATGGAATGAATTTCGATTATATGCCGGAGCTTGAATGGCACTTTGGCTATTTTGCCACACTTACCGTAATGCTTGTAATTGCAATTATAATATTTCTTTGGTTCAAGCGAAAAAAGATTTTATAGGCTGATAAAATTGATGATTTGCATGTTGTAAAAACCGTTACACATTGAAAAATATGATTAGTTATTTTCTGACTTTAATCGCCTTAAAATAACGTCACGTAAACGCTCTTCATTTGCATCGCCCCACATTCCCAACGCAGCAATTACGGGAATTACCGTTTTACCAAATTCCGTTAAACTGTACTCTACTTTTGGCGGCACAACCGCATAAATCTTTTTAGTAATCAATTCGTGGTCTTCCAATTCTTTTAATTGAATATTTAAGACACGTCTTGTTGCATCGGGAATTTTCCGTTGCAGTTCACTCGGGCGCTGATGTCCTTGATCGATAAACCACAACAAACGGATTTTCCATTTGCCGTACAGCACTTCCCCTATTAAATCTAAACCACAATTCAGATTTGGTAAAATCTTTCTTTCATACATAAGACAAATGTAAACCTATGTTCCCTATTGTGCAATAGGGGATAATTTTATCCCTATCTGAATCGTAACTCCGTACTTGTGAGATGTGTACATATGTTTCAACTTTGCTTAAAACAATTTACGCATGGAACAACAATTTAATTTCAACAATGAATTATCGGGTAAAATTGCCTTGGTAACAGGCGGAACAAAAGGAGCCGGAAAAGCAATAGCAGAAAGACTTTTACAGGCTGGCGCAACCGTCATAATCACGGCAAGAAACGCACCCGAAACAGAAAACGGCAAACTGCATTTTATTACTGCTGATTTAAGCAAGGCAACAGATGCACAAAAAGTAATCAGTGTAGTACTTACAACTTATGGCAGGCTGGACATTTTGGTGAATAATCTGGGTTCTTCAACCACTCCTGCAGGTGGATTTGCAGCATTATCGGATGAAGATTGGGAATCAACCTTACAAGCAAATTTGCTTGCTCCTGTTCGATTGGACAGAGGATTTTTACCACAAATGATTGATCGAAAAAGTGGTGTTATCATTCACATTGCTTCCATTCAGGGTAAATTACCGCTGTACGATTCTACTTTGCCGTATGCGGCATCAAAAGCTGCTTTGATTAACTACAGTAAAAGCTTATCGAACGAAGTAACACCAAAAGGAGTTCGTGTGCTCACTGTTTCTCCGGGATGGATCAATACCTCGGCATCCAAAGCATGGCTGGGTGAAATTGCAAGAAACGCGAACAGTACGGTTGAAGAAGCACAACAAGGTGTAATGGATGCTTTGGGCGGAATTCCTTTTGGCAGACCTGCCGAACCGGAGGAAGTTGCTGAATTGGTTGGTTTTCTTGTTTCACCAAGAGCCAGTTATTTAACAGGAACTGAATTTATAATCGACGGTGGAACCGTGCCAACAATTTAATAATCTTAAAAACTTTAAAAATGAACTTACCTAAAGTAGTAGCAAAATTAACAGATGCGCAAAACAATTTTGACAGCGCAGCGTACGCCAATTGTTTTACCGAAACTGCCGTTGTTTTTGATGAAGGCAAAACACACAATGGAAGAAAAGAAATAGAAAACTGGATTGACAAAGCCAATAGAGAATATCAGGCTACAATGAAGCCGTTAGACTATAACGAAACCGAAAATATCTTATCGGCAGAAACTTCAGGAAATTTTCCGGGAAGCCCAATTATATTGAATTACCATTTACAGATAACTGACGAGTTGATTCAATCATTGAAAATTACAGGATAAATTGAAATGGCTATCTTAGCCATTTCTTTTTGCTTAAGAAGAAAGGAATTTTAAAATCACACAACAATAAAATCAGATCTAAGAATGTCTTATTGTACAGCTATTGTAAATATGCAATCCGAAGAAAAAAAGGCTTTGCACAAAAACTATCACGACAACCACTATGGTTTCCCAATTCACGATGACAACGAATTATTTGGAAGATTAATTTTAGAGATCAATCAGGCAGGATTGAGTTGGGAGACGATTTTAAAGAAAGAGCAATCATTTAGAAATGCTTACAGCAATTTTAATATCGAAAAAGTTGCAACATATACCGAAGCAGACAGAGAAAGGCTGTTGGCTGATGCAGGAATTATTCGCAACAAACTAAAAGTAAATGCCGCAATAGAAAACGCAAAAGCAATTCTTATTTTGCAGAAAGAGTTCGGTTCTTTTGAAAAATGGTTAGCACATCATCATCCAAAAACCAAAGAAGAATGGGTTAAATTATTCAAGAAAACATTCCGCTTTACAGGAGGCGAAATTGTTAACGAGTTTTTAATGAGCATTGGTTACCTTCGCGGTGCCCATGATGATGATTGCCCTGTTTTTAAAGAAATTTTAGAACAAAAACCAATGTGGACGAAATGATCATTAGAAGAAAAGAAAGATAGCATTACAAAATTAGTACATCTTAATAGTAAACAACAATAAGAGCATTTTTACATGCTCTTAAATCTTAATATTACTCTATTTACAAAATATCAGTCCCTCCTGCTCTTTCAATTCTTTTTTGGAGAAGAAGGGAATATGATCTTTTTTATTTATTCTGATTCTACTTTTGCTGCTGCTGCTGGCAATGCATTTTAAAAACACATTTCACTAATTAAAATTAAATCATTTAATAACGATCTATTTTGTTTTTGTAGGACGAACTTCTACTTTACTTGGCAAAACATTTGGGTTCATTTTTAATAAGTCTACAATCATTTGTCCTAAATCTGAAGGCTGAATTTTCCATTCATCTGCTTCGTTAGGAATATGTTCATTAAAGTGCGATGTTACAGAACCCGGCATAATGGTTGTACATTTTATATCGTAATTACGCAAATCTAACATTGCAGCCTGTGTAAAACCAACTACACCAAATTTTGATGCATTGTAACCTGCGCCTTGTGCAAAAAAGTTTGTTCCTGCCAATGAGGCGATTGAAAAATAATATCCCTTGTTTTGTTTTAACTGTTCTACTGTTGCTTTAAGCGTATGGAAGGCTCCTGTTAAATTGGTATCTATCATGACATTCCAATCTTCTAAAGACATTTCGTCGACCGGTGCAAATTTTCCCAATCCTGCATTAGCAATAACAATATCCAACCTGCCGTAGGTAGCAATGATTTTTTCGATCGCTTTCCTTTCATCGTCAAAATTTCTAACATCGGATTGCAAAGCCAATACATTTTGATTTCCCAATTCGTCTTTAGCCTTTTCAACAGCATCGATATCTCTGCCCGAAATTGCAACTTTAACTCCGTTTTGCAGCAATGCCTTTGCAATGCCAAAACCTATCCCTTTTGTTCCTCCAGTTATGTAAGCTACTTTGTTTTCTATATTCTGCATTTTTATCTATATGATTTTAAATTATATCAACGTTTCATGTATCGTAAAGGTATCTAAATATTTACTATTAGTTCGTTAACCGGATATGTAAATAAAATAAGAAAGTTAAAAATATCAAAATTTTATATGCGCGCATATAAAATTAGTATCTTTGTACTTCATAAGTGTTTTTTTGGTTATTAAGAGGTTGTACGTTTTTTACTGCAACCTCTTTTTTTGTAATTATATCCCACCAAATAATTTGAGTGATTTATTTTCTAAACCGGAAAAAATACACAGAAACATATCCACGAAAAGCTCATGGGTAAAGCAAAATAGAAACTTTTCTCGACGAAATTAACTATAAGTAAAATTGCTAATGAACTTGAATTTGCGCATTCACAGTCTTACGGTGCTCTTTACAAATAGGCAACGAGTATGTCTCCATTGGAATTGTTGCAGTCTTTAATTGATTACAGCTAAAATCATAGAAAATTGAATGAAAATATTTTATTTTAAGCACATATTGTTATTATAGTCAATTTTATATTTTTGTAAAATGAAAAACTTCAAAGACTTCAAAGAATTCAAAGACTTTAAATCTTATAATAAATACCTTGGTTTAAACAAACCCTTGGACAACGACATTGATGTTGGTTTTTACGACCCACCAACTATGCTTTCAAAATCTGAACCTATTTCGGTTGACTTTTATAGAATTTCTATTAAAATAAATCTTGTCAATAAAACAACACCAAATAGAGAACCGATTACTGCTGTGTTTTTCAACAGTCCGGAAATGGTTGTGAATGAAGGTTGGGATGTCGAACCGACTTACAAAGGAATGTATCTGCAACTTTCAAAGAAATTCATTGAAGAAAACAGATATTTATTCAAAACTTATTTGGATTATGGGCAACACGAAGCTTTGTATTTGACGGATGAAGAAGTGGAAGAAATTTCTGCCGTTTTTAAATTGATGATGAAATATTACGAAAGCGAAAAACGAAATCTTAATGTGCTTCTATCATATGTGAATGTCGTTGTTTCTCTGGTAGAAGCGTTTTATAAACGACAATTTTCTACCGACCCGAAACAATACAATCATATCGTTACAGATTTTCAACAAAGCTTGATTGACTATTATAATCAACCAGTTTCCCAACTACCAAATGTGCAATATTTCGCAGACAAACTGGGTTTGACGGCTAATTATTTGGGCGATATTGTAAAACATTTTACGCAAAAATCGGCTTTGGAAAATATTCACGATTATATGATTAAACGAGCGAAAGAATTGTTAGTTGAAAATCAAAAACTCAACACAACCGAAGTGGCTTATGAACTCGGTTTTGAATATCCAAACTACTTTTCAAAATTCTTCAAAAAGCAAGTAGGTTTAAGCCCGAAAGAATATCGTCAACAATTAAATTAATGATACAGAACGCCTTTTTCAAGGCGTTTTTTCGTAATCAGTAATTTGTTTCTTTTTTTGTAGTAGTCTGTTTCCATTGATTGCAATTCAAGGTTTTAATTTTGTCTTATCATTTTAAAATAAAACAATGAAAGCAAAAATAACTTTGATAACATCTTTACTATTGTTATTACTTGGAAGCAAATTAATAGCTCAAAACTCGCCATCAAAGCATAACTCTCAAACCAAAACAGTTTTACTCATTAATACACATTTGACCTATCCTGGTTGGTCAGAAGGCAAACTAAATGCTTCATTCTACAACGTGGCAAAGGAATTTTTCATCTCCAAAAACTACAAAGTTTTAGAAACAAAAGTGGAAGATGGTTATAACGCTGATGAAGAAGTTGAAAAGCATCTTAAAGCCGATATTGTCGTTCTGCAAACACCAGTAAATTGGGAAAATGCACCTTGGATTTACAAAAAATATGTAGATGAAGTTTTTAACAGTGCATTGAAAAGCAAAAAGTTTCTTTCTGGTGATGGACGTTCGGAAGCGGAAGGTTTTAAACAATACGGAATGGGCGGAAAAATGATGGGCAAAAAATTTATGATTTCTGCCACTTGGAACGCTCCAGAAGAGAGTTTCAACAATCCCGAAAATCCACTTTGGAAAGGAAAAACTGCCGATGATGCTTTGTTTAATATCGCTGCAAATTATCTATTCACGGGCTTTGAAGTGGTTCCCGGACATTATTGCTACGACGTATATAACAACAAACACATCAAAGAAGATTTAGAAAATTATCCTGCCTATTTGCAAAAAGTGTTTAACATCAAATAAAAATATTCAACAGCAATTACTATGAAATCAAATAAAAAAGTACTCTTAATCAATACCCATTTAAACTACCCTAATTGGTCGGAAGGTTTATTGAATGACGCTTTCCATCAAAAAGCAAAAGAATTTTTCTTATCCAAAGGATTTGAAGTTTTAGAAACCAAAGTAGAAGACGGTTACAATGCAGACGAAGAAGTAGAAAAACATTTGGAAGCGGATTTTATTATTCTGCAAACACCCATTAATTGGTTTGGTGCACCGTGGATTTACAAAAAATATGTGGACGAAGTATTCAACAGCGGATTGCACAGTGCCAAATTTCTTTCAGGCGATGGCAGAACCCGTGAAGATGCAACCCAACAATATGGAACAGGCGGAAAAATGCAGGGCAAAAAGTTTATGGTTTCTTCCACCTGGAATGCACCGAAAGCAAGTTTCGACGACCCCAACCAGATGCTTTTTGAAGGCAGAAGTACGGCAGATGTTCTCATTCAAATTACCAGCAATTATCGTTTTTGCGGTGTTGAAATTGTGGCAGACTATAATTGCTTTGACATTTTCAAAGACGGCGATATTGTAGGCTGTTTGGAAAATTATCCGAAACATTTGGAGAAAGTTTTGATATAAGTGCATCATTTCAAAGCGGTTGGTCTAAAATAATAGCAATTATAAAAGGCTGGAAACCATAAAATAAAGATTCTTCGTTACTTAAGTTTAAACCTTAAAATAATGATTTAAAAAAAATAAGCAACTAGGTTTATAAAAACACAGTTGCTTATCCTTAAAAAAGAAATTGTTATGAAAGTATAAATATATCATTTAAATCACTAAAAACCAGTTAAAAGGAAGCTAAATAAAAGTAAAATAAGAGGTCTTTAACAGAAATACATCTATATTTTTTAAAAAACTAAAAGCTAAGGTTATCTTTTTTTCTATGACATATGCTTTTACTCCTGCCACTTTTCCATTTTCAAACTTCCAAACATCGCAATAATAGTGGGTATCAGCTCCATCTTTATTCTTTAAAGTTATCTGACCTGTAACGATTACAAAATTGTCTTTTTCCACCGTTGTATCAACAGTAAATACAGGTGGTTTCCAATAAAATTCCTTCATGTAATTTCTAACTTCCATTTTACCCGATAGTATTCGATCACCAATAAAAACCCATGTGGTATCTTCTGTACAATAGCTAAAAAGTTCTGGTAAGCAATTATATAATTAAAGTTAAGGGCATCAATAGGTATCTATTATTGATGCCCCTAATTACTAAAATAAAAAAGATTTATACCTAAAGATACAAAACATACGCTATTTACAAAGTTAACGAAGTTATAAAATACCGAACAAAATATTTCTCAAGTGGGTTTTATACTGAAATTAACATCCTAAAACCGTCATTAAATTGAATTAAGCTGTTAAATGAAATGTCTTTTAAACGAAACTACAATAGTTTTATAAGAAATAAACATCAGCCGTTTAATTACTATTCAGATATTCTGTTTTATAATCTCCAATGTGTTGTTCGCTTAATTTAATCATCTTTTTGTTTTTAAAATAATTAGCTACACCGTAAAGCAACAGCATAAAAGAAATGATAAAGAACGTCCACATTACCAAATGCGTTTCGGAAAATTTAAAAAAACTATCTATAGAAAGACCTGCTACGAAAAAATACATCGCCGTTCTAACAAATGCCAGCAAAGCGGTTTGGTTTGCCAAATGTGTACGTTGAAGTGCTAATTTTTCTCGTAAAATAAGATCTTTATTCATAATTGATTTTTTAAGCCCCGTTCTACAAAGATAGCAACATTCATTTGAAAATCTATTTTGAATGTAAACTGCAAGATTCGTGTATTATTAGAATTCTTTCAGGTACGATACGTTATCTTTGCAAAAAAATATCATGACTTCAATAAACGAAATAAACAGTTACATACAGCCCCAAAAAGATAAACTCATCAACCATTCCTTATACAAAAAGATTGTTACCATTGCCGATTTGCAACAATTTCTAAAGGTTCATGTTTATGCCGTGTGGGATTTTATGTCGTTGTTAAAAGCGTTACAATCAAAACTTACCTGTACAACAAGCCCATGGTTTGCTTCTCCCAATCCCGAAGTTCGTTACCTTATCAACGAAATTGTTCTTGCAGAAGAATCTGATTTAACTTTAGACGGCAAAAGATTGAGCCATTTTGAAATGTATCTGGAAGCTATGCGCAAAAGCAATACCGATAATGTACAAATTGAAACCTTTTTAAAAAGCGTACAGGAAACAGATATATTTAATGCGATAAAATTGAGCACGCTTCACCCAAATATCAAAGAATTTCTAACATTTACTTTTGAGGTTATTAAAGCAGGCAACCCCCATGAAATAGCCGCTGCATTTACTTTTGGGCGTGAAGACCTGATACCGAATATGTTTACCGAAATGCTTAAAGAATTTAAACTGCGCTTTAAAGATACCGATCTTACCGATCTTGTTTATTACTTTGAACGCCATATTGAACTGGACGCAGACGAGCACGGTCCCATGGCATTTGAAATGATTGCCTACTTATGCGGAACTGATGCTGTAAAATGGAATGAAGCCGCACAAACAGCAGTTACATCGTTAGAAAAAAGGATAAGATTATGGGATGCGATCGAAGAATTAATTGATAAAAACAGTCATTAAAATTAAAGATATTAAAGTACGATACAACAAAACCGATCATCTGTATCGGTTTTGTTATTAATTGCGATAGCTATCGTATTCTTCTTTTGATATATTCCGTAAGCTGATTTGATTGTACCGCTTTAAATTGTCAAAAAAAGCAGTATTTTTTTTAACCTCATCATTCATTTCAAACAAATAATAATCCGAGTTAATTTTTATCAGCACGTTTTCACTGTTTGGTGTAGCTGCATCTACTGCAGTTCCTTTATCTGCCCTTATCACGTAATAGCCGTTATTAATCAGGCGGTAACCGTTTTCAAATACAGTAATAAAAGTAGAATCTCCTGTGTACGTTTTTAGTTTTTTCATAGCTTATTATTTTATTGTTGTTACCTAAAAATACAACTTTTACAACTAAAATTTCTTTTAAAAACAAATACTTAAAACTGTTTTGTATTGAAATTTTACATGCCAATGTGACACAAATTTTGGTAAAAGGTATAAAGTTTGCAGCTTAAATTACGATTTAACACAAAACAATGATATATGGAACCTAAATTTAAAATTGGAGATGTTGTGGAATTAAACAGTGGCGGACCACAAATGACAATTACCGTTGCTGAAAATATACACGCGGTAACAAGAAAAAAACTACCCTTTAAAGGAATTGTTACCACTGTTTGGTTTGAAGACAACAGTAAATTTGAATCGAAATTTCCACAAGATGCTTTAAGTCTTACAAAAGAAAATTAATTGAACTATTATAGATCTAGAAGCTTTATTTTAAATTACATAAAAAACACTTTCAACATTTTGAAAGTGTTTTTTATTGCTTATAAATTTATTGTCTTTTATTACTTTTCACTAATAATGCCAATGCAAAACCCACACCGGCACCTATTAAAACTTTCTTTTTAAACGAACTGTGGTTTTTCAACTCTGGATTGCCGTATATTCTTAAAGGCTCTTTAGATTGTTGCAATATATTTCCTTGTACATCTGGTCCTTTCTGAAAGTTCATCATCATGCGAACAAATGCAAACGCTGCATAACTGAACGGTTTTGGGAAAATACGATAGATTGTTGTGATAAGTCTGGAACTAAAATCAGGATACACATCAGATTTAGGATCCCCAGCAAGTTCTAACATTGTTTGTGCCGTAAGGCGTGGATCTGAAGCTAATGGAGAAATACCCATTTTAAAACCAGAATATTTTGCAGAGTGCAGATTACCGGTAGAATTTTGCAGTTGTGGATAAATATTACAAATATGAATATTGTTATGATTAGATACTTCTGCCCGAAGACCTTCCATCATTCCTTTTATACCGTATTTTGACGAGGAATAAACAGCACTGAACGGAGCAGGCATCATTCCGCCTATAGAAATATTATTTATAAGAATACCGTACTGCTGTTCTTTAAAGATTTTTATGGCGTTGTACGCACCGTGCATGTATCCGAAAAGATTTGTTTTAATTACCTGCTCATGAATCTCCATAGGTATCTCTTCGAATTTGCCATTTGCCATAACTCCGGCGTTGTTCACCCAAACATCTATCCTACCAAAATGTTCTAAAGTTTTTTCAGCGATTTTTTCTACGTCTTTTGCAACAGATACATCAGCAGAAATACCTATGGCAACGACTCCCAAATTAGTGCAAATATCCACTACTCCATCAATTCCATGTTGTCCGCGGGCAACCAATACTACTTTGCAACCCGCAGCCGAAAAGGTTTCGGCAGCTGCACGCCCAACTCCACTGCTTGCTCCTGTAATTACAATTACTTTACCGCTAATATTATTTTGCATGTGCTGTTTCGTATACATAGCTATAGTTTTTAAACAATAAAACATTTATTGTGCCACTACAGCGCTTTATAAGCTATAGAATCGGCATATATTAACATATGTAATTGTTTGTTTTATAATTATATAAAACAGCTACGTAATAATGAAAACATTAGCAGCAACTTAAGTAGTTTGTAATTAGCTAAATTAAAGTGGTTAATATAAAGTAGGTTTCTAACGATTTTAACTTGAATATATGTAGCTTACAGATTGCTATAGACAATTTTTTCACTAACATTTTTCTTACTAACATTTTTTAAATCAGCAGTCAGCGCATATTGAATGGAAGTATGAATACCTCAATCAAAAAAAAACCACCCGTTAAGGGTGGTAATTAAGTACTGTTGTCTACTGTAAATAAATTTAGATAGAACGCTCGTCCCAATCCCTAATTTCACGCTCGATATCTTCGCGCGTTCTGCCAGATTTTTCCTGCATTTTACCTAACATTTCTTCGTATTTTCCTTCTGCAAAGGCTTTATCATCATCAAACCATTCACCGTATTTTTGTTTTACAGCTCCTTTAACTCGGTTCCATTTTCCTTCCATTTCTAACCTATCCATAGCAATATATTTTTATGATTAAACTTGCTTTGGTAAAAACAAAAACGATGCAAAAATTACTTCTAGGTATCCAAATTTAGTATCATTTACATCATATTTTTTGTGTAATACTGCTCCAGTAAACATGCTACAAGACTATAATGTAAAGCATATAAACAACATTATATCTAGCATAAAAAAATGTTACAACAATAATTTATTTAGTTTATTTATATCTTTTAAAAACTGTAATAATAATATTAATACACAATTTATACTATTGCGAATATCGACATTTTGTAGAAATTTTAACCAATTACTCTTTTATAATAACAAACGTGCATAAAAGTTAAAATTCCGTAATACGGTACTCTTAAAACCATTTGATTTACCATAAATTTACCGTTATATTCCCCAATTGCACCGGCGATTAAGTTTCCGCGGACTGTAAGAATAACCCTTGCGCCCACCGTTTCGTAATAATTGTTGAAACAAATTAAACTTCGGGTTATACTACTTAGCTTTGAAGCTTTTGCTTTTTTTAGCTTTTTTACCTTTATTTAGCCAAATAACAAATCCTGTTACCGGTAATGAAGCACAAACCAAAGAAGCTAAAAAGTACAGAATCTTTGTAAAAATACCACCGAAAGCACCTGTATGTAAGTCGTAATTCATGCCTGCAAGCCAATCGCCTGCTGGTGTTTGATTAGAACTTTTTATTTTAGCGATCTGTCCGTCATTTTTATTAAAATAATACCAAACAAAACTTCCGGTTCTGTTTTTAAGTATACGTACCTGAATATCATGCAAATCTTCTTTCTTTTTTAAACGAACAGACATCATATCTGCAAATGGATGCTTAGCAAGGGTATATACTAAAGCATTATCTAAGCTGCTCGCCTTTTGTTGTAGAACAGTATTAAAAGAAATTGTTTTAGCAGGTTCATTTGTACTTAATTTATTAAAAGAATTACTGTAAAATTCTTTTAAAGAGGGGTATGAAAAAATCAGACCTGTAAAACCTAAAAGAAGCGCAAAAAGCAGACTGTAAAATCCTAATACATTATGCAAGTCATAATTAAGTCTTTTCCATTTTACATTGAAATCAAAGCTAAGACCTTTCTTCAATGTTTTAACTTTCCACTTTTTTGGCAACCAGAGTACCAAACCTGTTACCGTTAAAATTAAAAACATAATTGTTGAAACAGAAACTACCGTATGCCCTATTTTTTTTCCTAGAAGCAGATTCATGTGCAACTGCAGCACCAATTGAAAAAACTCGGTTTTAGAATTTTCAACCGCCTGCACTTTACCCGTATAAGGATCAATAAAAACTCTTTTATTATATTTAAAGTAAGCTGCGTATGTTAATGCGTCTTCATTGGTTTTAACGGCTCTAAATATCCAGGTTCTGTCTTTTGCAGGATACAAATCAATGCGAGTAACTTCTTCACCATCTGGTAACGCTTTTTGTGCAATTGCGGTAAGTGTTGATAAAGGCAAAGCTTGCGCTGATTGATTGTTTACAGACTGTTGTGCTATATAATACTTATCAGGATAAAAAAGTACTTTTAAATCGTCATGAAAAACATATACACAACCTGTAAGGCTGACAATTAAAACAACCAATCCAGATAATAATCCCAGCCATTTATGCAGCCATAAAACGCTTTTTTTTACCATTCGCTAAAACTTAAAATACACATTTAAGTTAGCAACTGTGCCTGTTCCATGAACATACTCTGCGTCTAATGCGCGGTATTGGCTTACGGTTGGATAATAACTTCTGTTAAACAAATTTTCTACACCCAAACTAACGCGCCATTGATTATCTATTTGATAACTTCCGGAAAAATTAAACAAACTAACGTCTTTTACCGGACCTTCGCTATTATTGTATTTTCCTTTTTCATTTAACTGAAAACGATCACGAGATCCTGTAAATACCCAAAAAAGATTTAAATTCCACTTTTCAGTTGGTTTGTAGGTTACAAAACCAGTGGCTTTAGCTGGTGCAATACGTGATCCGTTTAAATAAATCTCTGTTCCATTATCTAATTTTGCTTTTCCTTCTACATAAGCATAGGTACCACCAATGGTTAGGTTTGATGTTAAGCGTGCGTCTAAAGCTACTTCGAACCCTTTTACTTCTTCCGGTTCGCGTTGAGGCATTAAATATCCACCTACATCAACCAAGTTTACCCCAAGGTCTGATGTACTGATGTAATACGATGCTGATAAATTGAAAATACTGTATCGGCTTGAAAAACCAATTTCGTAATTATTTGTGATGATAGGATCTGTTGCTAAATTTCCAAGCGTGTTTTCTGTTGCTCTTCTTAAAATCCTACCTAATTCATTAATTGCAAAACCTTGCGAAAAACTTACAAACGGATTAAAATAAGCGTATTTGGTATAGCGTAAACCAGCGTTAAACATAGTAGCGCTATAAGGAATTTTCCCTCCTGAAACAAAAATACTTCCTTCGTTACCCGGACCTGTTGCAATGGTATTAAAGTCTTTTACCTTTACATCGGCATTTTCATATCTTATCCCTCCTTTAAAAATAAGGTGCTCAAAAAAGTCCATACGTAATTGTGCGTAAGGCGCAATATTCACCATATTCATTTTTGGAATGTATACGCGACCATCTGTTAATTCCTGATACGTTACATCGTTTAAGATATCTAAACCATAAGTAACTTCAGCACTTATTTTTTCGATGTTAAATGGAGTATTAAAATTAATTCTTAATCCTTTTTTATCAGAATTAATCATTGTTTGTCCTGGGCCGTACCAAGCTGTTCCAGCAGCCACATATCTGTTCATAGAGCTAAACGTATTCATATATGCTGTAACATCGAACTGCGTAGTACCGAATAAATTATCTTTTGAATACGTTAGCATTGCATTATGATTGTAGGGTGTACCTGCCGGATTTCCCGGTTCTTCACCTGAAACGCCAATTGTTGGTGATTGCCCGTACACTCCGTTTTTACTTATATACTTTGCATGTTGCGTGCTACCGTAATAATTGTACATAGCACTCAATGCTGAATGATCGCTAATCTGATAGCCCAACTTTAAAAATCCGTTGTATTGATATGAATTAGACAAACCGTCTGTCTGTCCCAATGGCAAACCGTCTGCATCTCTTTGTAAACCGGTGTAATCAACACTTCCTCCAAAGGAATAATCCCAACGATTTTTTTTACCGTTAAAATACTGTGCCACACGGTACCCCAGTGTTTCTTTTCCATGCAAAGGATTTACCGATGTACCAACAACCGTTTGTCCGCCAAAAGCTTTTTCGTCTTTATTTTTTTTTGTGATGTAATTGATAATTCCACCTCCGGATCCGTTTCCGTAAATAGAAGTAGCCCCTTTTATTACTTCGATACGTTCAATAACCAAAGGGTCAATAGTACGTAAATCTCTTGCCCCATTCATTAAAGGAGTTGACTGCGGAATACCGTCTACCAATACCAAAACGGCTCTTCCTCTTAAAGTTTGACCAGAATTAGTTGCTTTATTTGTTGATGTGCCCAAACCCGGTACAGCGTTTCCTAAAATTGCCGCAAGATTTGATGTGATATTATTTTGAGATTGAATGTCCTGCTGATTTAATATGGTAACAGAGGACGGAACCGTTGAAATATGTTCTGGTTTACGACCTGCAGTTATGATGATTTCATCGAGCTGGCTTTCATCTTCAACCAAAACAACTTCAAAAAAGGTCTGATCAACTTCAGCCGGAACTGTAACAAACTGTTCTTTGTACCCATCTGCCACAAACCACAAGGTAGTATTAGTTATCTTACTTTTTTCTATCTGTGCAGTTCCCTGCAAATCTGTTGTTGCAATAATGCTATCGTTCTGTGTTATTAAAACATTTGGCATTGGAGCTTTGTTAGACGAAACCTGAAATTGAATGTTTTGCGACCAGGCATTTTGAAAGCCGGAGATTAACAGTAACAGCAGTATAGTGTATCTTAAATTGCGGGATGTTTTCAGGAAATGACTAACAGTTTGAACGCCTTTCATTTTTGATTTTATTTAGATTTGTTAAATTTTACGCAAATATATATTTTATAAAAATGCCAGTAAAACTTCTTGTAGATTATTTTTATCAATTCTAAATAAAAATGATAGAAGCCTTCTTAAAAAATAAAATGGTCTTTTACATTCACTTTTCTGTAAAGAAAAATATATCAGTTTACGACGGATCTTAAGCAGACGCTGCTATCTAAAGAGTTGAGAGATTTGGAAAACAACGGCATCGTGAAAAGAACTGTTCAAAATACAGTTCCTGTAACCATAGAGTATGAATTGACAGAATCTGGTTATTGTTTTAAAAAAGTACTAAATGTAATGTTGGAATGGGGACTGGAACACCGAGAGATTTTTTTTAAACAGTTGTAAGGTGCAGCTATTTTAAGATAAAAAATTTAAAGTATTATAGAACAATTGTTTTTAAAACATGAAAGAGAATGCTTTCGCACCCTCTTTCTTTATTACTGCTGTAACATTTTCTGTATTCCGGAATAATGATTTTTACCGTACACAACAACTATTTTTTTACTGGATGATTGCTTGATCTGTTCTACAATGTTTTTATTTCTTTTATCTAAAATAATGCTTTCCAACATATACTTTTGCAGGTCTTTATCTACTTTACCACAAGTGTATGCGACACTTCCCAACTTCGAATTATAATCGCACTGGCTTAATTGAACGATTCCCTTTTCTCTTTCTAATTCAGAAATTAGAACAGACATAGGCAGATCTACTGCTTTTGAATTTTTTGAAGTAATTCCCAATTCGGGATAATCCGGCTGGTCTAACAAATCGTATTTTACAATGTAATCAGAGAAAGGCTTCATTTTAGAATACTCAACCAAAGGGTCAATGCCCATCACCTTTCTGAATTTTAAATAATTTACAGTATCGTTTTCTTTAATTATCCTTTCGCTTTTTCTTAAATAAAGACCTTCGTACATCACGAAAAAACCTTCTTTCTGTAAACTGTCGATCTTTGATTTAACATCCGTATAGTATTCTTTAGTACCCAGATGTACCATATTTAGAAATACAATTTTTTTATCATCATATTCTAATGGTTGAAGAACTGCTTTGGTGTCTAATACTCCATTCTTTTTTAAGGCAAAATCAACAAGTTTGCTTGCACACGAACTTAATATGATAAGCGGTATTAACAGTAAAAGTTTTTTCATACATTAAATTTAAAAATATCTAATAAATATAGAGGATAATTTCGGATTTATAAGCTAAAATTATAGAAGTATAAAATTGAAAAAACTTACTACTGCCTTAAAAATCAACTTAATTTTACCTTTAAGGTTCTAAAACACAAACTTGAGTAAGTATTCTTATGCCTATCTTTTGTAATTTTGTATAATGAAACCCAATCTATTTTGAATGAATTATCCTAATATAAAAATGATTGGAAACAAGCAACCCATCTAAAGTGTGAAAACCGATACAAAATGAACGCCTTAATAAATAAATTCAAAGAATACGGGAACTTATCACCTGAAATTGAAGAGGAACTGAATAACTATGTTAAGTGTAAAACCAGACAAAAAGGCGATTTCTTTTTAAAACAAGGACAAATTGTTTCCAGTTTATTTGTTATTGAAACAGGGCTTGTACGCGCCTATTACATTAAAGATAACCGCGAAGTTAACTCCTGGTTTGGATTTGAAAACATTATTTTGGGTTCTGCTTTTCCAGTATTTTATGATAAACCATCTTATGAAAATATTCAATTTTTAGAGCCTTCAACTTACTACTATCTTACAAGTAAAGATCTGAACGATTTGTACAAAAGGTTTCCGGAAATGAACACCATTGGCAGGAAAATAGCTGAGGAAATTTGTGTTATTTTAGAAGAACGAATTGGTTCGCTACAAACCGAAAATGCAGAGCAGCGCTATCATTCCTTACTTAAATTCCAGCCCGATGCCATCAAGCGAATTTCATTAGGTCATATTGCATCGTATTTAGGTATCACCCAAGAGACACTAAGCCGCATAAGAAGAAAATAACGATTTTGACATTTGTCAAAAAAGTCGATTCATATTTCAGCTTCCTTTGCATCATAAATTAAAATAGTTTATGATACTAATCACAGGAGCATCAGGAAATTTAGGAAATGCCGTAATAGAAAACTTACTAAAACAAGTTACAGCAAGCAAAATAGCAGGATTATTCAGAAATGAAGACAAAGCAAAAAGCTTATCAGAGCAAGGTGTAAATGTCCGAATTGGAGATTATTCGAACAAAGAATCACTTGCAAAAGCGTTTCAAGGCGTGGAAAAATTACTGCTAATTAGCAGCAATGGCGATGATGCGTTGACAGACCATAAAAATGTAATTGATGCCGCAAAAGAGGCAGGTGTTGAACATATTTATTACACCAGCGGAGCGTTGAATAGAAATGTTGCAGATTCGAAATTAGGTCCTTTGGTAGACTCTTATATCACAATCGAAAACTACATCATTGAAAGCGGAATAACTTATACCATTTTTCAGAATGGTTTATATTCTGAAACCATTCCGTTTTTTGTAGGCGAAGAAGTTTTAGAAACTGGAATTTATTTACCTGCAGGAAACGGGAAAGCAAGCTTTGCAACAAGAACTGATATGGCAGAAGCGATTGCAAATGTTTTAGCGAGCGATGGTCACGGTAATAAAACGTATGTCACATCGGCTCTTCCGTCTTACTCTTTTAACGAAATTGCAGAAATGTTTTCTGAAGTATCAGGAAAAACAATTTCATATACAAATCCGTCACCCGCTGATTATGAAACACAGTTAAGAGCATTTGGTATAGATGAAGGCAGTATCTGGTATGCAAAGCTTCTGGCAGCTATTATTAAAAATGGCGAATATGAAATTTTTTCTTCAGATTTAGAAAAATTATTGGGACGTAAACCAACAGATTTAAAAACTTATATAAAACAAACATTCTTATCTTAAATTGTTATGAAATTTTTATATCTCGCCTTAGCAATCATTTTAGAAGTAACCGGTTCAGGCTTTATGAAAGCATCAGAAGGGTTCTCAAAATGGCTTCCAACCAGTATTTTCGCAGTGGCATACATTAGTAGTTTCTATTTTCTTTCGTTAGCACTCAAAGCTATACCGTTAAGTACGGCGTATGCTATCTGGGCAGGTCTGGGTATTGTGCTTACAGCTGCTGTTTCGGTGGTGGTATTCAAACAAAAATTAGATTTACCAGCAATTATTGGAATTGCTTTTATTGTTGAAGGTGTTGTGATTATGAATTTCTTCTCGAAAACGGCTCATTAAATAACAATATATTCTCTTTAAGATCCGCTGTTTTTTACATCAAATAAAACACGACCTTTGAAAAATGAACCTTTCACCCTACCCAACCATAAAAAACGACAAAGTTTTACTACGACAAATTACTTCCACAGATATACCGGCTATTGTAAATATTTGTTTTTATGATGCTTTGCAAGCCAAAACAATTGAAGAAGCTACTGCAATGCAGGCAAAAATTGATAAGGATATTTGCGATGGCAACTCGATACATTGGGGTATCATTAATACTAAAACAAATGAAATTGTAGGAACCTGCGGTTATTACAGAGGATTACACAAAGGTGAAGGTGAATTGGGCTGTGTACTGCTTCCGCAATTTTACGGAAAAGGTTTTATGACAGAGGCTATGAAGCTTGCAATTGATTACGGGCTGAACAGTATGGCTTTAAAAAAGATTTGGGCTGCAACCACAAATGAAAATTCAAAAGCAGTAAAACTTCTTGAACGGCTTAATTTTGTTAAGACTGCAGATTTAGAAGACAACGAAGTTGAATATCAGTTAATATTGAAATTGTAGACTACAATATTTAACCCCTAAAAACGATTCAAAAGAAAAGCGGACAGTTGTCCGCTTTTATTCAATTATTCATAATATTCTTTTGATAGTAAACCAAACTCTATTTCTGATGTTTGTTAATCATATCAATAACTTCTGATCTTTTTTTGTTGATACGTGTTTCAATACGGTTCAACAATTCGTTTTCTTTACCTGCTTCAAATTTTAAATCGGCGTCTGTCAATTGTGAAAACTGTTCTTTTAACTTTTTTGACGATGCATCCCAATTCGTAATTTTGAAACCTTCTTGTTTTGGATTGTTTTCCATGGTAAATTATTTTGTTACAGCTTAAATGCTGTTATGTAAATGTATGGCTATATAACTGCAATCATCACAACACTATGTTAATTAATTGAAAATCAAATAAATAATAACAAAAAAAACTTATCTAGTACTTTCAACTCCACAAAGAGCAGTTAGGGTTGGTATCTGTTAATAATACTGATCATTTCTGATTCGTATTTATTCAAACGCCTTGAAATCCTTTCCAAAAAATCTTTTTCTTTTCCTTTTATGTAATCTATATCAGTAAGTATAAGTATTGGAAACTGCCGTTGCAAACCTGCAGCAACTTTGTTCCAGTCGGTAATTTTTAAAACTTCTCTTTTAGGATATTTTACCATATAATATTTAGTAGCTGTAAATTAAGATACGCGCTTTGTAAATATAGAATTAAAATAAGCAATGAATTACAATACACCCTACTTACTTTTTAAGTATTTTTCTGATAATATATGATCATTTCGGCGTAAAGTATCTCTTTGGTGTGTAAAATTATGTTGTTGAAGAATTTTAAGTATAGACGTATCCAATATCCCAATATCTGAATTGAAACAAAACTACATCTTACTTCCTAATTTATAAGGAAGCACATTAATAATGAAAAAGAAGATATATTAAAAAAAAGACTGATAAATTTGGATGAACTAAAGTGATCTTAATACATGGAAAGAAAACTAATTGTAATTACAGGAGGCCCAGGCGTAGGTAAAACAACACTTCTTAATTGTTTAAATAACAAAGGTTTCATAACTGTTCCGGAAGATGCGAGACAAATAATTAAAGAACAGATGGAAGTTAACGGCGAAGCTTTACCTTGGAAAAACAAAACGTTTTATGCCGAATTAATGTTGAAAGCATCTGTTGATTCCTATAAAAAAGTGGTCAGAGAAATTTCCTCTCAGACGGCTTTTTTCGACAGAGGTATATTGGACGCAATCTGTTATATGCAGATGGAAAATATAACTGTATCAGAAGAATGGAACGCTCTTGCAAACACTTATCGATATTATCAAAAGGTTTTTATACTGCCGCCGTGGGAAGAAATATATGAAACCGACAGTGAACGAAAACAAACATGGGAAGAAGCTGTATTTACATTTGAAAAAATGAAGGAAACTTACTTAAAGTTCGGATATGATATTATTGAAGTTCCAAAATGCAGTGTTGAAGAAAGAGCAAAATTTGTATTGGATTCTATTAAATAGTTCTTTTAAAATTATATGTTAGCGGTTATATTTTAGTAACTGTTTTACAATTACAGTCGGTTTACTTTATCCGGGAATTTATCTGCAAAAGCCGAAATAAGCTGCATGCTATACGAACTACTTTTGTAAAGGGTTAGAAAATCTTTCAATTGTTCCGGATCTGTTATTGGCTCTTCATAGGGAATATATCCCATACCGTAAAAGTGTCCTTCTTGTACCCAGATACAGCTGCGCTCGTTGTTAGTTCTGCCCTTATCCAAAATATAGTAGCTTGGTTTTATTTCTGTTACAAATTTTATAGCTTCCTGTACCAATTCGTTGTGCAGAGCTAACGAAGGCAAATCAGACTGATCCTTTATAGGAATACCTTCACTTTCTGTATTTACAGCATATTTACAAAAGCGGTAATCCAACGCAAATTTGTCCTTCAGGTTGCGCAGAAAATTCACTCCTTCGTTTACAGAACCAAAAACCTCTATACATTTCTGCAGTTTGGTGACCTTACCCACTGCAAGATACCTGTAACCGTTGCGCGCGGTATATTCATAGAGTCCGTATTTTGGTTCGAACCTTTTGAGCGCTGTGTTGTAAACAGGCCACAGTTTTTTAATTTCGGTGTATTCTAGAAGCAGTGCCATGAGTTCGGTAGCACACACTTCAAAAGAAATACTATGAATATCGCGTAAAAAATGTTGTCGTTGCGGCGTGATCTTATGACCTGTAAAATGAGAAGCCACCCTTTTTTTTAAATTTACCGCCTTGCCCACATATACTACCTTTTTCTGTGCATTGTAAAAATAATACACACCCGGTTTTTCCGGTAGGGATTCAAAATCTGCAGGAGGCAGGTTTGGCGGCAAGCGCTGATCTGGTGCCGTTTTTTTTATCATCCTCGGTATTTCGCCATTGGTGTCATTCTGCAGTAGCAGTGACAAAAGTACGGCTGTAGCGTCGGCATCTCCACCAGCACGGTGTCGGTTTTCCAATGAAATATTCAGGTATCGACAAAGGTTTCCAAGGCTGTAAGAAGGAAGACCGGGATTTATTTTGCGTGCCGCACGTACGGTACAGAGTTTGGTTGCATTCCATTTAAACCCTGCCTCTTCTAACTGATGGCGAACAAAAGAATAATCGAAATTGACGTTATGAGCCACAAAAATACGGTTCGAAAGCATGTTAAACAGCTGTTCTGCAATTTCTTCAAACAACGGTGCATCACTTACAATTTCATTAGATATTCCCGTAAGTGCGGTAATGTAAAGCGGTATATGCTGTTGGGGATTTACCAATGTTTCCCAGCGATCTATAACTTCTGTACCATTGTGTATGATCACAGCAATTTCGGTAATTCTGCTTGTACCTGCATTTCCACCTGTGGTTTCTATATCCACCACCGCATATTCCGTTCTATTCATTTGTCAATCAGTACCGTTAATTTCTTTTATGTATCTGTTTCAAATTTACAATTTAAAACAAACTTTTTTGGACACTAAATGTCGTTTTGGCTTTTTAAGAAGCAGTACTTTATCTAATTCTTGAATCAACAAAGATTAAAAACCTAAATCGCAGCTGATTTTGGAGAATAACCGTATTTGACTTTGAAGGCATTAGAAAAATGCGCGAAGCTTTCAAATCCCACTTCTAAAAAAACAGACGAGGGCTTTTTTCCGTTTTTCTGAATCTGATAATGCGCCTCTTTCAATCTTGTATCATGTAACCATTTACCAGGAGAATCTCCAAATACCTTCTTAAAATCACGTTTAAATGTGGCTAAGCTTCTACCCGTTAACATAGCAAAATGTTCCATACCCACATTGAACTTATAGTTTGCCAACATAAACTTTTCTAGATCAATTTTATGTGGCTGCGAAAAATCAAACAAAAAGTCTTGTAGTTTCGGGTTTGTATACAGCAGAATTTCTATCATTTCCCGAATCTTTAATATAGATAAAGGATGGTCAGGTTTGAGTTGTTCTCGGGCATGAAACGATAGTGATGATCCCAAAGAATCAAATAACCTATTGTTAGAAAGCAAGAAGTTTTTAAATTGAGTTTGTAACTGATGTGGAACCACAATACTTTTTTCCAAGGCGTACTGCCTAAGCACATCTTCTTTTAAAATAAATAAATATGCATTGTAGTCCTGTCCTTCTGTTGGTTTTTTTGTGGCTTTTACAAATTGATGTTTTCGAACAAGGTAAATTTGTCCGGGTTGCGCAATTATTCTCTGCTCCGATGTTTCAAAAGTCATCTCACCCGAAAGCTGAAACAAAAGAACATGTTCTGTTAGTATATTATCGTATTCCGTTTGCTTATCAGTATTTAGTGAGTAAACGATGGCATCTGAAAATATGTTTGACATGACTAAAGAATTATTTCTGTTGGTAAATTTACCATTTTAGCGCTCATCAACCACAATTCGTGTTTCAAATTTTCGTCGTGTACAAGTAAGCCTGGTTTTGGAAATGTAATACTGCCTCTTACTAGTGATGCATAGTTTTTGCCTGCTGGCAATTTGATTTTTCCGAGTGCAAGATTAGCCAGAACTTCACCTGAATGTTTTGCAGTATTCATATAAAAAACAGGATTAAATCTGCTAGCGAATCGAAAGATTGGCCTTAGCAACTTAACAAGTACCTTCATCATTTTCGTTTGTTTCCCCATTAAACCAGTATCGCCCGTTAATCCCGGATTGTATGCAATTATCTGCACTTTAGATTCTTTAGGTAAATTATTATATATTGTATCTGCTGTCAGGATATTACATAATTTGGTGGCTGCGTAAAACGCCATACCTTTTGGACTGCTATCATCTGGAAAAGCCAACTTGCTAATATCAATTGTTTTTGGTCCAAATGGAATAACTTGGGCATCGTGCGAATCGCTTGTAGTGATCAACAGCTTACCATCATCGGCTATATAAGGCATAAGCAGCCTAGCTAATAAGTAATGAGATAAGTGATTAACAGCAAAAGTTAGGTTGTAACCATCGGAACTTACTTCGCTATTTTTCCCCGCTTGAACACCTGCATTCAGTATTAATACATCTATTTTCTGTGGGTGAATGTTCTGCTTAATATTTTCTGCGAATGATCTTACACTGTCTAATGAAGATAGATCTAACATCAACGTCTTTGCTCCGTTGGGCAATACTGTGTTACCGTTCCTTGCACCAACAAATACCGTGGTGTCCTTTTTCTCTCTAATTGTGTTTAAAGCTTCAGCACCAATCCCACTGGTGCCACCTGTCATTACTATAATCATATCTTGAAATTTTATAAATACAAAGTTCTTTAAAAATGAAATAGTAAAATATCGCTAGAAGCTCATTTTGTTTGTCTTAAAAGCTCAATTTTGAAGTTTACGATCTGATTAAATTGTCATGAATTTAATAGCAAGAGAACTTTAAACCAACTTACAGTAGAAAAGTTAGAAAAGGGAAGTATTTAATTATCTAATACGATTTATCCAAATCAAAGAGTGTACCTCAACTGAAAAGATCCGAAATAATTCACAGGCTGTCCCGGATAATAATATCTTGGTGCGCTGTTACCAAAACCTGTGGCATTCACCAGCACCATTGAAGCATAGCGTTCGTTAAAAATATTGTTTATTCCTATGTTTACCGATAAAGACAATGCACTTGTAACCTTACCCTGCCAGTTCAAAGCAGCATTACACAAACTGTATGAATCTGTAAAAAGAGTATTGGCATCATTCAAAGGAATTTTATCAACAAAGAAATAATCTGCTTTTAAACCGAAACCATACGGCAGATTGAACATAAAACCACCTGCAAACTGATTTTTAGGTACTCCGGTAAGATCATTTCCAGAGAAATCCTGATCGTTCTGTTTAAAATCGTGAAACATAAAATTACCCAATGCAGCCGAAACAAAAGGAATAATACGTGTTTTACCACCCAACTGCCACTTGTACTGCGCCATGAATTCTAACCCCATGTGAACAGTACTGCCCGCATTCACCCCAACATATTGGTCTTCTAAAACACGGTGCGCAACCAACAAATCGTTTACTTTCATTCGGTAAAGAGCAGCTTCTGCATAGAATCTTTTATCGGCAGAAAACAATTTAGTTCCTAGTTCCACACTGTAGCCGTTTTCCGGTTTGATCGATGTATTAACCTGTCCGTTTTCGTCCATTGTTTCTTCGATTGATGGTAAAGAATAGCCTCTGCCGACCGAAAGATAGACTGTTTGCAGTTTTGATGGCAGATACGACAATGCAATCTGCGCAGCCCAGATTCCGTTGTAACCATAAGGCGTATCGTAGGCATTTTCAAGCGGATAACTCTGTTGTAGCACGAACGATGTTTTATTGTAGTTAAGTCCGGCATTCAGCTCCCATTTTTCCGAAAACACATACCGAAGCTGACTGTAAACATTTACAAAATTCCGGGTTTGAGACAGACGGTTTTTATCTGCCCCTGCCAAACTTCCCTGTCCGTTATTTTCCAGATACAGATTCTCAAAAGTTGCCGCATCATATCCATCCTGAAAAAACTCAAACCCCACCGTTGCCTTTAAAAGTTTACCTCCTAACTGCCAACTGCCAACAAACTGCGAACGTGCACCAAATGTTTTGGTATTCTCCTTTAAAATATCAAAAGGTCGTGGTTCGTCACTGTCTTTCAACGAATAAAAAACAGATGTAGCTGAGGTAATGTTTTCATGAACAGCAAAATCGTAATTTAAACCAATCATGAAATTTTTGTATGCTTCGTATCCTTTTGCTTCCTTCCAATTTGTAGCCGCTGCTTTAGGATTGTTCAAAACCGTTTCCCTATCAATAGAACTTGGTATATACGCTTTAAGCGAAGTGTACTGCGACAAGTACGTTAGTTTTGATTTTTTTCTTCGTAACGCATCGCCCGTTATGGTTATGCCTTCGCGGTAATACGAACTGTTTTCACGGTATCCGTTATTTTCAATCTTATGGTATCCCACATTAAAACTGTAGGTATCAGCACCCGATGATAAAAAAAGCTGATTTTTTATCAGTCCGAACGACCCAACCGTTGCAGAAACGCCTGACTGCATTTGTTCAGGATCGGGTGTTTTTGGCTGAAGCAAAACGGCACCACCCAACCCTGCACCATATACATTTGAAAGCGGTCCTTTAATGATATGAATACTTTGAAGGAATTCCAGGTCGATATCCTCAATTGTTGTTTCGCTGTTTCCGCCTGTAAGCGGAATATTTCCAAAAAACGCACGCACTTTATTAGTGCCGTAAGGCGTTCGCGCACCAATTCCACGAATAGAAAGTCGGTTGGTATTAAAAGTACCCGACTGCATAAATACACCCGGCACGGTGTTAAGTATCGGTGCCAGTTCTACCCTGTTATTACTTTGTAAAAGTGCCGGATTTAACCGTGCAACCGAAGCCGGCAGCTGAAAAATACTGTCAGACACCTGCAATGGATACATTTGCGGGCCGGAAGTACTGATTACCAGATCCTGCAACAAGGTGGAATGCAGCGAATCTTGTGCCCGTGCCTGAGTAATTCCGAGCACAAAAATAATCACCATTAAAAAATCTCTCATAACTAATATAAACTAGTTACCCGTGTAGGAGATGCGCCACAGAACATTTCCGCTATCATCGTTCACAAGTAACGAACCATCAGGGAGATTCTTAACCGCAGACGGTCTTCCGTAAACTTTAGCTTTTTCATTATCGGCAATAAAACCCGTCATGAAATCTTCAGGCGGACCAGTGGGTTTTCCATCTTTAAAAGGAATGAATACCACCTTATACCCTGAAAACGAAGATTTATTCCATGAACCGTGTTGGGCAACAAAAATACCGTTTCTGTATTTTTCTGGGAATTTAGATCCTACATAAAACGTCAACCCTAAAGATGCCGTGTGGTTGCCCACTGCTACATCGGGAACAACCGCCTGCTTTACCAAATCGGGACGTATACCTTTTAGGCGCGGATCTTCTATGTTACCAAAATACGAATAAGGCCAGCCGTAGAACGCCGATTTCTGCACTTTTGTTACATAATCTGGCACCAAACCGTCGCCCAAATTATCGCGTTCGTTTACAGCCGTCCATAATGAACCATCCACCGGATTCCAGTCCATACCCACCGGATTTCTCAAGCCCGAACCATAGATAATTTCTCCGGATCCATCTAAATTCACCTCTAAAATAGCAGCTCTGCGGACTTCTTTTTCCAATCCGTACTCGCCCACATTACTTGCAGAACCAACCGATATATAAATTTTAGTCTGCTCTTTATTGGTAATGATGTTTCGCGTCCAATGATTGTTGTATCCGCCTGCCGGAAGCTCCACTATTTTTCGTCCATTACCCTGCAGTTTCATATCGCCTGACTTATAAGGATAAACATACAGACCATCACTCAAGGCGACATAAAACTGATCTTTCACGATTAAAGTACCAAATGGAAGTTTTAAATTATCGGCAAATACCTCCTTTACTTCGTAGCTGCCGTTTTTATCGGCATCTCTTAAGATGGTGATTCTGTCTGCGCTGTTAAAAGTATTTGATTCGGTTACGAATAAATCGCCGTTTGTTGCTATGTATGAAGTACGCGGATTTTTAAGATCTGCTGCTAAGCGTTCAACCTTAAATCCGGCAGGCACTTTTGGCAGTTGTCCTTCGGGCCAATCTGCCATTACATGTCTGAATGTTACGGATTCTGTAGCGTACGGAGGCGGCAGTTTAAGCGGTCCCACAGTAGTCATTACCGTTACGCTGTCTTGTTTGCTGTACTGCTGTTTTTCTTTTTCGGAAAGCTCCTTGATTTTTTGTGCATGCGCAGCAGTTATGCACAAGCACGCCAATGCAATTGTTGTAATTCTTTTCATAGCAATAATTTTGTAGTTTAAAATAGCAATCTCTATAAAGTTACAGAAAACCTAGCAGTAAAAAAATACTTTTCGGTAAAAGCGTCCTTGTTAAATAAGAATAAAAAAGACTGCAACATCAGGATTTTGTTAAATATTCCTGATGTTGCAGTCGAATTAAAAGATTATAAAATTACGGATTTCACTCCGTATCAATTCATATTATTTACCTGCACTGTTAAGAATTTCCATATCTTCCGCATCCAGTTGCAATTGTGGTGCTTTAAAAATGGTTTGCAACTGGTTTTCGCTGGTTGCACTAACAATAGGTGCTGTAATTAAAGGATTTGCCAACAGCCATGCCAAAGCAACTGTTGTCGGTTGGGAATTGTGTTTTACTGAAACCTTATCCAATGCAGCCAGTACCGCTTTTCCTTCCGCATTAAAATACTTTTTGATTCCGCCTCCTCTTGCTGTTTGTTCAAAATCGGCTTCTGTTCTGTATTTTCCGGTTAAAAAGCCTGATGCTAAAGAATAGTATGGAAACACACTCAATCCGAATTTTTCTACTAACGGAGCATACTGTGTTTCAAACTTTTGTCTTTCTACCAAATTGTAATGAGGCTGCAATGCTACATACTTCGGCAGATTATTCTTTTCTGCGACCTCAAAAGATTCCATCAACCTTTCGGGTGAAACATTAGACGCCGCTATGTATCTAACCTTACCTGCCTTAATAATTTCATCGTAAGCTGCCAAGGTTTCTTCTACGGGAGTTACGTTATCATCAAAATGCGTGTAATACAGATCAATATGATTTGTACCAAGACGTTTCAGCGATTCGTCAACCGATTTAAGAATGTGTTTTCTGCTGATATCAAAACCGTGTTCCTTGGTTTCGGATCCCACTTTTGTAGCCAGCACGATATTGTTTCTGTTCTTTCTTTCCCGCATCCATCTGCCGATGATTTCTTCGGACTGACCGCCCGTTCCGTTTACCCACCAAGAATAAGTATCGGCAGTATCAATGAAATTAAATCCTGCTTCGGTAAATCTGTCCAAAATATGGAAAGATTCTTTTTCATTCAATGTCCATCCGAAAACATTTCCGCCAAAATTTAAAGGAGCTATTTCAAGATCGGTATTACTTATTATTCGTTTTTTCATCCGTTTTATTGTATTGATTTGCGTAAGAAAATTAAAATTTCTTACATATCAGATTCCATCACGGCAACCGTGGTATTTTCTGCGTTATTCAAATAAAGGGTTGTTCCTGAAGTGATATATGTAGATGCTTTTTGCAGGGCTTCGCTAAACTGCGTTTCGGTTTGCATAGATCCACATGCCATCTTGGTTGACATAATTTCGGAAATTTTTACGCTGTTGTTCCCCGAGAATTCTACTTTGGCACCAAAGCCGTTACATCCCAAATTACCCGATGCTTTTTGAAGGTCATCAAATTTTATATACGGCTGATTTACTGCAGTACTATCTATAACCACTTTTGCTCCGTTGAGTTCTTTCAGTTTCCATTCTTTACCCAGCAGTTCTTTTGGATCGGCAGTAACTTCGGTAGTTTCAACAGTCAATTTTTCGGTGTTTTCCTGTTCTTTTTTATCGGCACAAGCGACTAACGCAAGCGACATCATTGCTATTAAAAGATTTCTTTTCATCATAGAGTATTTATTTATATGATTTATAAAGATACAAAATTTAAGAAAAAGAACCTATATTTAGATCTACTGCATTGCACGGTTATTGATTACTTAAAAATCTAATAAGAAAAAAAAATTGTGATTTCTCATTAATTTTACTTTTAAGATCCATTTTATAGCTCATAAATAAGTTTTTAGTTTTAATTTAGATACAGAGATTAAAATACCTTACTCATAAAAAATTGACAGATAAATAGTGTTAGACTCCAACTTTCATTTAAGCACAATATCTTTCATTTTGAATTGTAAAACACTTTAAACGTTTCATTTTTCCATTCTAATATACATTAAACTAAAACTTATTTGATTGGATATATTATTTAAATATTATCAAAATTTAAAAATTTTAACCTACTGATATTCAACAAAAATAAAGCTTCCATAATAATTATTTAATTTTGTTAAAATTAACTACCTTTACTAACGGTAATAATCCACTAATATCTCACCAAAATATGTTTACAGAAGCTGATTTAATTTTAATAAAAGAGTGCTTACTAAAGAGAGTAAATGAAAATCTAAAAAAGTTTAGGAAGTACAGCGAAGCAGATTTAAATAGTTTGAAAATCGTTGAAAAAATTAACTTATTCGTTAGTGTTAAGCAAGCTTAATATATCTTAACCAAAATTGATAAAAATTAGATCATTAGCGACACCTTACTTTCAATTGTTATAATTAAAGTCAATGTGAGAATGATGGAAAATTCCCATATCTCACAGTATACAAATGCTTTAACGGAACGTTGAAAGTAACAGGTGCCCGTTTTATAAGCTGCCATAGAATTCCAAAGCTATCAATAAATGTAAACTGGTTGGAACACAAATCTTGAGGTACGAGCAAAAGAATATTTATTAGGACACCATAAATTTACAGGTTGAAAAGTTTTTTTAAACTAAAATTACCATTCCATTAAATGGTTCCATTGTTTGATAATTTATAGATATGATAATTTTATCATCTTCAAAACTGCCAACTGCACCTGATGGTGAAACACATCCTTCTTCATTATCCATTAATACTTCGCCAATTGCAGTAGCTTTCATCTCATTATCGTATATTGCTACCCACGAATTATCAATTTTCTGAAAATCTTCTCTCTTAATTATAATTTTAGACATGTTATAAAGTTTGATTGTTATTAAAGGTAGGCAAAATAACAATGCAAATAACTCACTATCAAATATTACAAGCTATAATAATGAATCCAAACGAATAAAATTTAAGCTGACGCAATAATTAATTATCAGATGCTTACTTTAAGCTATAGCTGGCATTACTTTTGGTGTACCAATAAAAACCAACATATCTTTCCACATGCTATGAAAAACATTTTTATACACTTTGCAATATTTTTGATTTCGATCCAAATAAATGTGTTTGGTCAAAACATGAAAACAAAAGATAATTTCAATTATCTTGTAAGAGAGGAAACTGGTGATTTAAATGCAGACGGTAAAACGGACAGCGTTACTGTTTATATGGATACCATTGATAAAACGTATCCTTTAAGACTGCAAATTTTTCTCTCACAACCAAATGGAAAAACAGCATTAGTAGTTTCATCAACTCAAATTATAGAACCGCAATACCCTGCCGAAAAACACGGAGAATACAACGGGTACCAAATTCCGGATTTTAGAATTGAGAATGGATATTTATTGATGTGGAGTGAAATTAAGGGAGGAAATATTACTTACAAATTTAAGTATCAGAATGGAAATTTTGAATTAGTCAACATAGATAAATTAACGAATAATGCAACAAAAGGATATATTGACGAAAATACCTTATTTACCGAAACTAAATTTGATTTAGTCACGGGATTGAGAATTGAAACTGATGAAACGAATTCAGATAAAATATTGCAGAATAACACACGAAAAAAAACGGTTTTGATTAGACCCTTACCTAAAATACAGGATTTAAAATTTTCTGACAAAGATCGCTACTAAAAAAATATGCTGAATCTAAAAACTACCAAAGAATTGAGGTGATTTTTATAAACCTGCAAGCAATTTTGTTTTTGGATGTTTGATCATACCGCCAACATGCATAAATAAATCGGGATAATACTGTTTAAAAATGGCTTCTTTTTCAAAGAACAATTCTATTAGAACCGAAATCAATTCTAACCGATTGGTAAAGGCATAGGCACGAATAAAATCTATTTGGCTGATTCTAATTTTATGCTGGGGCACTTCCATCCATTCATTAACTAGCTGAAAACCTTTTTTAAATACAGCTGCATCAGGATGTTTAGAATACGTTTGCAACATTTCAAAACTTAAAGCATGAGTGAATTCGTGTAAAGCAACATCCTTACCATCTTGATTATAATAAATATCGCGTTCATATTCATCTAAAGCCAACATAATGGTTTGCATTTTCGGATTAAAATGTCCGGTGTGGGTTTCATCTAAATGAGGAAAATATTGAGCTGTTGGATAAACAACGATGTTATTAAAAGTGTTGATCAAAAAATTATTATAACCCAAAGTAAGCTTTACATAACTTGCTGCAATTGAAACTTTATGTGCGTTGGTTAAGGGTGCATTTTCTTTGCATACAAAAGCGTATTGTTTTAGAAATTTTAAAATACGTTTGCTAAAATTAAGCTTAAACTTGTGAGGCAATTGATTAAAAATGGGAAAAACTTTAGAAATATCAGCTGAAAACTGATAAATAAGTTGTTCTGGAGCAAGTTTCAACTTAAAATTTCCATTAGGTGTATTTAAACGGTAACGATCGTAAAATAGACGAGAGCCTGTAAAAAACATATTTTTTTAACAAGATACTAAAATCTTCAGAAATTTAAAAATTATACATTCTGAATGTATCATATTAAGCAGATTCTTCTTTTGTTGGATTTTAATTTATTGCTATTTTTAAGATTTACTATTTTTAAATTTAAGCACGTAAACTGTTCCGAACAAACAAATTTTTTTATATTGATAAATTGCGAATTTTGATAGGCTTACAGGCTTCTTTTTTGGATAAGAGCTTGAAATTACGTATCTTTGATAAAATGCTTCATTGAACATGAGTTTCAAGCAAATTATCTAAATCTTTACCTACTCTACTTTTATATTAGAGCACATTACATTCAGATTTTCATCATTATATTATCATTTGTTTTGTTTGATCTTCCAAGAAAAGAGATAACATCAGAACAAAATGTTGACAAGAATCTTTAGCAAAAACTTATTGAAAGCAGGACTGTGTTTAATTTTTTATGCAGAATTCTGATATTAATTAGGATAAGTTTTGTACTACTCAAAAAGCAGTTCAATGATTTGCATAACTAATTCAATAAATATTAATTTAAAAACAAACGTTATGACAGACAGAAAAAAAATAAATGACCGGTTACTAGCTGTATTATTAATTATCATAGGCGGCGCATCGATAATAATTTATGCCAACAGCTTTTTAATCAGTTAAAAAATCTATTAAATATTGTGCCCATACTTTTAAGAAGGTTAAAATATGGCATATAACAGTAAATGCACTTGTTTTTATTTAGATAAGGTGGATACAGAAAGTTCTGTTCCACCTTATTTTTTATTCATAAAAACCATTCAGTTATCCACACGATATTTTATAGTTAGTGGATCTTTGTAATTAAAAAAACAACTATATTTTTAGCAATAAAAAAAAGGTATACAATTACTTGTATACCCCTATTTTTTAACAAACAGATTGTTGTTATTTTCTTTTAACGTTTACCGCCATAAGACCTTTTTGTCCGCGTTCGATATCAAATGTTACTTCGTCATTCTCACGTACTTCATCCAATAATCCTGAATTGTGTACAAATACATCTTCGTTACCATTTGTTTGCGAAATAAAACCAAATCCTTTAGTTTCATTGAAAAATTTAACTGTGCCTTCTTGCATCTTGTTATTTATTTAAATTAATTATTCTGTTATTTTTTAACTTCAATTGCCTGATATCCTCTCGGTGTCAGTTCTTTTTTATAGCTTACTTTATTGTGCTTTTCAATTGTTTGGCTAAGCTGTCCTACATGGAAAAAAACATTTTCTCCACTTCCGTCTTCTGTAATAAAACCAAAGCCTTTTTCGCTAAGATAGGTCACTATTCCGGTAAAATCATCATTATGACGTGCTGCCGATTCTTGTGCCTTTTTTGCTCTAGCCAAATCTGCATCTCTGTTTTGAAGATGCGGTGGCACTTCTGTAAAGTGTCCGTTCACATCAACATAAACAATCATATCGTCAAGGGTTTTGCCTTTATTGTTATTGTCTTTTCGATCTTCCCTTCTTAACTGCTTGTCCTTTAATTTCTTTATTTTTTTCTTGGTATATTCTTTCTTTGTAAAAGATTCTGCCATGTTCTATCGTTTAAATTAATAATTGAGCTTTACTGTACTGCAACCGACATATTAAAGCCTATAAGTTTCTGTATATTTATCAGTTCCTTTTTTTCTTCGCGGTCGCAAAATGAAACTGCGGTTCCTTCATACCCTGCACGTCCGGTTCTACCTATTCTGTGCACGTACGTTTCGGGTACGTTAGGCAGTTCATAGTTTACCACATGCGGCAGTTCGTCTATATCGATACCCCTTGCGGCAATATCGGTTGCTATAAGAACCCGTATTTTTGAATTTTTAAAATCGTCCAACGCCCTTTGTCTGGCGTTTTGTGATTTATTACCATGTATTGCAGCAGCATGAATACCCGATTTAAGCAGGTTTTTTACCAGCTTGTCTGCACCGTGTTTTGTTCGTGCAAAAACCAATGACCGGTTAATGGTCTGATCGTCTAGAATATGAACAAGCAGATCGAACTTATCATTCTTTTCAACAAAATATACCGATTGTTTTACCGTTTCTGCTGTTGATGATACCGGTGTAACGTTTATTTCTTTCGGGTTGTTAAGTATTGAATGTGCAAACTTTCTTATTTCCTGTGGCATGGTAGCTGAGAAAAACAGTGTTTGTCTTTTTGCGGGAACTTTTGCAAGGATTTTTTTGACATCATTTACAAACCCCATATCCAACATACGGTCGGCTTCGTCAAGTACCAGTATTTCAATATGTGACAATTTAATACAGCCTTGTGACACTAGATCTAAAAGTCTGCCCGGAGTTGCTATCAATATATCCACACCTCTGTTTAGTGCAGCTACTTGTTTTCCCTGCGGTACACCGCCAAAAATCGCCAGATGTTTTAGGTTTAGAAACATTCCGTAGGACTTGAAATTTTCGCTTATCTGTACTGCCAGTTCCCTGGTTGGTGTAAGTATCAAGGTACGGATACCTTTCACTGTTTCTTTATTTTTATCTAACAACTGCAAAACCGGTATGGCAAACGATGCTGTTTTTCCTGTTCCGGTCTGTGCGCAACCAATTACATCGTTTCCGTTAAGTATGTGTGGTATGGTTTGATGCTGTATTTCGGTCGCCTTTGAATATCCGGCTTCTGTAACTGCCTTCATGATAGGCGGTATAATGTTTAATTCTTTAAAATTCATAATGATATGTACCGGAATACCGGTTTCATTTCGATTTTCCCAACTGCCGTCTGCGGTTAAAATTATCGGATTTGCTAAAAAAGCAGTTCCTCTTTTACAACAGTAAACAGCGGTTTACGGTTAAGTACATACTTTTTTAATGAGTCACTACTATAATGACTGCTGTTGGTTTACAAATTCCTTACATGAAGTGCACCGCTATGTGTCTGCATTTTTTAAATCCAGTAAAGCTCTTTTTAATCAGCTTAATGGATAACCGGAAATGTGCAATGATTTTACTGTTGATATTTTACCTGTGGGAAAACTATAAATCTTGTATGTGCTTTCTTAAAGACACAATTCAGATTTGCCAATGAAATCTTTTTAAAAATAAAAGTGGCAACTGAGGAAAGTCAAGACTGAGAGAGAAAAATTGATGGTTAAACTTTTTCAGAAGAGGCAAAAACAAAAGCCTGTTAATAAATTCTTTACAAAGATAGAAAAATATTTTAATATTTATACTTTTTTAATTAAAATTTTAAAATATTTATTTTCAAAAACTATGTTTTTTGATTTTATTATAACAATATCACTGACACACTCTGATATTGCAAGCAATTTTACGTGCTTTTTTAATAAGAAACATCGATATAGTTTTAACGATATCAAGCATTAAATAAAAAAGAACGCTGCAAAACGCGTAATTTCCATTTAATAAAAGGTATCTTTACAAAGATGACCGATTTAATTAAATACATACTGCTTTTTGCAGGCACCGCTGTTGGAGTTATTGTACTTGCAATAACTGTACAAGAGTTTATAGGATTTTACTACACTGCTAAAGCGAAAACTCGCAAAAAATAAATTTTTAAAAGCAGCCTAAAGCTAAACGCTATCATGTACACCTCAATTGTTTTATGTAGCGATGCTACAAAATTTCTGGCTGAACTATTTTCAATAACCTTTCTTTGAGGAGATTTTGTTTTCTTAAAATTACACATAACAAAAAACACCATTTTTCAGGTGCTTTATTTAAGTTCCGATTAAAGAACTTCGGGACTTAACTGTTCTGTAAGTACGTTGTCGTACACACTTTTTACGTTTCTGTTCAAGAAATGTATCGTTGCAATGATTAAAAGCGGTGCTAAAACCGCAATTACTGCAAGAATAAATCTGTCTGTTTTGCCTATATGCATGCTAAACATATCGAACCTTAAAGGGATTGAATGCACTGACCCACTCTATATTACTTTCTCGATCGTTAGAGTCGTACCATTGGCTGGTAACGATATCAAAATAAGACAAAACGGTTAAATACATATTATTTAATTTTCTGTTCACCATATACAGACCCGATTCTTGTGGTCGGCATTCGGGATAGGTAAGCCATCTTACTACTTTCATAATTTTATTATTTAAAGATTTAAAAAACTTTTTAAGTAGTTTCTATTGCATTTTATAAGTTATACAAGGTAGTGATAATAAACCGCTTTAGATGCAAAAACACTAAATGATTAAAAATAAAACACCTACCCAATCGGGCAGGTGAAATTTAAATAAAACAAAGATGTTTTTAAAGGTACGCTATTAAATGTGATAATACCCTTTTTAAAGTTTATAAAAGAAACGGACAGTTGTCCGCTTTTAATCAATTATTCATAATATTCTTTGATAGTAAACCAAACTCTATTTCTGATGTTTGTTAATCATATCAATAACTTCTGATCTTTTTTTATTGATACGTGTTTCAATACGGTTCAACAATTCGTTTTCTTTACCTGCTTCAAATTTTAAATAGTTTCTACTTTTTGATTTTCTGTTTAATTTCTGCTACAATTTTATCTTTATTCTTAATCCAGTCCAACGTCCAGATTCGGTGAATATTCCAGCCTAAACCTTCTAAAACACCCGGAATTAACAATTCACGGTCATTCGTTGTTTGTGTTTGTACATAATTTTCTCCATCGACCAAAATTCCTAAAACGTACTGATCTTTATTCTCCGGATCAACAATTCCGATGTCTAATCTGTAAGCCGATGTACCAATATTTGTTTTTACTTCTAATCCGTTTTCATCCAAATATTTAGAAATGCTTTCAATTAAATTCTGCTTTTGAACATTGTTTGCTGAATTGAAATTCGTTGGCAGCAATCCTTTTTCTGCAAAATTTAAAAATCCTTTTAATCCTTTAACACCTTCGGCTTGCGTTCTGTTTAAATCGATCTGATCTGCTTTTAATGACGAAAAAACTTTCATTTCATAACGTGCACGCGTAACGGCAACGTTCAATCTTCGCCAGCCTCCTTCCCTATTTAAAGGTCCAAAATTCATTGATAATTTGCCTTCCTCATCGGCTCCGTATCCAATAGAAAATAAGATAATATCGCGTTCGTCACCCTGAACATTTTCTAAATTTTTAATAAAAATAGGTTCTACTGCCTGTAATGCTTTTTCTTCTAAAGACGTATTTTCCTGATAAAGTTTCTGAAGCAGATCTTCAATTAAAACCTGCTGTGTCTGACTAAAAGTAACCACACCAACCGATTCTTTTTTACTCGACTGTAAATGATTTTTAATGTACAAAACAATCGCTTCGGCTTCCTGCTTGTTGGTTCGCGTGTTGCCTTTATCGTAATGCCCGGCAATGTATTCAAACGTAACTTTTTTGTCTAAATCGTCGGCAGACGGAAAAGTAAGTAGTTTATTTTCGTAGAAATTAGCGTTACTAAAAGCAATCAAACTTTCATGTTTACTTCGGTAATGACGCAACAAATATTTAGAAGGAATGGAAATTGCCAAAGTATCGTCTAAAATACTTTCCAAATCTTCCAATTCCATATTTTCTTCGTCGATTTTAGTCGATGCAAAAAAACTTGTCGGTGGCATCTGTTTCGGATCTCCCACAATAATTGCCTGTTTTGCACGCGCCAATGCACTTATGGCTTCTGATGTTGGCAATTGCGAAGCTTCATCGAAAATAACCAGATCAAAATGGTTGATATCTACATCAAAATACTGCGCCACAGAAATCGGACTCATTAACATACACGGTTTTAAACGCGGAAGCAACGTTGGAATCTGGTCGAAAAGTTTACGGATGGATACACCGCGCGATTTATTACGGATCGCTTTTTGTAAAATTCCAATTTCTGAACTTGAAACTGCTTCTTGTGTTAAATTCGGAATATTATTGCTTAACTGAAACTGCAATTGATTCTTTGTAATTTCGATAAATTCCTGATATGTTTTCTTGTATTGATCGATCAACGCTTCATAAACATTCGCGTCGAATGTATTTAAAATAGCTGATGAATTTAGGGTTTGAACAAACAAATTCAAATGAATCAAATCTTCAAATTGTTTTGCCAAACGGTCTTTTTCGATCTTGTTTTGCTCTAATAAATCAACAAACCACTTCAAATTTAAATCAATCGCTTTTTGTTTGTAATGGTTGTAGGTAATCCAATCTTCTAACAAATGCAGATTATTTTTTACAGTTGATACAATGGAAGTGTCTGCATTTACATTCAAGTAAAACTGAATATTTTTATGAGCTTTTTGGTACGATTTTAATTGTTGAACAGCATCATTAATACCTGATTTTAAGAACGAATTATCAGAATAGTGCTTTAACCACGATTGAAAATCGATCAAATTTAAACTGTTTGCAACTTGCTGTAAATGTTGTAATTTCTTAATGTGTTGCTGTAACAAACCAACATCAAAACGTTGATTTTTAAGATATTGATTTGTTGTACTGTAAACACTCTGATATTGCGATTCCTGCAGATTTCGTTTTAATGAACTGTAAACAGACAAATCACTAAAGATGTTATCAATCTGAAAAGCATCGCTTATTTTTTGTTTTGAAAATCCGTTTAAAAACTGTTTAACCTTTCGTTGTTTTAACCACTTTGGCAAAAACCAAGTGTGTTTTGACTGATTCCAGATTTGTTCTAATTCTGAAGCATTTGCAGTTAAAATATTTGGATTGAAGTTTAAAACAATTTGATCTTCTTTTGCCTGAAATTGCGTTTGCAGTTCCACCCAATTATTCAAAACATTTAATAGTGAAGCATTAAAAAACATATCAACAACAGATTGATCTGCATTGAAATTATACAAATTTTCCAACAGTTCAATAATGCCTGCAACCTGATGATTGTAAGGCTCGGCAAACGGAAAATTGTAATCGGTATTTAATTTTTCTATTTCATTTGTACTTTTCTCAAATTCTGAAATAGCTTCTTGAATGTTATTTTTATGAGAAAAGTTCTGTTCGTGCAAGGAGATAAATCGCAACGGATGTTTTGAAGGATGATTACTCATTTTTCCGGTTAAACCTTCCATCTGAATACTCCAATCTTTCCAACTATTCCAAGTAGAAGCATCAATCAACAATAAATTTTCTTTTAATATCAAATTCTGATCAACCGCTACTTCGTTAATATCCAGATACGAAATGGTATCATACAAAGTCCAACCAATTGTTAACGGTTTATGCAACAGATTAATGTATTGACTTAATTCGGTTTTCCGCTGATCGATTCTGTTAGCTTCTTCTTTAAAATTAATCTGATTGGTATCTTTCGGCACTGCTAATGATTGCGCTAACTGCACCAAAACATCGCTTTTTTTAGATTTATTGGAATGCAGTTCCAAACAAAAAGCTCCCAAACCAATTTTATCCAATCGCGTATGCACCACATCTAAAGCGGCTTTTTTTGCAGCAACAAACAATACTTTTTTGTTATTAGCCAAAGCATCGGCAATAATGTTTGTTATGGTTTGCGATTTTCCCGTTCCAGGTGGTCCATGCAGCACAAAACTTTTATTGGCGTTGGCGTTTAAAACGGCTTCTAACTGCGAATGATCTGTAGCAATGGGCAACGTTAACCAGTTTGCCGGCAGCGTTTCCAGATCGATATTTAATGTATCTGTATTTAAACTTTCGTGTAATTTTCCGTCGATCAAACTCTTAACAATCGGACTTTTTTGAATTTCTTCTGAAAATTTGGAAATATCCTGCCATAAAATAAGTTTATTGAATGAAAAAGTGCCTAAAACGGTTTGTTCTAAAACATCCCAACCTTTAAGATTTAAAATTTCTTTTCTAAAAAGAGTCAGTACTTTTTTAACATCCACACCGGCATCGTCCATCGGTAAATTTTCCAATCCAGATAAATCCAACTGATATTCCTGCCTTAAATATTCCAACAACGTAATGTTGATCATGGTTTCTTCTTCACGGCTCCGTAAGGTAAAAGCAGCATTGACCGATTTTCGACTTAATTCAACAGGAATCAACAGCAACGGAGCCAAGCGCGGAATGTCTTTGTTTTTTGGTTCGATCCATTTTAACAAACCAACACCCAAATAAAGCGTACTTTTTCCGTTTTCTTCTTCGGCAAGTTTGGCGTTTCTAAACAAATGTGTTAAAACAGCATCGAGTTCAATTTGGTGATAATGTGTGTATAAACGGTTGTATTTGAATTCTGAATCGGCGAATTGATACAGCGGATCACTTTCGTGCAGCGGTTCTGCGTACAAATTGTATTTACCTGCAATTGGCTGACTGTTGTTGGGTTGAAGCGTAAATGATTTTCCGTTAGCCAAGTGATCTTCCAGCAGATTTATGTTTAAATCTACCAACTGCAACATGCTTTTTGTAAAACGAATGTTTAACAGGTTGTTGCGCAACGACAAATCTAAAAGCTTGCGCTCCCAAATTTTTTGTTTGGTCAGATTTTTTGATTCGCCTAAATCGAGATCATCGTAAATTGCACCGATTTCGAATTTTTTATCAATTTTATGAGAGGTTATGTTCGATTTTATATCATCGTTCGATACTTCTTCTGCCACATAAACAGGCAACGGACGAATACCTTTTGATCGTGCATTTTTAATATCAATAGCCATTGAGAAATTGTGAATTTGCAACATTTGAGCTTCGGCTGAAACCATTGCATCTTTAAATTTCAACTGATTTCCCTTGCACAAACTGGTAGCTTCAATAAGGGCAATTTCCTTGATTCCTAAAGCAATTCGCTTGGTTAGCGCAGTAGCATCGTAAGTTATCGTATCGTTAAAACGCTGATCATCTAACCAAACACCCACAAAAGCATGTCCGCGAGTAATTACCAGAATCGGGTTTAAACTAACAGCTTCTAAACACGCCGCAAAAAGCAGGGAAATATCAATACAGTTTCCAAATTTTGTGTCTAAAACTTGATCAATCAACCGAATTCGTTGTCCTTCTTCTTCAAAACTTGCCGGCATGGCGCTGTAAACCAACTGCAGATTTACCATTGCCTGATACAAAGCCGAAACCATTTGCAACACGCGTTCTTTATTCTGTGACTGATATCCTTCAAAAGAAGCTGTTAATTTATTTTTTTCAAGAATTGTGACCGCATCGGATTTTATCTGATAAATCAACGGATGATTCGCTAAAACATAGCTTGCCAAAAGTTCGGGATGCGTGTTTAATCTACCAAAATAATCGACAGGAAGTACAGGCAAATCGAATGTTGTTTGAAAAACCAGTTCGTTATTACTGAATATTTTGAACGAAATAACATCGATATCGCGTTCAACCAACTGTTTTAAACACGATAAATTATAGTTGAATTTTATATTTTGTAAGGAATGATTTCCAACGGTCATTAGGTCTTGATGTTCTTCAAACAGATCAAACAAACCTAATTGCGAAGTTATTTCAATTCGAACATTTTCTAAAGATTTTTCCTCTAACTGCCAAACAACACTTTCTAAAAATGAGTAGTTGTTTACACAAAAGCTATAATTAAAATATGGTTGTTTATTTATATTGATAAGTTTGATTACTGATAATTCGCCCATGTTTTTTTGGAATATTAATAGCTATAAATATAAAAAAAGTTTTTAACAATTGTTGCAGACATTTTTTGTGGTTTGATCTGTAAAATACAGTTGTTATTTAGTAACTTACAAATAAAAATGAAAATTAAATTCCTTTACATCTTAACTTTGATTTTCACAACAATAAGTTGCAATAAAAGCGATACAAAACCCACCTATCAAAATGTGAAAGATGTGAGTGAAACTATTGACACCACATTAGTACATGAAGAAAAAGTTGTTGATAATGGCAAACCAAAGAAAGATTTTATTCCAAAAGGATTTGTAGTTTACAGTGAATATTTTGGTGATTTGAATAAAGACGGAATCGACGATTGTGTGCTGATTATTAAAGATACCAAACCCGAAAACATTGTTA
>Ga0308157_10001665_pt1 | contig 42840 bp, 47 predicted proteins | sample PhyBR1_FD_201035 | JGI IMG/M metagenome (GOLD analysis project Ga0308157, IMG submission 201035) | Phyllosphere microbial communities from UC Gill Tract Community Farm, Albany, California, United States - DLSLB.R1 | ecosystem: Host-associated > Plants > Phyllosphere > Unclassified | place: USA... | reverse complement strand
GTCTACTTTGTAGCCAAGATGTCCGCAGACAAAGAACTTTGGGCTGCAGATGAAAATGAGAACGAAGACTCATTTGATTCAGAACCTAAAGAGTAACAAATTGATTTGAGATGAAAACAGCCCCGCAACTTTCAAAGTTGCGGGGCTGTTTTGTTGATGCCATTTTATTTGTCGTAAGCTGAGTCTTCTGGAGAATTCCAGTCTTCAGCCCACTGCTCACTCACTGCCGCACGGATATCAGCATCCTCAGAAGCATCAATCATAGCTGAAGCTTTCAAAGCTTCTTCCTCAGCTTCTTTTATCTCAACTTTTGTTTGCTCGATGCGGGCAGAAGCCATATCAAAATACTTCTGCGAGTTGTCAATGCCGATGAAACGGCGCCCTTCAAGTAAAGCAGCTACTGCAGTGGTACCTGAACCAATTGCGTTATCCAACACCAAGTCATTCGGATTGCTGTAAGTGCGAATCAGATACCTGAACATCTCCAATGGTTTCTGGGTAGGATGCCCGCCTTTGATGCGTGGGTTAGAGAAAGTTAGGACGCTTTTAGGAAGACGCGTTCCTTCATTCTTCGTTTCTGAAGGTCGTTGAGCGTTGTACCCTGGACCTTCAAAAGTTGCTTTGCGTTTCGCATGGTAAGGCTTACCTTCAGTCATCTGAGGGTTATACACTGGGGGCTTTTTATAGAACACCAGGATCGACTCATGGTTGCGTAAAGGCTGCTTGTGAGCATTCAGTTGACCAGAACCAATAGTTTTCTGCCAAATCCACTCATATTTGAACATTTTAGGGTTACTCATCACCAGCACTGAAGAGAACGGCTGTGTCGCTGTGAGAAGAATAGCTCCGTTTGGGCGGATGATACGCTCATACTGCTCCCACATGGGTTCTGTAGGAATGATGGTGTCCCATGCGTTACGAGACACCTCATATGGAAGATCGGCAAGGATCAGGTCAACAGACTGGTCAGCAATGCGAGCCATCTGTTCAAGTGATTCACCGAACAGCAGCTGATTTTCTAAAGGATGAGGGAAGAGGGCAGGAGATGTCATACTCAGATAATTCTATCAGACTCAGCTCAAAGGGAATGGTTTTGCATAAGAATCCAACCAACGTTTGTAATGTGTGTCAGTGTCAAGTGCTTTGAAGCGAATTGCATATTCAACATCAACGTTGTTGTTCACTCCAGTAGTACCATGAGCTTTGGTCCAGTTTGTTGCTTCGAGCTCTTTAGTCATGTCTTCTTTTGTAATGATAAACAGTTCACTCTTTCCTGTCACTTTGTCAACAATGACCATGTGGTAGTCGTCAATTTTGTGGTGAGGTCGAATCTGAACGAAGTTGACGTTTCTTTTTGTGCCTTCCTCCGCTGCAGATACTTTGAACTCAGTATACTTCTTTGTTTTCAAGTTCAGGAAATCACCACGAGCATCAGCTTTCGGAACAGACTGATGACCTAACTGGTGGATGTAGTTAGCTTCAATCATTGGACCGTATGATTGAGAAGGAAGATAGTTGACAGACCATTTAGCGAACTGATCCCAAGAGATTGTGCTGTAGGTTTTGTTTTTCTTGATGATAAGCAGTTGCTTTTTGATTTCATTACGTTGGATGTTCAACGACTCCAAGTTCTCTGCAAAGAGTTCATCATAGGTTTCATAATCTTGCTCTTCTTCAAGAAGGATGGAACCTCTGACCATTTCATAGCTTGCACGTGAATGATAGTAAGCATCAAAGTTGCCGGCTTCTTGAGCTTCTGCCATTGCTGCTTCTAATACTGCAACAGTTCCATGGTTTCGGCAAATTGAAGGGTCTTTTGCTTTGCAAACAGTCTCAGAGGGGAGGGATAATGACATACTGAATCACTATCAACTTTGTCCACACTGCAATACGTTATACGATAGGGAAAGGTTTCGAGTAGGTTAACTTCCAACGGTCGTAAACCACATCACCAGCAACAGCCTGAAAACGAATCGCGTACTCTTTATTCAAGTACGTGTTTGTTTTCTTGCTGCCATGAGCAAGTGAACTTCCAGTGAGAAGCACTTCCTGCTTCATCTGTTCTTTAGTGAGAACAAACAGTTCGCTGTCACCAGTGTTTTTGTCTACGATAACAATGTGGTAATCGTGAATGTCGTGGTGAGGTCGAATCTGGACAACGTTCACAGCACGACCAGTAAGCTCATCCGCAGCAGTCACTTTGAACTCAGAGTAGTGGTTCGTGGCAGGATTAACGAAGTCACCACGTTCAGCTGAGGAAGACACCTTTGTCAAACCCAGCTTAGTGAGGTACATCTTCTCAAGAGTCGCACCATACGACTGAGCAGCAAGATGCTGAACAGCCAGCTTTGAAAACATTGTCCATGTTGTTCGAGAGTAATCGCCAGTGCGGTGAATCTTACGAAGCTGATGAGCAATGGCAGCAGACTGCTTACGATTGTCAGTCAGAGTCTGACCGAAACGGCTCTCCAAAGCAGTGAAATCACCGTTCTCTTCAACCATAATAGTGAAGTCAAGAGCTTCAAGCTCTTTACGGTGCAGGAAGTAGCTATCGTAATCCTCTGCCTTCATTGACTGTGCGACAGCAGCAACCAGCTCCTCACGCTTACTATGATAAGAGCAAGAGGAGGGCGTCACCGCCTTACACAGGGGTTCAATGAGAGCTTCGGTCATGCCTTCACTATAACAAACGACACAAGCCTTGTCAAATCGTCTTTCTATATACCATCATAGAAAGCGACTAATGTCAATATCAACGCTTTGCGTCTTCTGTTGGGTAAGAGGCGTTGTTGCTGTTACTGCTGGACCCAAGTTATCTTTCTCAGCAATTTCACGGTCCTCCGCCTGATACAGGTCCTCAGCAGTCAAAGCCCCAGCAGGAGACAGACTCTGCACTCCAGTGCCTCCAGCAGCCAGCTGAGGCTGCTGTGATACTTTCCCTTTGACTACCTGACGTAGCTGCAGCAAAAGCTTCTGGTTCGCAGGATGAGTGTAAGAACCTTCACGCTTGGGATGAATCGGAATCATCTCGTTGTTTTTGTTCGAGATGGCAATATGCCAACCGTCAGGAAGCCTTACTAACTGAGTTACAGCTGCAGAGAATGTACTGCCAATCTTGACCTGACCGAAATGCTTTGGAAGATTGTCATGGTCGTGAACATCGGAGAACATATCCAGCCACTGAGGGTTGGAGCTTTTAATTTCGTACTGATCTGCTAACCATTTACGAATGAACTGTAAACGGTCATTCGTTTCGATCTGGTCAGAGTTGACCATCTGGTCAATGGTGGTGTAATTGGTCATGGTTTGCTTTTGCCTTTTCTGTTCGCATCCATATCAACGACAGTCCACGTATTTTCATTCCCAAAACTTTCCTTTGGATTTGCTCGGAGAATGTTGTGAACTGTCTGTAGCGTGACATAACTTATCTATTACAGCACGATAATTAGATTGCAGTTACTTTTCCAGGTTGAGTTACAGGTGAGTACTGTTTTTGATGGGTCCTGTAACACAGACAAGTCCCTCACTTGGGTTTCATTTCTCTTACCAGGTGAGGGACTTGCTTTCATTTTGGAAAGAATCTGGAAAATCTATTTTCCTTTTTTCTGCTTGTTCGCCATGTTTAGCAGGTTGCCAATGCGACCAAAGGCACCTGAATGAGGCATGTTCCATGCAAATTCTTCTTCAAATGTTAGCTCTGCAAGGAACTGAGCCAGGTTCACTGCACGAATACGTCCCGGCCAGAAGACGTTATCTAAAACACCTTCTCCTTTGTCTGTGGGCATGAACACAACAAGAGGAATGATTTTGACATCAGGGAAGTGATGTTGCATAACTGACATTGCCATTTCCATGTTCCTCGACATGGTTTTTGTTTCGCCTACTTGTTTGCCTGTTGGCAGGTCTTCGCAGTAGAGTTCGTTCCCATAAGTGTAATATCGAACATCTCCTGATTTGTAGTTTTTGAGGTCAAGAAGGTAGATGCTGTTCTTTGTCGCCAAAACACAGTCGATGTCTGTACTGTATGGACCTGGGACAAAACTGTCCTCAGCTGGTACAGGAACAGACCAAGTTGTTGCAAATTTGCCCAGCAAACGTGTTTTGTAAAGAGCTTTAGCAAAGTTTTCTTCACCTTTGACGCCCAGACTGATGTTGCGTTCTGTCATTCCAGTCGCATCGTGAAGGTTCGCTCCTGGCACTCCCGTCATGTTTGGGAAACTTGGTACTGGAATCTCTTCCAAAGCCTTAGGTTCAAATCCTGTGATTCGACCATTATTAGTTGCTGTCCCCACAAAACCAGTAATTTGAGGAGCATTTTTATCGATACCACGGTCTTTACCGCTTTGTGGCTGTTTAGGCTTGATTCGAGGTCGTTCTTCAACTTCACCTGAACCGTCAGCTGGAACAATAGGAGGTCTTTTTCGGAAGATTCGAAGCAACGGGAAAATGGTAAGAGTTTTGTTGAACCCAAAAATCATTATCACCGAAATGAGTAAAGCTACAAGAGGAGTCTCATCATTGTATTTTCCATGGAATAGGAAGACTCCGGCAAGAAGCATACGCCAGGTGAGCATCCATGTCATCTTGACAAGGTTGAGAAGTTTTATGAGCATGATTTTCCTGAGTTCGTCAGTGTGGGTTTGTTACTCTGGTGAAGTTATCGACCAGCACAGCAAAAAGGTGGAACTGACAAAAAGCTCCACTCTCACCATACTATATATTTTGGTATTATTCAACTGTTTGGTAGGTAGTAGCAAATCTTATCCAATTGCAAGAGATAGTCTAAACTCGAACTATGTATGTGAAAACCAACCAAGTAAAACCTTTTGCAGTTTCTTTCATCCCTGAGACGTTCAAACTTCTTGAAACTTACACTTGGCCGGATTGGCCAAGTGCTGAAGAGCAGATTGAGTGGAAGAAAGCCAGCATTCATGCCTACTGGTATGATGTCAAAGCTGGAATCAAAACCGCCTGCTATGGCGTCATGCTTATCAGTGTGCCATTAGAAGTTCTGGAAAGTTACGATAAGAATCCTGATGAGTTGGATTATGACACTCTAATGATGACAGCAGTGAAAAAATATAGCTACATCGCTGGACAAAGAGTTGGCTCTTTCTACCGCTACTCAGACAACCCAGTCCGCCTCGCACGAGGCAATTACTACAAAACGTACGGAACTGAACCTGAAGCTGACTATGACCAAGACAAACTGGTTCGAATGCTTGAAGTCGATCTTCCTGAATTTGATGGTTTAGACGGTTGGTATACTCTCAACAGTAAGCTTCCAGTCCAGGCAGTGGCAAAAAAGTAACCTCATGTATATGAAACGAGAAGAGTTCCGCGACGGAATGATTACTTTTATCCCTGAATTAACTGTAATACGCAATTGGGCTAATACTGATGTTATCTGGTCAGAATACTTTAGCGTTCTTCTTCACGGTTACAAATACACCAGAAACAACCATGGTTTCTTTCCAGCATTTGGAGTAGCTGAAATTGTACTCAACAATGCAACCATGCAAGCTTTGGGAACAACTGCTGAACAACTCACCTATGAAGAAGCCATTCAACTTGCTGATTACCCTCGATGGATTACAGTAGCAAAACTTCAAAACGGTCTTTTGGCACCAAAACCTGGTGCCAAACGCTGGCCTGACAGCCTACGAGAATGCGATCCTGGGATACTTGAACAGATGGCTGAAGTAGGAATGGATATTCCTGAAGGAACAGATGGTTGGTATACCTTCTCTAAAGTTCAGAATGATCTGAAAAGGCAAACTGTTATTCCTGTAGTTATGGCTCAACCATAATGAATTACAACAACTCCGGGTTGCATCACAATGTATAGACAATTTCTAAACCATAAAAACAAAAACTTAGCTTTCATCCCTGAAAGCTATAATTTGGTATGCATACACAAAGCTGACGATGTGTTGCAGAATCAGTATGTCGCCCAAATTCATGCATATCGCCATATCATTAAAAATGGTGTCCACTCAGCAGCTTACGGAATGTCGACCGTTCGACTTTCCAATCAACTACTGAACCGTATCCGCAGAACAGTTGAAAGTCTGAACTATCAAGAAGTTCTGGATTTAGCTTCAACTTATAACATTGGGTGGACTGCAGCTTACACTTTATCCCCGCAGCAGCCAGCAAAGATAGGTCGAGCAGTAAAGAAGTACCCAGAATTGCAACAGGATTATGATGTAGGTGTTCTGCATTCAATGCTTGAAAACCCACTGGAGGTTCCGCCTAACACTGATGGCTGGTACCGAATGAACTGGCAGCCAAGTGAGCTTGAAACAGCAATCCGAAATACTTGGATAAGACACATAGACCCAACAATGGACCCTCGTTAGAAGAAGACTTATATGTATATCAAAAGCAGTCAAGCAAGAAACACAAGCCTTGCCTTTGTCCCCGAAAGTTTGCAGCTTTCATACTCATTCAACAATATTAACTTTGTCCAAATTAAAGCCTACCGCCATATGATTCGTGGAGAGAACCATACAACAAGCTTCGGGATTGCCACTCTCTACGTAGGTAATAGATTCCACAAACATCTAACAGAGCTCACCTATGAACAAGCTTTAGATGTGCTATCTATAAGCCAAGCTTTATGGGATACCTTGCATAGTTTTAACGGGGAAATCTTCAAAACATCAGTAGTTGCTCGCAAAACACCTGAACTGAACGAAGATTACGACCCACATACGCTCACCCAGATGAGAGCTGACTGCACCTTCATGCCAGAACATTTGGACGGGTGGTATAAGAAGTCCGCTGCATTAAGTAATTTTGAGAAGGAACTTCTCGCCACACAAGGCGACTAATTCTTTTAGCACTTTACGGTTACCACAGAAAGGGCATCCCGAGCTATTTTTTAGCCCGTTCTACAATACTAACTTCCCATTCATGACCTACCTGGTCAGCCATACAAACTTTTCTACTCGAATCCACCGAAGTCTTGAAGAGTCAGCCCTGCATTCTTTGTAGGATGACATTCAGTAGTAAGTTCACTTGGTAATGTGGTCATAGTTCTCACTACATATATCAGCTGGTAGCCTTTCGCTTACAGAGTAATCGTTCAATTTCTTCTCAGGAAGTTTTTGTGGTAAGCTAACACTATTCCAGAAACCAGCTATATGCTGCTACAGGAATTCACTACGATAGAAAAGAAGGCATAGTTTGGCAGAGTCAAATACACCCGCGTTCCCATCACCCGTTTTTGATCGACTCCTCAAAGATCGAATCATCTGGCTCGGAGAGGATGTGCGGGATGACAATGCAAACGAAATCTGTGCAAAACTCCTTCTCCTTTCAGCGGAAGACTCTGAGAAGGACATCTACCTTTACATCAACTCTCCTGGCGGCTCAGTAACTGCTGGTATGGCCATCTACGACACAATGCAGTTCGTACCCAACGATATCGTTACTGTTGGTCTGGGAATGGCCGCTTCCATGGGTCAGTTCCTTCTTACAGCAGGTACGAAGGGTAAACGATTTGCTACACCTAACCTTAGGGTTCTTCTTCACCAGCCATCTGGTGGTTTTGGTGGTACTTCGAGTGATATCCAGACTCAGGCTAAGCTGATTATTGACATGAAGCACCGCCTTGCTGGTATCACTGCTGAGAACACTGGCAAGACTGTTGAGCAGGTGAACCTTGATGGCGACCGTGACCGTTGGTTCACTGCTGAGGAGGCTCTGGAGTATGGTTTTGTTGATTCCATTCAGTCGAGCGTGAAGAAAGTTAACGCAGTTGTTGAAGCTGCTGATGAGGAGAGCAACTGATTATGAATACACCTAACATTGAAGCCCGTTACATCCTGCCTTCTTTTGAAGAGCGTACAGCTTATGGTATGAAGCAGCAGGACCCTTACGCTAAACTATTCAGTGAGCGTGTTGTCTTCTTGGGCGCCCAGGTTGATGATGTTTCTGCGAATGATGTGATGTCTCAGCTTTTGGTTCTTGAGGCTTTGGACCCTGATTCTGACATCACCATGTACATCAACTCTCCTGGTGGCTCTATGACTGCTCTGAGTGCCATTGTGGACACTATGGAGTACATTGGTCCTGATGTTGCTACTGTGTGTTTGGGTCAGGCTGCGTCTGCTGCTGCGGTTATCCTTGCTGCTGGAGCTCCTGGTAAGCGTGCTGCTTTGCCTAACGCCCGTGTGATGATTCATCAGCCGGCTACTGAAGGTACTCGTGGTCAGGCTTCTGACATTGAAATTCAAGCTGCTGAGATTTTCCGTATGCGTGCTTGGTTGGAGAACAGCCTTGCTGGTTACACTGGTCAGGATATTGATGTTGTTCGTCAGGATGTTGAGCGTGATAAGTTCTTGACGGGTCAGCAGGCTCTTGATTATGGCATTGTGGACATGATTCTCCCTTCCCGTAAGAAAGCTCGCATGTTACGTGCAGCATAATTGAACAGTTTCAGTCCTCCAATAGTTGTTATTCTGGCTATTGGAGGGCTTTTTCTGTACTATAACTGATTTATCCTGTTTTGGGCAACAGAAAGCCCCTCAACCAAACAAGTTGAGGGGCTTTCTTAGTGTTAGCAGAACGAACAGGTGTCACAAAGGTCGAGATGGTCAGGAATGATGAGCCAGCCTTTTTCTTTTTCAAGATAAGCTCTGGCGTAACCGAAACGCGTCTCAGCGGAGTCTGTTTCAGCCACCAGGAAATCCCTTGACTCTTCTTTGCCACACTCATCACAGAAAACGGTGATGTGTGCTGGATATGTTACTACTGCATCAGGCATTTGCTCCTCCTTCACTGTCCCAGTTGTTTTCTTGGTCTCGCAGGACGCTTTCTTCCGCAGGAAGCATTCGGATTCGAGGACGTTCACTGTGAGGAATAGCTCTATGTGCTTTCAGCATACCTCCATGCTTGATGATATCGCGGACACTCAGACCCTGAAACACAAGACGAGAGGCCAGTTCTTCTGCAAGTTTCACTGCTTCGGGAAGAGGGAAACGGAAGTTTTCGATGAACTCTTCAGTGCGTGAAGAAGGAAGAGATTCATAGGATTCGTTAAGGTTTGCATCGAAGGCTTCGTTCAGGTACATCACAGCGTAACGTCCTTCTGAACGCCTCACGATGTTTACAGAGAAGTAACGCTCTTCATCTTCTTCACGAATTTCTTTCGGAATCGCGGTAACAGTGAACTCTGTGACTGTCTCAAGGAGCGGAGCCAGCTCAGGGTTTTCAATGTAAGGCAGAATGCTATTCATTCGAATTCTTTCAGTAGATGTACACTATGATTCCATTCTACCACTAATGAAGCTCATAGTCCATTGTCAGTTACTGGTGATGCTATAAATTTCTCCTTGGTGCCTGATTTTGAAGTCGCCATATCCTGCATCGCTAAGTCCTCCCACATATTCAGCGAATTCGGTGAGTGACAGGAAAGTCTTGTCATCGATAAGGATGCGAGCGTTCGGACCAATCTCTGCTTCTTTTTCGTTACAGATGAGGACAGACCCAATAAGGTTTGAAGAGAGTACTAAGTTGAGCCATTCTTCGTCTACCACATCTTCTGTTTGAGTGGAGTAACCTACAACTCGATGTTTGACATCATTCCATAGAGCATCGATGCGGATAAGTTCGTTATTTCTTTCAACCGCTAAAGAGGTAAGCGGGTTGTAACCGTTCCATCCTTCGGCTTGCTTTGTTGTTACTCCGTGAGTGAAGATTTCATGTGCGATTGCTTTTATTGCTTCACGAGGTTCGTAATGAGCGTCACGATATTCAACATCACTTGGACTTCTGAGGATGACAGATTTGCTCACCATACGATGAGTAACGTACAAAGGTTCACCGATTCGAAGTTTGCCGGCTTTAATGAGGATGTCAAACTTTTCTTCACATTTGAGGTGTGAAGGATTTGGTACTGTGAACTCTGTTTCTGCTGAATCCAAAGTAGCTGGTTCTTCAGTTGTGAGCTGCGTTTCAGGGGCGATGATACCTAAGCTACGTGCAATTTCTTTGATATCTGAACCAGCTAAACCAAGTACTGCGATTTGGTGTTCAACGATGATGCGAGCAACTGAGTCTGCATAGGCTCCGTTGACATTGGATGGAATTGTGACACCATGAGACCAGTTTTGGTTCCCTGCGTTGACAACACCAAAACCAAGTTCTTTCATCTTGTAAGCGCATAAGGCTTCGATTGTTTTACGTGTTTCTGTATCCCACGGTTCACCTAAACTTTCAGCCATACCAATGAGAGGGTATTTGATGGTCGGCAACCATGGTGACTTTTTATGTGTCTGGTTATACCTTGCCAAAGGAGTGTCACTGGTTTCTCCAGTGTAATGAGTTAAGTTGTGCAGGTAGTCTCTGTCATCATAGAAGTAGACTACGCTCGAAACGTCTGATGCGTTACGAGGCTTCAAGTATTTGATGTCTTCCAAACGGTAGACCATTCTGACTATTATGTCAGGGTCAGGGAAAGACCTCCGCTCTTCAAGCAGAGCTCCGCCGTTACTTAATTTTATGATACTCACTGTTTAACTCCTGAAAACGTGGGGATTTGTTTCGGTTATCGGTGAACGTTGTCATATTGGACAAAGTTTTGTTGACGAATATGACAAAATTGTTTTTAGGAGTAAGTAGAGGTCACTGAACCAAGGTAAAAAGCTCCACGACTTCAACTTTATTGGTTGTAAGGAGCTATCACGATTATCGCTGTGTTGACAAAGACTATACATCCGAACACTGAGTATCCAATCCAGACAACCCAAGCAAGAATGGTTTCAATTCGAAGAAGAGGAGAAGCTGTTTTGTGTATGAAAGCACTCTGTTCAGCCATCATCATAACTTTAGGGTAAACCCAGAAAGCGTTGACGATGATGGTGATGGGAGTCAAGAACAACAGTGCGACAAGAGCAAGAATCATGCTACCGTTTGCTGCAATGTTTTGCGTAACGAGAGCTGCAATTGCCCAGCAGATTCCTATACCCAGCAGGACAAGGTGGAGAAGAAAAGAACCCATTTGGGAGAGCTCAACACCGTTTGCAGCTGTGTTAGTTAGCTCTTGGTTCCCTGCTGGGTACACGCCTGTGTTGATCTGCCGGCGGATTTTAGCTCTGCGAGTTAGGATAACAGGCATAGCGATAAGACCGTAAAGGAGTACAACTCCTAAAAGTATCAATGCAAAAAGCACAATAGCAACCTTCTTTAGAACGATGGGTTCTTACAAAGGTTGCTATCGGTTTTGGTATTGAAGTTGTAAAAGTTTTAGGTCAACTGCCAGACACCTGTTCTGCCTTGTGTCAAAGTCAGCAAAGTAGTGCCTTCTTCGGCAGGTTTGAAGGGGTTGGGATTTTTGTAGGAACGGAAAGGTCGAGGCTCTTCAGTAGAGCTGCTACCTGTTGCTTGGCGAGCCCGGTCACGCATGCGGCTATGCACTCCTCGAAGCAAGTCTTCGATGTTTGAAGTGTCAATATCTGGGTTCATGGGTAATTCCTAACCATTAGATGCTTTGAGATAAGCATATCATAGTGTTTCTGGATCACAAAATCCTTGAAAAATCAAGTAAATGAGAGTCATTATTTCTAAGATGTTAGAATTGAGAAGTGAAATCAACTGTATTGGTGAACGGATGCCACTGTTCCGATATTGAAATGGATACAGTTCGAACAGGAAGAAGACCCAATTATGGTAGCAGTAGTTACATCTAACAACATTTACAGCCGAGACAACCGAGCTCCTGCACCTGCTGTGCATGAAGATGATGGTACGAACTTCCCTTGGCGTATGTTCTTTGATGAGAACCAGCGTATTGTGGATGCTGACACTCTTGCTGAGTGCTTAGATTATCTCATCGTTGGCTATTCTGTGCTGAATGATGAAGAAAAAGCAGCTGCTCGTGAAGAGCTTGCTGGTCGTGTGCAACAGCTTGCACGTGCAACCATTGTTTCCTCTATCACCCCTGAGCAGGCTGAGAAGCTTGCTGACTGGGAATGGAACTTGTTGAACTTCGGTGATAACAACTTGCAGAACCCTTACGGTTGGGGTGACGGTACTGGCGTAATTGGTGAAGCTGATGAAGAGAAGATTGATGAATGGAACAGCATTCATCCTTTGGTCCTTGTTGACACAAAGTACAAGCCTTTCACTGAAATCTTCCCACCTTTGTCAGGTGAAGGTGACTATGAAGAGGTAAAGAACATCATCTGGTTACGACCTAATGACGAGTTGGGTTTCCTGCGTTCATTGTCACGCATTGGTTACATCACTTTCGGAGCTCCTTCTGCTGTTGTTGCTTTGGAAGTTGCACGTAAGAACTAAAGTTTTAAAAACAGAAAGGCCCCAACCGTTTTGGTTGGGGCCTTTCTTGGTTGCTGTTACCAGCTAACCACACGCTCTCGGACGTGTTCAATCCAGTCACCAATTTCGATGACAGGAAGAGATGCCTGAACATCTGCTGTCATGCTTCGACCTGCAATGTAAATCCAGGCTTTACGCTTTTCTCCACCAAGAGTGAACTCGTGAAGAATGCGGTCGTAGTGGTTTCGACTATAGTCTTCGCCGTGGTAACCTTCGAGGGAGTCCAGTCGCTGCATGGTGGCTTCATATTCATCAGACTTGATGTAGATGAGAGTAGCAGTGATGGTGTTCTCACCACGAGTGATGTAAGGGAACCCTGTACGGCCGTACATGGTGAAACCTTCAAGACTAATGTCCTGCTCGCTGATGGTGTGACCCTGGAGGATGTAGTTGTAGTTGTGGCAGGTAGGGCGGAGTGTTCCGTAAACGAGAACAGGATACTGTGCTTCAGTCATTGAGGCTAATGACCTTTCTAAATAGGTAGACATAATTGCGTATGTTTCTATTTTACCAGATACTACAGTCACTGTCAAATCATGTATTTTAGTTACCGAGTTTTACTCAAAAATGATTATTGGAAACGCAGATGTCTTTACACATTGCCGATAGTCATATAAGAGCAATCCTCTAACAGAAAGAATAAATATGTGTAATGCTATTCGTGATGGTGGGCAGCGTTGTCCAGTCCATCAGCACCACAACATTGCAGCTATCAAAGCAGCTTCCCATTTGAGTGGTTTGACCCGTTTGCAGACTGAGCGTTTATTCGCTGAGCTTCGCCGTGAAGGTCGTAACGCTGAACCTTTGACTAACCGCCTCCGTGCCGGTTCTCTACGTCGTATCCGTAACTCTGTTGCTGGAACTGATGTTGCTGAAGCTGTAGAATCCGAAATCGAACGATCACGTCAGCATGACACTGAGATTGACCCTGCAAGTGGTTATGCTCAGCGTGCTTTGTTGACTCGTTCCCGTGAACGTGCAGCAGCTTTGAATGCTCGTTTCGCTGAAGTTGCAACCCGTACTGGTTACACCCAGGAAGAAGTTGCAGCAAAGTACAAAGAATTCCGCAATGCTGTAGACACCAGCCGTGGTTCAGCTGTTCCTGCTGAATACGACCAGAACACTCGTCGTGCAGCAGTTCTTGCTAACCTTCCTTACGACCGTGCATCTGTTGTAGCTATCGAGAAGTTGAACACTCTTGCTCCAGCTGAAGAAGGTCGCCGTGTTGCTCTGCGTCCAGCCCCTGAAGGCTCACACATCAACTCCTACGGTTACGATGAAGGACGTATGGAAGTTGTCTTCAACAGCAACACTGACCGTATCTATGCTTACCAGAACGTTCCTGCTGAACTGTGGAACCGTTTCTCTGAAAGCGAATCACCTGGACGTATCTTCGCTCGTGAAATTCGCGGCGTAGGCGACTACCAGTACGCTTCTGAAGCAGCTGCTGAAGCTGACGCTCACCGTGTACGTTGTGGTTCCTGTGGACAGTTCCGTGCAGCTGCTCACTCCTGCCCTGAGCGTGAACAGCGTGAAGAGATTGCAACTACCCTTATCACTGCTGGTCAGACACCAGCAGAAGTTGCAACATTCATTGCAGAAAACGTTGAAACTCCTGAAGACATCCAGAACCAGGCTGCAGCGACTGCCGCTTTCGAAGAATACCAGAACGACCTCGCCGCTGGTGTCTATGAAGCTTATAACGCAGAAGTTGAACCATCTCCAACAGTTGAAGAAGTCGCTGCTGAAGCTGAAACACCTGTTGAGGATGCTCAGACAACTCCTGCAGCCGAAATTCCTGCATATGATTTGAACGCCACTAACGGTTCTGCTGTTACAGACCAAGACACTGGATACTTGAACCAAGTTGGTGTTGACAATGCATCAGACATCGTGGCTGGTCATGTTGCCACAGTAGAGAACCAGCGTGAACCAGTTGAGTTGTCAACAGAAGCTATCTCTGTTGGTTCTGAGCACGGTCTTGAAAGAGTTCAAATTGCTAACAACATGGATTCTTTGAACAACAACTACTACTGGAACCGTGAAGAACTCGAAACTCATTTGGGCGAGGAAGCAATCGCTGAAATTGAGAACGCTCCAGAACACATTTACTATGTAGTTGGTGTTCGTGAAACCGGTGGAACTCCTGAAGTTCTCGCCAGCTATGACTCACGTTACTACACTGGTAAGTCTGATTCAAACTGGGGTGACGCTAACACTGGATACCGTCTGACTTACGGTTACAATGTACGTCGTAGAGGTTTCAAGCAGCCTGAGCAGACTTTCACTGAAGAAGAAAGAGATGCTTTAGTAGAAACAGAAACAACTCAGCTTGCAGCTTTGGTTGAATCTGGTCAAGCTGTTCGCATTGAAGGTACAACTTCTGAAACACGCAAGTACGTTCTAGATGGTAACAAAACTGGTAACAGAGACAAGCCTTACCTCCGTATGGGTAATGCTACTGCTTTCAAGAGAGCTATCCGTGAGAACAAGGTAGTAATCATGCCTGTTTCCGTGCGTCACCCTTACGGTGTCAACTCTCTTGATGACCAGGGTTTCCATGTTGAAGCTCGCAGCAACACTGAAGTTACTGGTGAAGTTGCTGTTCGTCGTAACAGTGAAGGTGTCATGGAAGTCATCAGCACCGAACGTAAACTTCGTTGTAACTGCCGTGATTACCGCCTGAAGTACTACTGCCAGCACGTAAACTATGCTCAGCGTCACTTGGCTAACGTTGCACAGCAGATGATTCCTGTTCCTCGTGCAGCTGTACCTGAAAGTGAACGTCCTCACCGCTTGCTGACTCAGGCTCTGCACGACCGTGCAGACACCAGAGTTGTTGAGCCAGAGAACGAAGCTCCTTACATCAGTTTCGGTACAGAACTTTCTGGTGAAACTCGTTCAGGTAGCTACTGGCAGGCACGTAACTACGGTGAAGTGCCAGTTGATTTGCGTCCTGCAGACCCAGACAACATTACTCCTGACGAAGCAGCTAACTTGCAGGGCTTCAGTGCTTCTGTTGGTAACATCACTAACTTCTCTGTTCCTGTTGGTCCAGGTCAGTTGCGTACTGCTTTGCGTCGTGGTGATGTCGAAGTTCCTGTGAGCATGAACTTCGGATGGCGTGGTTCTGTTGTGACTGGTTCGCTTACATTCAACCAGAACAGCACTCCTGATTTGGATGACTTGACTGTCCGTTCTCGTAACTTACGTTGTACTTGTGCTGCGTACCAGGAGAACTACGATTGTGAGCACGTTCGTGCTGCTGCAGCTATGGGTCGTCCTTTGTTAGGTATTGGTTCCCGTACTCTGACAAGCAACACTCCAAACTCATTGTATGTTCTTGAGAACCGTTACCGTAACGAAATGCGTGCACAGGCTGAAGTTGCTGGTTACATGGCTCGCGGTATGTCTCGTGAGCAAGCTCAGGCTGAAGTTGCAGCTGAACTTGCGCGTCGTCAAGCTGAACAGGCTGAGTATGAAGAGCGTCGTGCCCGTGAGCGTGCTGAGTATGAAGAACGTCAGGCTGCTGCACGTAGAGCTGAAGTTGAGCGCATGCGCTCAATGAACGCTGATGTTATCGCAGGTAACGAAACTTACCGTGCCAGCATGCTTGCACGTTGGGAAAATGTTGAAGAAACTTATGCAGAAAATCCTAAGCAGTTCTTCGATGACTACCAGGACACATTGCGTCGTAAGCGTGACGGTGAAGAAGTAATTCCTTTCCGTACAGAAAACGTGACTGACGGTATTTGTGCTGATGAGCCTGGTGCTCGTGCATTCGGTATCGAACTTGAGTTCGACATCAAACGTGGTGTAAATAAGTCTGAAGCTTTGCGTAAGATTGGTCAGGAGCTTCACGCTGCTGGTCTTACCACCACTTCACAGCAGACTCGTTACCACTCTGCTCGTTCAAGCGGCTGGGCTAACTGGTCATTCGAGCAGGACTGTACTGTGGACGCTGAAATCGTTTCTCCTTTGATGAAGGACACTCCAGAACACTGGGAGCAGCTGAGAAAAGTTACAGAGATTGTCAACCGTAACGGTGGTATCGCTACCACACGTACAGGTTCTCACGTTCACGTGTCAACTGCTTCTTACGAAATGTCCAGTGCTAAACATGCTGAGCTTCTTCGTACAGTGAACAACAACGAAGACAACTTGTACCGTTTGGCTGCTAACCCTGCAACAGGTAAACACCGTGGAACACGTTGGTGTGCACCTAACGCTACTGACATAGCAAATGACATTAGTGATGATGTGGCAGATGGACACCAGGTTCTTGGTTACAACAACAACAGCCATGGTGTTGGTTTGAACTTCGAAGGAACAGCAAGCACTACTTACAAGAAGTCCAACATTGAGTTCCGTATGTGGGACGGTACAATGGACCCTGCTGTTATCCAGCAGCAGGTTGCCATCTCCGCCGCTATTACAGACTATGCTGAGCGTAAAGTTATTGTGGACAAAGTTTCTAAGAAGCCAGCTGCTGGTGACCGAGTGACTATTGGTACCAGCAAGCGTAAAGAAAAAGCTGTTCTTACCGCTGCTAACACAACAACTCACACGGAGGAAACTTTCAAAGAGTCCAGTGCTCAAGCTGCTGAGTTCTTTGACAAATTGTTCCGTCGTAAAGAAGACCGTGCTGCTGCAGCGTCATTGTTCGCTGCAACTAACTGGCAGTCATAATAATTGAATAGAAGAAAGCCCCCTGACAGGTTCTGTCAGGGGGCTTTCTCATTTCTCTAACTTCAGCATAGGAGACGCCGGCTGAAGACTTTTTGCTTCCAGGAACTCCAAATGAGCTTGCATCTGGCTTAGCGAATGGGCAGTATTCTTCTGAACGATGTTACGAACCTGATTTTCAATCAGAGTCAGCTGCTGCACTAAAATGTTAGCTGCCTGCTCAGTTACTTCAGGGGATACATTGCTGAGTCCACTGAAAAGCCGTAATGCTTCTGGGATGTAGGAGTTCACAACCTGCTCTAACGTGAAACTGTCTTCAACAGAGTTCTCTTGCTGCTGGGCGGTTGTGAGCAGAGAGACAAGAGAGTGCAATCTGTCGTTAGCTTCTGTGTGGTTCAAGTCAATGACAGTTTCAGTGTCTACACTTTTCTTCCTAGAAGGTGCCAGAATTTGAGGCCAGTAGTTCAAATGGTCTCTCATCAATTTTACAATATATTCGTTGAACTCATCCACCAAGTAAGACGGGTCACCGTAATCCAGCATCTCAGTTCTCATGTAACTAATCTTATGAGGAAGACTCCTATGAATGACTTCCCATAGGAGGAAAGCCTGAGAGTCCTTCAGCTGCTGCCTGTCAATGGTGGGGAGACGTGTGAAGAAGTTTTGCAAAGCACTTTTACATCTCTTCTTCCATTTGTCGTCACCGAAAGCTGCTTGTCCGATGCGAGCTTCGAGAGTTTGATGAATTTCTTTAATTTCTTCGGGGGAAACTGTCCTAGTCCAAAGAACAGCTGTTTTGAACTCATCAGATGTAGATGAGTGTTGCTGTTGTTCAGCATTATTCTTCTTAAACCAGCTCATAACTTCTATTGTATCAAAAATACAACCTCTTCACAACCACACAATTTATCTGAGAGTTTTCTGGGAGTATGCTGTTTTAGCTAAAGTATGGGAGTAATGACCGAACTACTTAACAACACATACTACAGTGTTTTACGGTAACAAAAATGGAGGAACCACAAATGACTACCACAGAAACAACCGACAAGAAAACCAACACAGTAGACAAGTCAATTGACGTAAACGTGCCAATTTCAACTGCCTACAACCAATGGACCCAGTTTGAGTCCTTCCCTCGTTTCATGAACGGGGTTGAAGAGATTACCCAGACTGATGACACTCACAACCATTGGAGAGTCTCCATTGCCGGGGTCAAACGAGAATTCGATGCAGTCATCACAGACCAGCATCCTGATGAGAAAGTCGCTTGGAAGAGCGTAGACGGTACAACCCATGCCGGTCAGGTTACTTTCCATCGTATTGATGACAATACAACCAAGGTAACAGTCGAACTGGAATGGAAGCCAGAAGGACTGGCTGAGAAAGCTGGAGCTGCTCTACAGTTAGATGATGTTCAGGTCCAACAGGATTTGAAGAACTTCAAGGAGCTCATCGAGGACCGAGGAGCAGAAGAAGGAGCTTGGCGAGGCGATGTGGATAACAAATTCGGTACAGTAACATGATAGTTGCATAAGTAAGGGGAAGAACCAATCCGGTTCTTCCCCTTACTTTGTTAACCCTCTTTACAGCATAGGGTCATCACTTTCAAAAATAGTGAATGTTGTTGCTTGGTCATTTTTATCAGACTCAGACAAAGCATACAAGCCATCTTTCTGCAACACAGCTGAATAGTTGCCTTCCACTGTAGTTTCAGTAATAACACTCCATCCTTCATCAATCATGTCTTCTGTCCATGCCTCAGCTTCTTCAACTGCATAAACAGGAGCATACAATGAAGACATGCTTGTCTCCTCATCTGTTTCGACCAACTCAATATCCAGTCCTGGAGCAGGATAACCGCTCCAAGTGTCTGGTAGGTCCATTGCCTCGTACTGAGGCTCTGACGGAGCTGCAGTGGCTTCTGAAGAGGGTTTAGGGCTTGGTGTAGCTGAGTTGTCTGATGTGGTGGTGCAAGCAGTTGTTCCGGCTAATATAGACAGCACCGTTGCTACACCTAATATGCGTACTGTGTTCATAGTGAAACAATCACCTCTGTTGAAATCCATCCTTGTAGGGCGTTAGCAGCCTCTTCATCGTTGATACTGGCAAACAAGGAATCTGTGCTGTCCAAAACTTCTAAATACCCAAAAATGAGTTGCTGTTGTACTTGAGGAAGTTTAAGTTTTTTCAGAGCTTTACGAACGTTTTTACCAGTAGCTTTATCAACAGCATCATTGATTTCTTTGAGTTTTTCATCTCTTTCAACTAACCATGCCATGTGCCATATCATCCCAACCCCTAAAGTCTTGACCGACTCTTGGGTCAAATCATCCGTTTGAATAGCAGGAAGTACTGTAAAAAGAGCTTCTAAAGTATTGTCATCAGTTCCATCGATAAGAGGAACTAACCCCCACATGTACAACTGTGATAAATAGCGTTTAGCCTGATTCTGATAATGAGTTCGTGCAGTAGGGTAGTTATATAGTCCTTCGGAAATATTTACGCTCATGGCAGCCATGTTATACAAGTACTTCCAATCCTCGTATATGTCTTTATTCTTCTCTAAATAGACTTCGCAAGGCAAATAAACGTCTATTTCAGCACTTTCCAACACGGCAAGAGGGTAGTCCCCCTGCATAGGATTATTCCCGAATGTCTTGGCGTAAGTTACACTTGTAGATGTCAAATAATCTGCCATACATTCACCCATTGTTTGATAAGTTGGAGCCTCTTCTCTCGCTGCAGCAGCTGGAGTGACAGATATCCCCAGCAAAGCCATAGTTGCTACACCAGCAACGGCTATCTTCATCATCGTCTTCATAGAATCGTTTCTTTGTAAGGTTTACTCAACAATACCAGAGAAACAAAGTCCACCTCTTTTGCGATCAGTGTTGCGTTCCAACAGCTCATCTGATACAGTGAAACCTATAAGTAACCCATCCGAACAAAAGGAAAGATAGAATGACTATCAAAGACACCCTCAAGGCTGACCTCACTAAGTTCCTCAAGGAGCGTAACGAGCTCGGTAAGACCACCCTTCGTGGCGTCCTCGGTGCCGTGGAGACTGCGGAGAAGTCCGGTAAGACTGCTGTTGAGTTCACTGATTCTCAGGTTCTGGAACTCCTTGGCCGTGAGGTGAAGAAGCGTCGTGAGACTGCTACCATCTACGCTGAGGCTGGTCAGGTTGAGCGTAGCGAGCGTGAGACTGCTGAGGCTGACCTCATTGCCAAGTACCTTCCTGCTCAGCTTGACCGTGAGGCAATTGAGACTTTCGTAGACAACGCTGTTGCCGAGCTTGGTGCTGCTGCGAACCTGGGTAAGGTCATGAAGCTTGTCACGCCTTTCACTAAGGGTCGTGCTGACGGCAAGCTTGTCAGCGAGATTGTTCGCAGCAAGCTTGACGTGTAAGTAAGGTCAAGCAGAAGGGCGGAAGAACTGATTCTGGTTCTTCCGCCCTTCTTTTGGTATCATTAGGATATGATCCCTTCAGACTACCGACGCAAAATTTTTGGTGACGCCCAAATCATCAATTACAACGTCGGGTTTGAGTTCATCATGTACACATTAGAAGTCTCTAACGCAATGATGGAAACATATGATGCTTTAGAGCCAATGGATACATTCCAGGTTACTCACGTCGTTCCTTTAGAGAACAACTTAGATGATGTCACTTCTTGGCTATCCACGCCAACAGCAAAACTCATTGAGACTGCTTGGCGTGAAGAAGAAAAAGATTTGATGTTCGAAAAGCAAGAAGACACTCATATGGTGTTGTTGTCTTTAGGAGGATACGCAGTCCTCGTTCCTTTGCCAATGTATGGTTTTTTCGATCTTGTAGATAACACCGATAGCTAAATCATGACTGTTCGTGTAATTGATTTGTTCGCTGGTATCGGTGGTTTCCACCAAGCATTCCATAACCTCAACACTGAAGTTGTGTTCTCCTCTGAGTGGGAACCTAACGCTCGTAAAACGTACCAAGCTAACTTCGAAAAACTCTCACCTAAAGTGTTTGAAGACAACAACTTCGCAGGTGACATCACCCAGGTAGACCCTAAGAACATTCCCGACTTTGATGTCATCTGTGGCGGTTTCCCCTGCCAGCCATTCTCCAATGTTGGAAAACGGCAAGGCTTTGCTGATGAAAAAGGTCGAGGTAATCTATTCTTCAACATTGCTGCAATCATCAAAGAGAAGCAGCCAAAAGCTTTCTTCCTTGAAAACGTTCGAGGGCTTCTAAGCCATGACGGCGGAAACACTTTCTTAGCTATTCAGAAGATCATTGAAGAGCTGGGTTATTCGTTCCACTGGAAACTCATCAAAGCTTCTGATTTCAACGTACCTCAGCATCGTCCTCGTGTGTTTATGGTTGGTTTCCGTAACGACATTGACGACTCCAACTTCTCCTTCCCTGAGTCTGTTCCTTTGACTAACACAATCAGTGAGGTGCTTGGAGGTGTTGTGACTACACCTGCTGGTAAAGATAGAGCAGTTGGTTTCACCCTTCGAGTGGGTGGGCGCCGCAGCGGCATTCATGACAGACGCAACTGGGATGGTTATGTCGTTGACGGTGTGGAGAGATTCATCACTGTAGATGAAGGACGTAGAATGCAAGGATTCCCTGAAGGGTTCGAGTTCCCTGTCAGCGATGTTCAGGCTTTCAAGCAGTTAGGTAACAGCGTTGCAGTGCCTGCCGTGCAAGCAACAGCTTCTCAGCTGCTGGACATCATCCGGCACAGTTGACGTTACCTTGCAAATGCGGTACAATCTAAAGTATGTGGTGGAAAACTAAGCAGACTAACGAGCTCGCAACTCATGCTCTGGAGATGGCTAATGCCGTCCAGAAGCTTCCTGTTGTTGTTACTGTTGCTGATAAGTTCCGTAAAGGTCAGGTAGATAACAGCATTTATGACCTGCGACGTGCCTTTATGCAGCTTCCTATTAGTCCGACAACCCGCCAGCGTTACGCCAGTAACCGTACTTACATTTCTTTCCAGGCTCCTTATCCCCACCGACGTAAAACCGTTAACCTGTTCGACTTCCTCATAAAGAAGCTTCAGACGGTAGATTTTGTTCGAGCGGATTCTCGTGCTCTTATGCGTATTGTTGACATCCTGAATGAAGAAATTCCTCGTAAAATTCGTGATGCCGAAACTGAGTATACTCTGGAAGGTTGGAGTAACGAGGAGAAGAACAACAAAGAGGTTGATGATGCTATAGAACGGGCTATTGCTGAAGCTACTGCCCTGCCTTCCACTCTTTCCGGGCTTCACGCTGAAGTTCAAGATGAAGCAGGCAACATTCTTGCCTCTGATATTGCTTTCCCTGACATCAGTATGTATTCAGAGCTTGAAGAGCTTTCTGCTGAGCTGGAGGCTTTGAAGCTTGATTGGGAGCATGCTCATTCACTTCCTATGGAAACAGAGGATGAGTTCACCATTGAGCAGGTAGCGTTGTCTTATCTTCCTGATGCTCTTGTTCTTTTCGAACGATTCCGTCGCAGGACTAAAGATGAAACCAACAACCGAGCTAAAGACCTTCTGTTGGAGCAGGTAAAGCTCATCCGCAAGCAGGTGACGTTTGTACTGGAACAGCATACCGAAGATAGTTTCAGCCAGATGGAAGCACACATGAACTTCCTGAAAGCTAAGAATGACCAGCTTGGTCTGTGACTTTGATGAAGTAAAGCCTCTGCGCTTAATTTGGTTCAGTCAAGTGTAGAGGCTTTACTTTATGAGATAGCGACTGATTTCTCATGTTTGCGAGGAATCAAAGATTGTGTTATGATTGACTCACTCAACGAAAGGAAAAACCTAAAATGGGTTTGTTTGATTTTGCTAAAAAGGCCACAGGTTCGGACCAGGCCACGAATTCTGCTCCTGCACCTGCTGCTCCTGCAAGCACCGGTGGCATCGACCTCGGTAAGAAGAGCGGAAACATTTCTCTTGCCAAGGGTCAGCGTGTCACCATTGACAAGACTCCTGTCATCCGTGCCCGTGCCACATGGGACTCAAACACTGACTACGACCTCTACGCTCTTGTCCTTCTCAAGGACGGTACCCAGCTCGTAGTCTCCACCTTCGGTTCTCAGGAACAGCCTAACCCTACTCCTACCGTCCTGAACGGTGCTGTTCGCCACTTGGGTGACGTTGGTCGCGGCAGCAAGGGCCAGGCTGAGGAAATCATCGAGATTAAGATGACTGACGACATCGTGAGCGTTGTTCCTGTCGCTTACTCTGCTCAGAGCAACGGAACTGGTTCTTTCCGTAAGTACAAGGTCTCCCTGAGCATCGACAACGGTGCTGGTACAGAGGTCAGCATTGACGCCAAGAGCGCCAGCATGAACCCTGTCATCTACTCCCTCGCCATTGGTGCTATCCGTAACACTCCTCAGGGTGTTGTTATTGAGCACCTGGAGAAGTACTCCCGAACTGGTTCCGAGAACCGTCCTGCTTTCCGTAACGGTGAAGTGGTCATGGACGCTGGAGCCAAGAACCTCTACAAGTAAGCAGTAACATAAGTAAAGCCCCTCAGAACTTCCTGAGGGGCTTTACTTATTGGATTTACTCTTGAGTATTTTCTTCCGCAGCAGCAGGGTCGGTTACTTGAACTGTAAGACCGTAGTTACCGCCAGTGTTGATATCTTCACCAAGCTTGACGAGAGAATCATAAGTGATTCCTTCATCAAGTGCACCGTAAGCAATTGTGACGTTCTTGTCAAGGCTGATGAGAGAAATTTCATTGGTAGCTGTGAACACTTCTTTGCCGTACTGAAGGTTGAACTTCAGAAGGTTGTCAAAGTTGTCCATCTTGTCGTAAACTGCACCTGTCTGGCTGTAGCTGTTCCCGCCGGCTTCTGGGAGGTTGATGGCAATCACATCAATATTCTCAGCCAAATACTCTTCGACAATAGCTTTAGTTGGAGCTACTTCATTTTCCTTGGTAGTGAAAGTTGCAGTGATTGAAGAATCCTTCTCATTGGTAATGTCACGAGGAGCAATCTGCAAGTAAGCTCCATCATTGTCTTCACGGGTCTTCAGTGCTTTTTTGATAAGAGTTGTAGTTTTTTCATCCTTCAACTCATCTTGACTGAAACCATACAGCCCAATGTATCCTTCTGTTACATCCAACCCAATCTGGTAGTAGACTGTGATGTCCATGTCAGGGAGACGTTTCTGAATATCTTCGAAATCAGCTGAGGTAAGGGATGTTGTGATGATTCCAATTGAAGCACTGTCAGCTTCAGCATTCTCATCTGTTTGAGCGTTCTGATCTGTACCAGCAAAGGTTTGAACTTTCACCTCTTTGAAGTAGTCGGCCCCGTCAAATGCTTTATCGAAATCAGCTTGGATAGCATTTGTTGTTTTGGGTGTGCTGTTTACGGTGACCAGCACACCTGCTACGATAGCCCCTGCAACAGCTAACAGTGCAACCACTGCAAGGATAATCTTGTGTCGTCTCTTCATGAGAACCTTTCATTTGTCTTGATGTTATATAGGCTATTGGGTTTGGAACACAGCTGTAGCAGTAAGACTACCTGCTGGTACTTCAGTGAAGCCAGCATCATGGACTACTGCGTCCGCTTCCTCTTCTTGGGGCATTTTGGAAACTTTCTTCACTGTAACAGCTAAACCGGACTCAACCCATGCTTGCACTTTAGCGTCATTGGCATACATGAAGAAAAGTTGAACAGCATGACCTACCTGAGCAACCAGCTTACCTGTTGACATATTCAGAGACTCAGGTACGCTGACTGCGAGATAAGCGTCAGGAAGCTCTGTACGCTCTGTCAGGTCCTCAGACTGTAGACCGGTCACCTGGAGCTTCTTCAGCTCTGCTGGCTGCTCTGAGAGGCGTACAGGGGCGAAGACACGGACTTTAGAGCTGTTGTACTCAGCTTCAACAAAAGGAACAGCTGTGTTGGCGGTTTTATCCCAAGCTGAGTTACGAGCTCGTTTAACAATCTTCCGAATTCGACCAGACATCCAGGTTGCAACAGCAACACGAGTCAGTTCATCTTCATCTAATAAGATTTTCGTCAACGCCAAAGAAGATGCCTGTAGAACATCTCTTTCTGCTGGAAGCTCACCGAGTTCATTCTTAGTGTCGTTTACGACAAAAATCATTGCATACGGGTCATCATCATCCTGGGTTGTCCAAGATGGAATTTCCTGGTTACGCAAATGTGCGTAATCTACTTCAGCCATAATCTACTCGCCTCTCGTTTCATTTCTATTCTACTATTTTCTGCTTTATTCAGCCAAGACTGTCAAAATATGAGGGAACCAAGCCTTTGTAGACCTGATTCCCTCACGTTTTAGGATTCTGTTGTCATCTTCAACGCTGGCTGCGGACCAGGCTGAGCTGTTTTATTATAGCCAGGGTCAATAGCAATCTGGATACTGTCAGACACCTGAGTAGTCACAGTGTTGCGGTCAGGATTGACTTTTGATGCATCCCGGAAATTTTTCTCCGTTGGCCACCAGCGATTGCCCACAAAGTTGTATGCCGTGGTATGACCATGTACCTGGATGAAAGGCATTGACTCTTCATCTTTCCAGGATTCCCAGACTTCACCAGTAGACAAAGCCCACACAGGACCGACAGGAGTCCATGGCGTATTCTTTGCACCATGGAGCATTGCACCTGGTTTGGTGACAACTTTGATTGGAAGGTTGTTGATGTCATTAGCAACCTTCATGACATCTGTCTCGTTCTTCAGAATCACATCCCAGAACTCTTTAGTTACACCAGCATGGGTGAACAAAGCACCTTTCCCTGGGATAGGGTACGGGCGTGCAGATTTGGTCAACTCATGGAACAACACAGGACCTTCAACAGCGTAAGCCACCTTCAGGAGTTTCTTGCCTAACCAGGAAGCCAGAATCCGCTGGGAATCAGCTGGGATGACATCACCCCAGAAGAAAGGAGCCCCGTCGATGTACTGGAATTCATGGTTACCCAGAATCTGAATCCACTGACCTGGGTTAGCTTCCATCACTTTGTCGACAAGAATTAACACCGCAGGAGAAGAAGGACCTTTGTGAATAAGATCACCAGTGTGAATAACAATGACATCTTTGGGAAGCTTATGGGTTTTAGGATTCAAACCAATGGCTTCCAAACCAGCTTTCAACTGCTGATAATGACCACCAGTGTCACCAAACACATGATACGTTGTCATTTCACCACCATCTCAATCTTTTTTGGTCAAAAGTTTTCATCTTACTATTGTACCATAGTCAGCTGATTACAATAAGGCTTCTTTGTTAAATAGCTCTTCAAGAATGCTTCGGGGTTTTACCAGCAACCTTGCGAAGTAAACTAACATGGAACCAGAAACACCTTCAGTCTTAGGCTTGTGGTTTTCAATCATGTATTTCAACTGCTCGACAAGCTTTTCTGATTCTACTAAACGGTATGGTGACTTATACCAGTTCTTATCTCGGGTGACGAATACTTTCTCTTGAGCGATACAGACAATCCCCATGACTTTGACATCTTTAGGTGTCTTCTTACGCCATGATTTCAATGCGTAACCAATCTTCACTCGACCTTGAGGGAAGTACACAGTTCCTCGCTTGATGGCACCTTTTTCTGTCACTGAATACTTACGCTGGGCTTTCCATCGTTTTGAGTCAATGACAACCACTAAATCTTTGTACACAAGAATATGGTCAGTGTCTCCGTTTGATTCGGGCCAGGATAGAGAATGGAACACAAAAACGCCAGGAGTGTCAGCGGCGAACTTGTCAATAATTTTCGCTGTATGCTTCTCGCCTTCAATGCCAGGAGCAAGAGAGGCTTTCATTCTGTTACCGTCAATACCCCATGTTAGGGAGGAAGCAGGCACACCGAACACTTTCTGCCCTGACCGAAGCAGTGTTTTTATTTCTTCGTTGCTGTTGTACAGATAGTCAGGTTTGAAGTCGAGTTCGAACTCTTCTTCAGGGTTGTCTTTCTTGTTCTGGATGTACTCATCCAAACGAGGTAACTCTTCAGGCATTAACTACTTTTCTTCCAGCCCCAACGCTTTTTCTTGTCTGGAATCTGCGTTGTTGTGGGGTTCAAGCTGGAAATAAGTTCGTTCCAGTGTGCTTCTTCAAAATCTGAAAGGTCAGTAGTAAGGCCAAGCTGGGAGTCAGGGCTGTTCTTACGAGCAAACTCGACCTGCTGACCTTCCTTCTCTTTGTACTCATTGAAAACACCTTTGAGAGGTTTTTCTTGTCTGGTGAAAGAGTTGATAATGCCCGTGTGACGGAAGTAATAGCAGAGAGCGCTACCGATGAGAGCAGTGAAAATGAAAGGACCTAACATACCTCCAGCATCTCTTCCTACAGGGACTAACCAAAGTGCAGGTAAGGCGTAGCAGAGGAAAACTTTGAACCAGTTGGGTATAACTACGGTTTCGTAGTCTTCTTTGAAGAGTTCATTTTGGACAAGCGAATCGAACGCTTCATCATCAGTCATTTTCATTAGGCTCCTATAGCACAGTCAGTTCAATAACTGTAACATTTTTCTGTTCGGGGGCGTAGAAACCAGTGGAATCATACTCAGCTCTAAAAGCCACGCCCGGAGTGATTCTATCTACAGTAAATCGGCTTAAAGGGGAAAGAACAATTTCCTTCTCGTTTGTTGTCAGTGATGTCACAGCGTAGTCCTGCTTCACACCTTTGATGACCAGCACTGCCGGCTCTTCTTTTCCTGCAAAACGAGCAGCAATAACCGGGTCTGTTGAAGTCGACAAGAAGAAGGGGAAGGAAATTTCCTGCCCTTCCACATAGTCTGAAACAAACTGCTGGCGGGTGCCGCGATACAGGATAGGAAGCTCTGCGGTAAGGGTTTTACGACCAACCGCAGCATGGATGTTATCGATGATTTCCTGGTAGCTTTCCTTAGTCTTCCTGGACTCGATAATTTCCTGGTTCAGCATGAGCTGGTTGATTTCTTTGTACCCGGAAGACGTGTAGAACTCCACGGCATGGAATTCATTCGCAGTCAGTGCTGTCATGAAGATATTACGGAGTTCCACGTACTGAGTATCAGGAACTGTCTTACTGAAAACCGTCATTTGGTAAAGACGCTTTCTTGTAGTGATGAACAAGGAAGTGTTGCTTGATGTTCATCTTAGCATGACATTTGGTTTTTTACAACTGCTTAGGACAGATGGGTACTAACAAGCTGATGCTTTCATCTGTGGATACTGAGAGTAGGAAGTTGTCTGCTGGGGAGATGTCAAAACTTACAACAGGAGCAAAAGCTAATGTCTTGGCTTCGACCTTTGCAATTACTTTAGGAGTGAGCTGGGGATGTCTTACTGAAGGGTTATATGTAAGAGTTTTAATGCCGTCACCTGGTTTTTTGTCACTAATGTTTACCCAGTTGTTGTCTGAGGCAAGGATCAATGTGCCTTCTAATAATGTGAACTCTTCACCTGAGAATAATGTGACGGTGACAACTTTGATTCCTTCTGCTTCGTCATCTGGTGTTACATCCAGAATATGGGAAGGAGCGAAGGTGCCTTTGTTGGTGAAGCGAAGTACAGTGTCTCTGTTATCAGCCTCGTCCAGAATGTCATCCAGGGTACGAGTCTTACCGTCAGTGTTGACAATGCTGGTTTCAGCTAAAGCAAAGAATTGGGGTTTCATGGGGTTGTTTTCTTTCATGGTTCAAAATGGTGATGCAGGTTAAGGGGAGAGGGGAGAGGAAAGCCATAGATGCTCTTTCCTCTCCCCTCTCATGCTTACCCTACATGGTCAGAAATTAGTTTCTGTTCTTTTCAGTTGTCGCAACGTCGTCGTCATCTTCATCGAGTTCATCGAGAAGCTCTTCGTTGGAAACCTCTGTTGGGTCGACTACAGTGATGTCTTCCTCGTCGTCTTCAACTACTACAGCAGCAATGGCAACTTCTTCGACTTCGCCGTCAACTTCAACTTCGACAACTTCTACAACAACAGGGTTGCTGTCATCTTCATCTGCGTCTACGTCAGCATCCTCTTCAGCGTCAACGTCGCCGTCTTCGCCTTCAAGGTCAACAGCTGGGTCTTCTACGTCAACATCAACGTCTTCAGAGACAACTTCTTCGTCAAGTTCGCTTCCAGCAAGGGCTTCGTTCACAGCAAGCTTGTCCAGCTCACCCTGGAAGAAGTCTGTCAAGGTACGACGAGTAGCAAATTTGATACCTTCGAGGTGCTCAATCTGCTGTGTCAAGTCAACAACCTTGAGCTCTGCGTTCTCACGAATCTTCTCTGCATCTGCACGAGCAGACTCAACATGCTCACGTGCAAGGCGTGAAGCGTTCTGAAGAAGAGTTGAAGCCTGGATGGCTTCTTCTTCTACGGTGTCGGCAACTGGAGCGGCGGCAGGAGCAGCTGCTACAGCAACTGGAGCGTTCTCCAGCTCAGCTACACGAGCTTCAGCTGCATCAGCACGACGCTCAGCATCAGCCAAACGAGCTTCGAGGTCTGAAGTGTCAACAGAATCAACAGACTCTGTACCTGCTTCAAGTGCAGCAACACGGTCCTGAGCTTCTGCTAATTCACCCTGAGCTTTTTCTGCGACTTCAACGCAGTAGTTCTGGTACTCAATAATTTTCTTGAGTTCTTCATAGTGGGTTGTCAACCAATCATCGACAGATTCTTCCAGGTAACCTCCACGACGGGAGATAGGGAACTCTGGAACAGCGTTGTCAGTGATTTGCTGAATCTTCTTCACTTCATCAGTCATTGTTATCTATCCTTTTTCTTTCCTTGTAGGTTAAGCACTATTTGCTATCGGCGCTAAAACATCAAACTTGTTGATATTTGACTTTCAGTGCTTGTTGTTCTTGCATGATTTCCCAGAGCAGACTTTCATCTGCAACGGAAACACTATCGTTAGAAGCAGCAGCAATGCGAGCATTCAATGCTTCAACTGCTTCCATGTATTTGATTCTCAAGAAAGTGTCCATCAAGCGGGTAAGTTGGACAGTTTCTTGACCTTCAGCTACTTTCAACTCTGTGAACATCAAAGGGTTGTCAGCTGGAAGATTGGCGATGATATCTGTTGCTCTTTCAGGGTCAGCAAACAGCTGAGCTGAAAGTCTCTTCTGTGCAAAAATTTTAGACATCTCAGTAGGGTACTGGAGGAAAGCAGCGAAAACTTTGTCATCAATCGTTAACTCATGTTCACGGTTTCGGTTCTGCTGTGATGACTGGTTCGAGTTATTCGAAGGTTTGCGAATCACTTCCAACAGCTGAGAGTAAGGAACTCCAGACCAGAACGAAATCTTACGAACATACGCATCATGAGCTAACGGGTCTTTGATGAGTGCCAGTGTGGGTCTTGCTGCATTCACGAAACCAGTTCGACCCTCAGGGGTTGACACATCCCAGTTATTCTTCTCAAGCTTCAGAATGAACTCAATCATGCTGACTGAGTTGTTCAAACGAGAGATAAGCTGCTCATCCCCGTATTGTAAACGCAAATCGCATGGGTCAAGGTGAACAGTTTTCGTATCACTCAAAGATTCTTCATCAGTGTCAGGTACTTCCAACGATAGGTCCACAACATAGCTGCTTAGTTGAATCTCTGGGATTCCGTTGAAGACTTTTTTAGCTGCTTCAATACCAGCATTATCGGGGTCGAATGTGAAGTAAAACTTGAACTGGTTACCTTTTTTGGTAACAGTTGAGGCTAAACGTTCGAGTGTGTCAGCATGAGCTTTCTGGAACGCAGTACCACAAGAAGCAACAACGTTTTTGATACCAGCAGCCTGCATTGCCATCACATCGGTCTGACCCTCAACAACAAACACTGCTCGTTCGTCAACAATTGCTTTACGGGCAAAGTTCAAACCGAGAAGAGCTTTGGATTTGTTGTACAGTCTCGTCTGAGGGGAGTTCAAGTATTTAGGAGCTTTACTACTTTTATCTTCGTAGATGATGCGCCCAGAGAAGCCAATCGGTCTTCCTTCAACGCTGTAGATCGTCCACATCAACCTGTTGCGGAACTTCTCACGCACTTCGCCTCGACTAATGGTGGCTACACGATTAGTGTCCTCGTTGCCCATGATTTCGGTTTCTTTGGCCAGACCAGCTTCAACAATTTCCTCTTTAGAGAAACGGTGAGAGTAAAGAAGCTTCATTAGACCAGTGTTCGGCGCCCATCCAATAGACGGGTCTGTTTTGGCGAACTCCAGAAGGTTTCTATCAGCAAGATTCTGTTTAGCAGGATGCTGGTCAGGCAGGTTTAGGAAGTTTTCATGGAAAAAGTCTGCAGCGATTTTTGTCATGTCTTGGTAACGCTTCAGTTGACGATACTGCTCATCATCTTCATCATTGGTTACTTTGACACCAACTTCGTCAGCAATGTATTGGACTGCTCCTGCAAAAGAGAGCTGTTCCATGTTGCGAACTAAGTCGAAAACATCTCCTGTTTCACCGCAACCGAAGCAATGGTAGCGTTGTACTGCAGGGCGAACGTTGAAGGATGGTGACCGCTCAGCATGGAAAGGGCAGAGTCCCAAAAAGTTCGCTCCGCTAATTCGTAGTGCAACACCACGCTTTTCCAAGAAGTCAACAATGTCGGCTTTGTTTCTGACTTCATCAAGGGTTTCTTTACTAAACATTTCCTTCTATTCTAACAGTTAATGGGGGTTAGGCATCAAAACTTGGTTTTGATCGTTGCTTTACGTGGTCGGTGTTGACGGTCAGCCCATTTACCGTTAACTATCGCCTCTATGCGAGGTTTTAGGATGTGCGAGTACACACTGTTTTCGTCGTTGCTGCAAAGTATGAACTTGCGAGAAGAGGTTGGGTCTTCGTAGTTCAAATCCAGAACAGCATGCCCTGTTGTTCCTGAGCCGGCGAAGAAGTCCATAATCAAAGCATCTTTTGGAGTCATCACATCAATGATATGTTTCATGAATTCCAAATCTTTAGGTTCTTCGAAAGAGACTTCTTCTCCCAAAATCTTCTGCAGCAACTTCTCTGGTGAGCGAGAAGGAAAACTGAACACTGAGCGGATTACTTGATCTGGAGTGTCTTTCAGGTAAAGCTTCTTGAGAGGCTGCTGACTGTCAGTAGTTCCCCAGATTATCTGGTCAGAGTCAATGAGTTCACCGAAAGTGTCTTCACTCACTCCCCAACCACGAGTGGGAACTGATACAGGATTGCCAGTACTCGGGTTGATGACTTCGTAATACAATCCGTTCCTGGGTGCTGACAAATCAGAGTATGTGTATAACCCTTTACTGTCTGCATTGTAGAACTGCTTCAACCGTTGTGGAAAGTTCTGACTTTTTAGCCATTCTCTTAGCTCTTCAGTTATAGATTCGTAGTTCTCACCGTGCTTGAGACGCAATTTTCGTTCTTGTTTGCGTAGAATATCCAAACCTTCACGCTTTTTACGCCATTTTGTGCCAGATTTGAGCAACACAGGCATAGATTTTGCGTATAGCAAGAGATATTCGTGGGAGGATGACACTAATCTTGCGTTATTGATGACGCTTCCTGTGTCAATTGTAACCATTCCAATGAAGTTGTCTTCACCGAATACTTCATCCATGAGGAGACGCAAACGAGGTTGAATTGTGTCATCTGCTGATGCAGCAATGAAACCTGTGTTCTTCAAAGAAGGGCGGGAAGCAGCTAACCTGATCCTCATGAAATCAACCCAACGTTCATGGTGCTTTCGGCGGTTAGGTTTTGTTACTTTGTCTTTGGCTAAAGAAGCAGTTTTGCTGAGATTCTTAGGTGGATCGATGTAAATGAAATCCACTTTGCCTTTTAGGTTCTGTGCATTCTCTGTCAAAAAAAGAAGGTTCTCCGATTTGATGACAGAGTGTTCAAGAAGAGGTTTTTGTTTCAACGTCATTGTTACTGCTTCTCATTAGGAATACCGATTTCGTTCAAGGACGAAGCATCAGGAACAATCTGGAACTCCCCTTTGACTCGAATGATTTTCACAGGAGGAAGACTGTCTTTTTCTACTTTGGTAACAGATGACTCGGCAAGGATAGGCAAAGGAGCTGTAATCTTGGAACGGTCAATTTCATACACAGTTCCACCAAGCTCTTCATCCTCAGTCTCAGTAATTGCATCTAAAGGCAATTCTGCAGTAATAGGTTGACCTTTAGTAGCCAGAGACATCAACAGGATACTGCTGTATGTTGTTCCTACGTTGTCGTAAGACCCGTACTCTACAGCAATCTTGTCAAATAGCTCAGGGTCGACTTCTGCGAACCGTTTGAAGATTACATCACGAACTGCATCTGTACTTTGCCCTGAAAGGTTTTGCTTTTTCAAGTCAGCATAAGCAGCACTAATCTGTTCATTATCCAGAGATGTTGCTTCTTTCACATATTCAGAGTAGAAGCTGGCTACACTCTCTTGTTTTTGCTGACTCAAACCTGAGCAGCCTGACATTGAGAACATCAAGGCAGTGACAGCTGCCACTCCAACTAAAGATCGTACAGTCTTTCTAAACATTGTTCTATCTTACTCCTAAAACAGTTTCAGCCCCTGAATAGAAAGATTCAGGGGCTGAAACGTATGCCGTTGTGGTTATCTACCGAAGATTGTTGGCACTTCAGTTGATTTGCTTCCAGAAGCGTCACGTTTGGCGTTTACTGGAGGTAGAGCAACCTTTGTTCCTGTTGCATCAGTGGCAACAATGTCAGCACCAACATATGCTGCCATCAAGCCGTTTTCACTTTTCAGCATGGTGTGTGAACGAACTCCACCAGTTGCTCGACCTTTAGCTGGGTAAGCTTTGAAAGGGGAAAGCTTCACCGTCTGACCTGTGACAGTCAAAACATTAGCGAAAGGAACTTCTTCAGCGGTAAGAAGGTTAGCGGCAAGAACAGTCTGACCAGCAGCCAGTTTGATACCTGCAATTCCACCACCCTTAGCACCCTGTGGACGAATCTTGTCAGCTGAGAATGTCAGCAAGGAAGAATCAGAGGAAAGAAGTACGACTTCTGAGCCTTCAATTTTCTCAACCCAACGAGCGACAACAATCTCGTCACCAGCAGCAAGGCTGATGAGTTCGAACTCATCACTGCGAACAGGGTAATCAGGGGTGGTAATTTTCACTGAACCGAGTTTAGTAGCAAAGAATGTTCCCACCCCTGCTTTGATAGTCTCATCCTCGACTGGAGCAATAGCGATTACACGCTCATTCTTACCCAAACCAGGAACGGAAACAGAAGAAGAAGCAGGCTTGTTTTCACTCAGGTGCAGAACATCTGTTCTGTACCCTTTACCTGTGTTAGTGATGAAGACTACTTTGCCTTTCAAGTGTGTTGGAAGTGCAGCGACAACAGGGTTAACTTTGCTACGACCAATAGGCTTCACATCTGCTACTTTGTTACCAGCTACACGAACAATTGAACCGTCAGCATAGACACCTACAACGCTTGGTGCATCTTCAACTTCGAAAGCACCAGCACTTACTACAGCTTTGCTTGCTTCCAAATGTTCAGCCAGAGAACCATCTACCAAAACAGAACGACGTGGACGGTCAATAGCTTTTTTGACTTCTTCAAGCTCTTTACCAATGGTTGCCCGAAGAACTTTTTCATCGTTTAGGATAAGGTCAAGAGCTTTGATTTCTTCTTCGATAGATTTCTGTTCATTGCTCAAAGCTAACTGGTCGTATTTTGTCAAACGTCGCAGCTCTAAACTCAAAATGTAGTTTGCTTGAGTTTCGTCAATTTTGAACTTCTTCATAAGGTTAGTTCGAGCGGTATCTGCATCTGGAGCTGTGCGAACAATTCGGATTACTTCGTCAATGTTGACAAGAGCTTTCAGAAGTCCACCCAGAATATGCTGGCGTTCTTCTTTCTTTTCTTTCCTCTTTTGAGTACGACGAGTAACAATATCAATGCGGTGGTTGATGAAAATTTCAAGCTGACGTTTTAAGCCAAGAACCTGAGGTGTACCATCTTCAACCAAAGCTACATTGTTGAAGTTGAAGTTGATTTCAAGTTCAGTGTATTTGTACAATGACATAGCGATTACATCTAAATTGAAACCAGCTTTTGTTTCAACCTGGAAGTTGATGCCGTTACGGCGGTCAGTGTAGTCTCCCACATCTGCAATGCCTTGAATTTTGTTCTCTTTGATACCAACTTTAATCTGTTCAATGATTTTCTCTGAACGGACTCCGTATGGAAGCTCGTAGAAGACCAAAGTTTTTTTGCCTCGACCTAAGTCTTCAACACGGTACGGAGCTCGAATTGTGACTTTACCTCTACCTGTTTCATAAGCTTCTTTGATGCCATCAACTCCGATAATTTGGCAGCCAGTGGGGAAGTCAGGGCCAGGAACGAATGTCATGAGCTTATCAATGTCAGCGTTAGGATGTGTCAGTAACCAACGAGTAGCGTCGATTACTTCACCTGGGTTATGTGGAGCCATGGTAGTTGCAAAACCTACTGCGATTCCATCAACCCCGTTGACAACAAGGTTAGGATACTGAGCAGGAAGGACAGTTGGCTGGTCTAATGTCTGGTCATAATTTGGAATGAAATCGACAGGACGTTCGGAGAGCTCCCCAACAAGTAACTGAGCGTCCTTTGAAAGACGAGCTTCAGTATAACGAGGAGAAGCCGCACCTGCACCAGGACGGTCACCAAAGTTTCCTCGACCGTCGATAAGTGGAGTCATCATGGTGAATGGTTGAGCTAAACGTACCATTGCATCATAGATTGAGCCGTCACCGTGCGGGTGGAAAAGACCCATTACTTGACCTGAAATACGAGCAGATTTCACATGAGCTCGTTCGTGGGTGTATCGGTCCCTGAACATCGAGTACAGGATGCGACGCTGTACTGGTTTCAACCCATCACGAGCGTCAGGCAGTGAACGCTCCCCAATAACGTAGTAAGCGTAAGGCAAGAAAGCATCATGTACCTCTTGGTCTAACGCCACTGACACAATAGTTTTTGCTACTTGAGAGAAGTCAGCTTCATTCTCTAATGCCACTACTTTTTTCTTAACCATTAAATTTAGTCCTTGTAATCATCATATCAATTATATCGAAAAGCTTGGTTTGAACTTGTTTCTCATATCTTGTCCACAAGTGAGTTGTGCGTAGGTATTTGATATCCTGCACCATTTAGCCTTCCAGAATCCCCGCATCTACACCACTGCGATTTTCAGTAATCCATTCCTTGCGGGGAGGAACTTTTGCCCCCATCGTAAGTTCGAGCATGTTTTCAGAAGCAGTAGCATCTTCAACAGTAATCTGCTTTAGCACTCTACGAGCTGGGTCAAGTAAGGTATCCCAGGTTGGGTCAGCATCCATTTCACCCAAACCTTTGTTACGACCAATCTCGTATTTGACTTTACGGGCTTTGAGTTTGACGATTACTGCATCAAGTTCAGCCTGGTCCACAGCATAAATGATTTCGTCTTCTTTGGTTCCAACTTTTACGGCAAACAGAGGTGGAACCAAAGAGTACAGGCGTCCAGATTCGACAAACTCACGCATGTACTTCCAGAAGAAAGTAATCAAAAGCACACGAATGTGGTTACCGTCAACGTCAGCGTCAGCAGCAATAATGACTCTGTTGTATCGGAAATCTTCCAAGTTGAAAGTACGACCAGAACCAGCACCAAGTACCTGGATGATAGCTGCACATTCTTCATTTCCCAGCATCTGAGCTGGGGTAGCTTTTTGAACATTCAGAATCTTACCTCGAATGGGGAGTAACGCCTGGAAGCGAGCGTCACGAGCAGCACGCATAGTACCCAGAGCAGAGTCACCTTCCACGATAAGAAGTTCAGAGTGTTCTGAGCCAGGGTTTTTACATTCGACTAATTTGTTAGGCAAGCTGGTTGAAGATTCGAGTTTCGACTTCTTGCGGTTGGTCTCTTTAGCCAAACGAGCAGAAACTCGGTTACGAGACGATTCAACAATTTTGTTAGCAATTGTTTTCAAGTTAGCGGCATTTTTCTTGTCCGCAGCCCAATCAGCTAACTCTTTAGTCAAAGCTGCTGAAACGACTTTACCTGTTTCAGTACCACCAAGACGTTGTTTGTCCTGACCTACGAAAGAAAGTTCGCTCTGTGAAATGCTGATGATAGCAGTAAGACTTTCCTGGATGTCCTCCAGAGTAGGTACTTCGTCTCTTGCTTTGAGTAACCCGCGAGTGTTCTTGATAGCGTCAAGGAACACTTTGGACATAGCTCTTTGGAATCCTTGAACATGGGTTCCGCCGAGTGGTGTGTACAGGGTGTTAGCGTAGGAACGAATGTTGGATACGTCATAGCTGTCTCCCCAGCGGAACGCTACTTCGATTTCTACAGTACGGTCTACGATTTCGTTCTTCATCGACCCGTCTGCTTGAGGAACAGGAACTTCTTCCTTGAATCCACCTGAAGTTGTAAGGTGAACAGGCTTTGTGATGGGCTTGTCAGTAGCGAAAGTCTCCACCATTTCAAGTAAACCACCATCGAATTCGTAGTCATCGAACTGTTCTTCACCGGGAAGCTTGCTATCGATGATGATTCGGATACCTGGCACGAGGAAGGCTGTTGAACGTAATGTTTCTCGCAGCTCATCGACGCGGAAGGATGACTCTTTACCGAAGATTGCAGCGTCTGGCCAGAACTTGATTGTGGTTCCAGTTGGGCGTTCTTTTTTCTCTTTAGCTGTGCGAGTGTCTTTGGATACTTTCACGTCCATGGATGGGGTGAAAGCAGCATCAGGACCGCTATCATCTGCGAAATGTCCAGGAAGTCCTTGCTTGAAGGACAAGCGGTGGATGGTTCCATCGTTTTTGTACACAATGGTGTCAAAACGCTTGGATGTTGCGTTAGTTGCAGTTGTTCCAACACCGTTCAGACCAAGAGAAGCTGTTGCTGCATAACCACTACCAGCAGCACCGAATTTACCACCGGAACCAACTTTTCCGAACGCCATGAAGATACCGTTCTCACCAGTGGTTTTGTTCACACCAGTTGGAACACCACGACCGGTGTCTTCGACTGAGGCAGCACCATCAGCGTACAAGGTAATCTTGATGGTTTTACCGTGTCCTGCTTTGAACTCGTCAATAGAGTTGTCAATGGGTTCTCTCAAAGCAACTAACTGCATATGGTCGTAAGGACCAAGCGTTAGTGAAGGTCTCTTACGAATGTGATCGATGGGAGACATGGAAATCATTGAGTCTGCGTTGTAATCCGCTGGCCCTGCTGGGGTTGTCTTCTTTGTAGCCATAGGTTTTATCTTTGTCGTCCTATTAGTGGTGGTGGTTCTTAGTGTATATTCTGTCAAAATTTGCAGTCAGTTTTATTCATTCTAACTGTCTTTCATTCTGACAAGTTTGTCTTATCGGCTGTACTTTTGGTGCCTTGTTCCTGATTGCCACGTCTACAAAGCCTTCCAACATGCCTTATAGCCTGATGAATGCAGGAAAAAGAAGAAGTTTAAAAACTTCGAGAAAACGCTTTGCTCAAGGCTTGAATTGGATGGTTAGCATCCTTTGCCTTCTTCCTGTCGTACAGGGAAAATGGTCTCATAGAAAATAAGTTACTGCGATTTTTGTCAAGTTTTCGCGGTCGAGCAAGGTCAGTCATTTTAGTCTCAGTCATTAGTAGTTAGTTTCGTGTCAAATTAGTTATGTATAGTGCTTGTTGAAAAGCTTTTGTTATAAAATTATAGCAGCAAATCAGATATCGGCTGAGTAAAACAATGTTTGAATAGTACACCTGACCAGGTATTTTACTATTCTTAATGGTATTATTTAGCCAGTAGTGATGCTGGAATTTGATTCTTCGGCCAACGAATGAATGAGCCAGAATCAAAGAGAAGTTCATGACCGTAATGGTTGAACCGGTCAAGCCATGGCTGATTAGTTTCCAGTTTTTTCTTAGTCAGGTAATCTTCTTGACCATGAACTACTGGAAGAGTTCCATAGTTTTTCTCATACCCATTACGGACGTAGAAATGCTCTAATCGAGCTCTGTGGTTAATAGCATGCTGGACATACTCTTCATGATTTTCATCTGTATGCTCCAGTGTGCCATCGCCACTGTTCGTAGGTGTTCCCGAAACAACATAGCCTTTCTCATCCGCATGCTTCAGAAGTGTCTTCCGAAAATACGAACCCAACCCGGCTCCTCGTAAGTCAGCATCTACTCGCATATCAGCAACGCTGACTCTGGTTATGTCTTTATTAGGACCATAGCCATCATACTGACGTAGGCTGAAAGATGCGTAAGGTCTATAAGTATCGTTTATGTGCTTCTCTAAGTCTTTTAAAGTTTCGAATGAAGGAACAGTTGTACGGTCTATAGAGTTGATGTATTCGAGAACTTCTGGCCTGTTTGCTTTGAAACGAAGAGTATCTGTCTGTTCTTCTCCACTATGGTTGACGAATAAGGCAGCCATGCCGTTATCGATGAAAAGCATGTTCGGTTTCAAATCTTTGAGCTGGCGGGCTTCTATGTACGCCATGACATCTTGATCTTTTAAAGCATGCTCCATCGCATTTTGGATGGACAGACCTTCAGGGCAGCGAGGGTCACCGCAGCCTCCGAAGGAATGCTTCTTAGATTGACATTTTTTGATTGTAACCATGCCCAATATCTAACAACTCAGAAAAATGCATTTATATAGGCTTTCCAAAAAAGTTGTTAGACTCCATTTATGAGCAAATCAAAATCCAAATTCTGGCCCATCTTTTTCAAGGTTGCACTCATCGCTACTCCAGTGATCGTCTTCGCAGCCATCACTACTTTAGCTGCTACTATGGCTTATAATACCCGTGGTGATTATGGTTTGCACCTTGTTCTTGGAACTGCTGCTCTTTGCACAGGTATTATCGCTGCTGGCTCCTGGGCTATTCGTTGGACCAACCGTGTCCCCTGGGCTTGATAAGAATTAAATAGTAATGGCACCCTCTGAATTATAGAGGGTGCCATTACTATTTTTCAAACGAGGGTTGCTCCAGCTTTTTCCATTTCTACCAGAGCAGCAGCACTGCGTTCAGCGTCAACACCAGCAACATAGTCAGTCAACACGTTCACAGTAAACCCTGCTGTCAAAGCGTCCAGAACTGTAGCCCTAACACAATGGTCAGTGGCGAGACCTACAACATCAATTTCAGTGACATCCAAATCTCGGATAAGCTCTTCGACTTTCTTGGTGCCACCCATGAAGTCTCGTCCTTCAAAACCTGAATAAGCAGCTTCATACTCACCTTTGACAATACGAAGGTATCGTAGGTCAGACTGTTCCTGTACTTTGGCAAGAACAGCTGCTGCCAGCTCAGCTCGGACAGCAGAACCATTTGTGTTAGCTGCACAGTGGACAGGCCAGGTGTCTACATAATCAGGTGTTTCTGCCCAGTGATTACCTGGCTTGATGTGCCAGTCCTGTGTAGTGATTACTACATCATAGTGAGTGTTGAGAAGTAACTCAGCTGTGTTCAGTGCAACACTTTCACCGCCTGTTACTCCAAGGCTTCCACCTTCGATGAAGTCGTTCTGGACATCTACAATCAGTAATGCTTTAGTCATGATTATTCCTTATCGTCCGTAGCCCATTGGGTCTACAAATTCATGGTGAGTTGGGATGAAAGTGCAGTAGTCACCTTTGACTTCGACACGACCTGAAACAGTAGGCGAAAATTCAACTTTGAGTGAAGTGACTCCTGGCAACCCTGTTTTGGCTTTATCCATCAGCTCCAGAATTGCTGCCAGATTGTCGCGGGTGAACTCGTTACGGACTGTGTTCGTCATCGGTTTGCTCCTGTTGTTGTGAACTCTGCAACCAAAGCTGCTTTGTCCAAGATGTTTGTGTTGAAAGCTTCGACTGCTACAGTCTTTAACTCAGGTTTTGTTGTGCTGAAGATACGTTCTCTGTCGTACATTCCTGTGCTGTAGTTAGTATCTGTATCAACGGCAATAACATGGTAGTCCTGACCGTCAGTGGCAAGCTGAAGTGCAGCTGTTTTTGCCTGAGCATAGGTCTCAACAATCATGGTGGGAAAGAACTTGTCATGGTAGACAGTTCCACCAATGCTTGCGTCCATCGTATGACCTACAAGGTAAACAGTTTCAACATTGAGCTTTGGAGCCGGAAGAGTGTCATTATCCTGAAGCGTAACAGTCATGTAGTCTTCCCATGCTGCATTGAGAGTTTCATCTGCAACTTGAGTTTTTGGGTAAGTCTTGATGAAATCTGTCTTTGTCCGGTACAGGTCACCGAAGTTCAGCTGGTAAGCCTCCTGTACGCGGTCGTAGAAAGGCTTTGTAGTGTAGGCAAACCAGAGTGCAACGTTGCGTTCTCGCGTGATGAGCGTCGGGACTTGCCATCCTCGACCTTCACACTGGTCGTAATTCGTAGCTGTGAGATACAGCATGATATTCTCCTTGTTGTTTTAGAGCGGGCGTTCAAGTAACCCCGTTATGTTCTTATCTTACCACTGTTAAACAGTATCGGCAACTTTTTAGTCAAATTGACGAAAAAATGTTGAAAATGGCAAAAATAGTTTGATCTTTCCCAAAATACTTGCCATCTGATGTTCATGCTAAACTTCTTCCATGACTGACGCAACTTTATATTCACTTTATGGCTTCCTTGGCGACCAGTACGGGAATCAAGGATTCTACACGGAAACACTTCCCTTCTACAAAGATGACGAAGGGGTGTTTTACCGACAGAAACAAGAAGAAGGGGTAACCCGAGTAGAGCCAACTGAGATGAAATACATTTGGCCAGTCAAAGCAGAAGTGCAAGGCACCCTGGATCAAATTGTTATCATTACAGGTGAAGACTTCCTTAGCGACCTTGACGCACTCTCCATTGTAAATGACATCACAACCTGGGAAAAAGAAGATGTTTTCTTCTGGAAGCTTTCAACTCGTGAAGAGTACAAAAGCCACCAGGCTGCGTTTAAGAGCCGAGCAGTTGAATGGCTCACAGCTTACCTCAAAGCAGAGGAAAAGCCTTCAGTGGAGCTTGTAGACTCTGCTATCACTGTTATTGGCACGTCAGGAGAGCCAACCAAGGAAGACTATGCGTTGACAGGTCTTGCCAGCCGGCGAGCAGGTGACTTAGTTGGTTACAGACTCCAAGCGCTTCTCATCTCCAGTCAAATCACTGATGACCACTATGACAATATAGAAGAATACGACAAAGCAGTAGATGCTTTAGAAGCGTCTCTACTTGGTTGAATAAATGAAACAAAAAGGCCCTGACAAATTTGTCAGGGCCTTTTTGCTAACTATGAAACTCAGTAGTAACCGTCGTCATCGTCATCGTCATCATCGTAACTGTCATTATAGTTTTGCCAGTTGGTAACAGCAAACAATGAAGCAACTCTCTGGCGGTCTTCCTGGCGACGGAACAATCCATCGAAGAACTGAGGAGCTGAACCCATTGACTGCTCGAAAGTTTCGCGTGTATGAGTACGGCTTGTGCCTAACAAAGTACGCTCTGCTGTACGAGCTGCACCAATACGTGAACGAGAAGCTGTCGGACGAGCTGATTCACCGTTGTTGATTACATTACGTTCAGCCTGGTCAGTCATTGCTGCTGAAACCATAATCTGTCGCTGAATCACGGCAGCATCCAGAGTAGCATCCCACATACGGAACTCAATGTTGGAACGGCTGTAATCAGATGAGTAGGTACCTTCGAAGTTCATAGCATAGCTGTGAGACATATGGCTACCCAAAACGTTATGACTACTTGACACATCAGCAGAAACAGTTTCACTTGTATCGTTTACGTTAGGTGCACACCAACGCATACCACGGTGGCTACCACGTGCAGGGTCTGTGGCTAAACGGTACATCATTTCATCATTCTGGT
>Ga0308157_10001663_pt1 | contig 42901 bp, 36 predicted proteins | sample PhyBR1_FD_201035 | JGI IMG/M metagenome (GOLD analysis project Ga0308157, IMG submission 201035) | Phyllosphere microbial communities from UC Gill Tract Community Farm, Albany, California, United States - DLSLB.R1 | ecosystem: Host-associated > Plants > Phyllosphere > Unclassified | place: USA... | reverse complement strand
AAAGCGCCACTGTTGTTTCTTTAATCTTTAGAAGTGAACCCTAGCGAGTTTCTTCATCCTGCTGGTAAACGTCAGGAATACCATCCTGATTCGCATCACGAGCCTCGCGTTCAGCGATTTCGCGGTATCCGCGGTTACGTGGAACCAACCAAACGGCGCCAAGGATCGCTGCAATGAACGAACCGCTCAGGATCGCCACTTTGGCGTGCTCATAATGTGGGGATTCCAATCCGAAGGACAGCTCGGAGACCAGCAACGAGACGGTGAAACCGATACCGGCTAGCAGGGTCACGCCTAATAGGTCGCCCCACCGTGCGTCTTTATCCAAGGATGCCTTGGTGAATTTGGTCAGCAACCATGTTGCGCCCATGATGCCAACGGGCTTACCGAGGACCAAGCCCACAACAATGCCCCAGAAGACCGGATCTGTTAGGACATTACCGCTGCCAGCAGATGGTGAAACTACTGTCACACCGGCAGCAAAAAATGCGAAAACGGGGATGCAGAAGCCGGAAGACAGCGGACGGAAACGGTGCTCAAACTGTTCGGCGAGACCTTGTCCTTCACGGCCATCGGTGCGCTTAACCGGGACACAGAAGCCCAAAACCACACCAGCGATGGTGGCGTGAATTCCGGAGCCAAAGACAAAGATCCAGGTGATCATGCCCAAGGGCAACAAGATAACCCAAGCAGCCCACGCATGCTTGGCGAAGAACTTTCCTAAGTAGCGGGCAAGAAGGGTAAAAAGAATAATCGGAATCAGCGAGAGACCAAGGTAACCCCACTTGAGTTCGTCGGTGAAGACAAAAGCAATGATGACAATGGCGATGAGATCATCGACTACGGCCAGGGTCAGCAGGAAGATCCTCAAGGCTGTAGGCAGGGCCGAGCCAATGACGGCCAACACGGCCACGGCGAAAGCAATATCAGTGGCTGTGGGGATAGCCCAACCGCGCAGTAATTCAGCGCCTCCGCCGGAGCCGGCGGCTACCGCGGTAAAGATCAGGGCGGGAACTAGCACGCCGCCGAAGGCTGCAGTCACAGGGACAGCGGCCGTTCTGATATTGCGGAGGTCGCCAATGACAAATTCTTTCTTCAGCTCTAGACCAGTGAGGAAGAAGAACACTGCCAACAGTGCGTCGGCAGCCCAGTGTCCAATGGACAGATTGAGGTCAACACCAAAAAGGGTGGTGCCAAAGTGGAAGTCGCGCAGTGCAAAATACGACTCACGCAGGGGAGTGTTGGCCCAGATCAGTGCCAACAGGGCGCCGGCGATTAGGACCATGCCCCCGACGGTTTCTTTGCGCAGGATGTCTCCGATGCGCAGGGACTCTTTGTAGCTGGGACGGGAAAACAGGTTCTTGGCGGAACCCGAAGACGGAGTTTGGCTCATGCGTTTAACTCGCTTACTTCGTTAAATGGACATTTATCGCCGACCAGACTTCCCGGCACACCTATTTCCAGCCTATCGCGAACGACACCAGAGACTGCAAATCCCCGGATGTATTGCGAAATTCGCACATCCGGGGATTGAAGCTGAAAACTATATTTTTGAGCGTTGTCCTACTTGGAGAGCCACGCGTCGACCTGCGCAGCCTGCAGGTTCAGGGCCTTGCCGACGTATGGCTCAGCTGCGGAAGCCAGCTTGCCACCGATGAAAGGAATCGAGGAAGTCACCTTGGCATCAACGGCCAACTGTGATGCCTCGCCCTGAGAGGTCAACTGCTCAGTTCCATTAACTGTCACTGGAACGCCACCAACGGTGATTTGTACCGTTGCATCGCGGCTTCCGTCAGCAGCGGGGGCACTCCACTTTTCTACCTGGGTAATATCAATCGACGCGCCAACAAACTTGCGGGCAAAATCAGGCACCCGGTCCGTTGGTACTGCACGCACGGTGGTCAAGGTGAATGCACCGGTGACATCACCATTGACGGTGAATTCCTTCAGAGTACCGTTGGCGACCTTAGTCAGATGCTCTGCGAAGTCACGATCACTGAGCGTAGCGATGACCTGCTGTGCAGGGTGAGCAATCTGAGTGCTTGCGTTCAATGCCATAGAAGCTAATCCCGTTCTGGAAATTTTGCTGACCGGGCAACAAGAATTGTGTACCCGGGGACGGACACCTTTAACACTATCTGGTCGGCTGTATTAGGTAGGCTAGGACTACACCTAAAACAACATATTGGCGTTGAGCCGGCCGCGGAATATCTTTGCGGTCGGTGTTCGTGGTGTCGATTTCGCTCAGAAACATAGTTGAGTATTCGTCTTCAAACGCCTGCACGAGAGGATTCGAAAACCCCATGAGCCTAAGCGGACTTCATGATTTCCTGCGCGAGGAGCCATCCTTCCGTCGCATCCGACAAAGTGCAGCCAACAGCTTTTCCACGCGCAGTGAAGATCTGGAAATCGCTGCCCCACAAGGCATGCGCGCCATCATCTCGGCGCAGATCAGCCAAGCATTAAGCCAAAGCAAGAACTCCGGAGTGACACTTATTGTCACCGCGACAGGACGTGAAGCTGAAGAAGTTTCCAACTCGCTGAATGCTTACCTGCCAGTTGAGCAAATTGCTGAGTTCCCTTCATGGGAAACTCTGCCGCATGAGCGACTTTCGCCCCGTAGCGACACCGTTGGGCGTCGCTTGGAGGTACTGCGCCGTCTACACAATAACGATGAGAAGCTCAACGTAGTCATCGCACCGATTCGCGCCGTACTTCAGCCATTGGTGGCAGGCTTGGGAGAGCTGCGCCCTGTGACTTTGGAGCTGGACGCAGAACCTGGCTTCGATCAAGTCATCAAGGATCTGGCAGGTGCGGCTTATGCCCGCGTGGATATGGTGACCCATCGCGGTGAATTTGCTGTGCGTGGCGGAATCATCGATGTCTTCCCTCCAACGCTGGACCATCCTGTACGTATCGACTTCTTCGGCGACCAGATTGATTCCATGCGTTATTTCGCCATCGCGGATCAACGCTCCACCGATGATCCCGGTCCCCAAAAAATCATCGCTACACCCTGCCGGGAAATGCTGATCACCCCGCAGGTCATGAGTCGTGCCGCAAACCTCAAGAATCACTTCCCGGCAGCCGAAGAAATGCTGACCAAGATTGCCGGTGGCATTGCCGTTGAAGGTATGGAATCTTTGGCACCATTGCTGGTTGATCAGATGGTTCCGCTCTTGTCCTTACTACCGGAGTCTTCCATCGCCCTGGTCATGGAACCAGAAAGGGTGCGTGCCCGCGCTCAGGACCTCAACGCCACCAATGCAGAATTCCTTGCCGCGGCTTGGGCGTCTGCTTCGGATGGTGCCACGGCCCCGCTGGATCTAAACACCGCAAGCTCCGAACGCAAACTAGCCACCGGCGATTTTGCCTCGCTTTCTCAAACTTTGGAGCATGCCAAAGACGCAAAGGTTTCGTGGTGGGCGCTGACCGCCATGGGTGCAGACGAAGAGCTGGACCTCGGAGCCTCAACTATTCGCATCCCCGCGCGTGAACCGCATGGATACCAGGGCGATATTGAAGCGATGATGGAATTCATCGCTTCAAGAGTCAAAGACCAATGGCGATTTGTCGTAGCCACCGATGGCCCAGGCCCTGCCCAGCGCTTATCGGAGCTGTTTGCAGAATTCTCCATTCCTGCTCATCGTGTTGAAACTCTTGATCAAGCACCCACTCCGGGCCTGATCGAAATTACCCAAGCAACTGCGGGTCGAGGCTTTGTCTTCGAAGAACTCAAGTTTGGATTGCTGACTGAGGCTGACCTACTGGGGCGCTCTAGCGCCTACCCGAATCGTAAGGGTCGCAAGCTCACCGCTAAGCGTAAACGCAATGCAGTAGACCCACTGAGCCTTCAGGCCGGGGACTTCATCGTTCATGAGCAACACGGTATCGGTAAATTTGTTGAGCTGATGGCCCGCAAGGTCAACGGTTCTGGCAAAGATGCCAAACGTGAATATTTGGTTGTTGAATATGCTTCTTCCAAACGTGGGGCGCCCGGGGACCGACTGTTCGTTCCCACCGACCAACTCCACATGGTCACCCGCTATGTTGGTGGAGAAGCCCCAACGCTGTCCAAGATGGGTGGCTCGGACTGGGCCAGCACTAAGTCCAAGGCACGCAAGGCAGTCAAAGAAATTGCCGGAGATCTGATCAAGCTGTACTCGGCGCGCATGGCCAGCCGAGGACACGCTTTTGGACCGGACACCCCTTGGCAGAACGAACTAGAAGAGGCTTTCGCTTTCATTGAAACTCCGGATCAGCTCACCGCCATCAATGAGGTGAAGAGCGACATGGAGAAGGAAATCCCGATGGATCGGTTGATTTCTGGCGACGTGGGCTTTGGCAAAACTGAAATTGCTGTTCGTGCCGCTTTTAAAGCCGTTCAGGATTCAAAGCAGGTGGCCGTACTTGTACCAACCACGCTACTTGCGTCGCAGCACCAGCAGACCTTTACAGAACGCTATTCAGGATTCCCGGTACGTGTGAAGACGCTCTCGCGTTTTCAGACTGCCAAGGAATCAAAAGAAATCATGGCCGGTCTCAAGGACGGCAGCGTTGATATTGTTGTTGGCACCCACCGACTACTTTCCAAGAATGTTGAGTTCAAGAATCTTGGATTGGTCATCATTGACGAGGAACAGCGCTTCGGTGTTGAGCATAAGGAAGAGCTCAAGAAGATGCGTACCAATGTGGACGTACTTGCCATGAGTGCGACGCCGATTCCGCGTACCTTGGAGATGTCGCTGACCGGTATCCGCGAGACTTCAACCTTAGCTACACCTCCAGAAGAACGTCACCCGGTGCTAACCTACGTAGGCCCGCGCAGTGACAAACAGATTTCTGCAGCTATCAAGCGCGAATTGATGCGAGATGGTCAGGTATTCTTTGTCCATAACCGGGTCTCGTCCATTGAGCGGGTGGCCGCGGAATTGCGAGAGCTGGCACCTGAAGCTCGTATTGAAGTGGCTCATGGCAAGATGAGTGAGTCTCGACTAGAACGAATCATTCAGGACTTCTGGGAGAAGAAGTTTGACGTACTGGTTTCCACTACGATCATCGAAACTGGCCTTGATATTTCTAATGCCAACACGCTGATTGTGGACCGGGCCAATAACTATGGTCTTTCCCAGCTGCATCAGTTGCGCGGTCGTGTGGGTCGTGGACGCGAGCGTGCCTACGCGTACTTCCTTTGGGACGTTGAAAAGCCACTGGGTGAAGTGGCGCTTGAACGCTTGAAGGCCGTCGCTGCACACAACGAGTTGGGCTCCGGTTACCAACTGGCGATGAAGGACCTGGAACTTCGTGGCGCAGGTAACCTACTCGGTGGGGAGCAATCTGGCCACATCGCTGGCGTGGGCTTCGACCTGTATCTGCGTCTGGTCGGCGAAGCGGTGGCCGACTACAAAGGTGAGGGCGAGGAAGAAGCTACCGAGATGAAGATTGACTTGCCGGTCAATGCTCACTTGCCGCATGAATACGTTCCAGGTGAACGACTGCGCCTGGAAGCCTATAGAAATATTGCTTCAGCAGAAACCAACGAAGCACTGGATGAAGTTCGTGAGGAACTGGTAGACCGCTACGGCAAGCTCCCTCAGCCGGTGGAAAACCTCATGCGGGTAGCCGCTTTGCGTATCCGCGCCCGCGCAGTGGGGATTCACGATATCCAGCAAATTGGTAACAATATCAAGATCGCACCGGCTAAGATCGAAGATCTTCCGGCCTCACGCCAGGTGCGGCTGGAACGTCTCTATCCTGGGGCAGCGAATAAGCCAGCGCTGAATTCCATCTTCTTGCCTAAACCGAAAACTTCACCGATTGGTGGTCGGGATTTGGCCGACGAAGAGATCTTGGATTGGGCGGAGAAACTGCTCTATGCGATCTTTGAACCGACCCCGGCACCAACCGCTCAAGCATAACGATCGTTGGCCCGGGAGATCTAACTGTGAGCGCCTACGTCCGGGACAGCAATGTCCCGGGCATAGGCGTCTAAAGCTCTGGAATAGAGTTGAGCTTTTGGCGCCAAAGCGGTGACGGCTGCTACGACAGCTTCGGCTTCTCGGCCAGCATCAAATAGCGCCAACGCCAAAAAACCTTGGGCATCGGTGTGGAGCGCAGAATCTGTGGGCACCTGGGCCAAGAGGCTGATGGCTTCCTCAGTTTCCCCGAGGTTCCGCAGAGTGCTGGCTAGCTGAATCAGTGCTTCTTCACGCTTTTGCCCGTGCAATGACCCCTGCAGCGCTTGGCGATACGGTTGTACCGCTTGCGCTTCTTCTCCGAGGAAATCGTGAAGCGAAGCAATCTCAAACAAGACTCGTGGATCATTGGGATCCATGCCTCGTAGGAGGTCTGCGAGTTCGGCTCGTAGTTGTTCAGCCGTCTTTTCCGCGCTGGTATTCCAGAAGTTATCTAGCTGTTGATCCCATGACGTGTTCATACCTCCAGCTTATTGCCGAAGTGAATCAACACTTGGTGATTAAACCAAAAAGTTGGACGGCCCCGAAAGGACCGCCCAACTTTGAAAAGCTAAAGTTACTTCTGGTGTGCCGCGCTAGCAGCGATGCGAGCTTCAGCCTTCTCGGAGTAGCTCATCAGGTGCATTGGGATAGCAAAAGCTAGGAACATCAGTGCGAAGCCAGCGAGAGTTGGCAACCAAGCGTTGTTCAATTCCCAGTAGCCCAAGACGAAAATGCCAGCTGCGAACATCACGAAGAAGATCACAAAACTAACAATGTTGCCGACAAGGCGGCCTTCACCTGAATGGGCAGTGTTCTTGCCGTTCGAGTACACTTTTTCTCCTTGATCAAACAGATCGGTGCGATGTCCTAGTAGCTGGAACCGCTTTGCTCTCCTTCTAGGATAGCAACTCCTGAGCTTGATCCCAGACGGGTCGCGCCGGCGGCGATCATGGCGCGTGCAGTTTCAACACTGCGCACCCCGCCGGAAGCCTTAACACCAAGATCTTCGCCGACCGTCTTGCGCATCAATGCTACGTCTTCAACGGTGGCACCACCGGTGGAGAAACCGGTAGAAGTCTTCACGAAGTCCGCGCCTGCGGCCTTGGCAGCTTCGCACGCCAGGACCTTAGCCTCATCGGTGAGCAAGCAGGTTTCAATGATGACCTTCAAGATCGCGCCGCCTTCGTGGGCAGCCTGAGCGATGGCAAAAATCTCATTGACCAGTGCATCGCGATCTCCACGGAGCGCAGCGGCGATGTCGATGACCATGTCGATCTCGTTAGCGCCGTCAGCTACCGCGTGTTTGGTTTCAAAAACCTTGGTGTCGGTGGCCGAAGCGCCCAGTGGGAAGCCAATCACCGAGCAGGTCAAGACCTCGGAGTCTTCCAGCTCACGGGCTACAGTGGAGACCCACAGTGGGTTGACACAGACCGACTTGAATTCATATTTCTTGGCTTCTTCGCAGATCTGTACGATCTGCTCACGGGAAGCGTTAGGTGCCAGCAGGGTGTGATCAATGTAGCCTGCAATGTCGCGGGCGGTAAGTTCAGTCATCTTTTCCTCTAACAAATCAGATTTCGATCAATTCAAATGAAAGTCTCGAAGGGGTAAGCCTAGTTGGCATTTAGGTAGGCTGCCAATTCCTGCTTGATGGCCTGTACCTGTGCGGTAGCACGTTCACGAGCTGCTGGAACCTGTTCTAACTGGTCAACCGGCTCAATCGTTTCTAGGTAGCATTTGAGTTTTGGTTCGGTGCCCGAAGGGCGAACGATCACTCGGGCACCGGAGAAGGTATGCAAAACTATCGCGTTGGTTGCCGGTAGCTTTTCGGTGCCTTTGGACAGATCAGTTACCTCGGAAACTTCGGAACCGCCCAATGATGCAGGTGCGTCTTGCCTGAAGCGATCCATCAGTACCGGAATTTGCGCCAGATCGGTGAAGCGCAACGAGAGCTGGTCGGTGACGTGCACTCCGTGTCGGGCGGCTAACTCATCAAGGCGAGCCGAAATGCTGCTGCCTTCCCTCTTGAGCTGCGCAGCTAGGTCCGCCAGTGCGATGCCAGCTGAGATACCGTCTTTATCTCGAACCAAATCTGGTGCCACACAGTACCCCAAGGCTTCTTCGTAGCCGAAGCCCAGATCCTCTACGCGGGAGATCCATTTAAAGCCGGTCAAGGTTTCTTCGTGCTCGCGCCCTGCGTCTTTGGCAATGGCTGCCAGCATGCGCGAAGAGACGATTGAGTTAGCTAGTTTTTTGCCCTCTGGCAAGGTCTTTGAAATTTGGTCGCCCAAGAGCCAGCCGACTTCGTCTCCACGCAACATCCGCCAGGTTCCATCATCAAGGATCGCCGCAGCGCAACGGTCAGCATCTGGATCATTAGCAATCACCAGATCTGCCTCAACCTTGCGAGCCAGCCGTAACGAAAGATCGATGGCACCTGGTTCTTCAGGGTTGGGGAACTTCACGGTGGGGAAAAGCGGATCAGGCTGTTCTTGTTCGGCAACCATGTGAACATCACTAAAACCGGCATTGATGAGAGCGTGCTTCATCGTGTGTCCACCCACGCCGTGCATGGCTGAGACCACAACGCGTAGGTTTTTGCGGGTCGCGGATTCTGGCTGGTCCGCGGCGATGACCGGATGGATCGCTGCCAAGTATGCAGCCTCAATGTCGCCTTCGAGGCCCACGGGTGGTAGTACTTCCCATCCCGATTCTGCGCGTTCAATGTGAGTTACTGGCTGCTGATGGTCAATGAGCGCAGCGATCTGTGCATCAATAGGGGAGACAATCTGCGCCCCTCGTCCTGCTTCGTCAGTAATCCGTCCACCAACATAAACCTTGTAGCCGTTATCGCGTGGAGGGTTGTGGCTTGCGGTCACCATGACACCGGCCTCGGCGCTAAATTCGCGTACTGCCCAGGCGAGGACCGGAGTCGGTAACGGTGAAGGCATCAGCAAAACGTCAAAGCCAGCAGCGGTGAAAATTCCTGCGGAGTCTTTAGCGAAAACATCCGAATTGAATCGGGCGTCAAAGCCGATGACTACTTTGGGGGTATAGGCAGAGCCTGCTTTTTCTTTGAGGAAACGCGCGATACCTGCGGCGGTACGCATGACCACTACACGGTTCATGCGCAGGGGTCCGGCACCAAGTTCGGCACGAAGCCCAGCGGTACCAAATTCAAGTACGCCACCAAAACGGTCAGCAACGTCTTCGAATGCAAGAGCGTCGCCCTCAGTGACACGCTGGATGAGCAGGTTAAGCTCCTCCTGCGTTTGAGCATCCGGATCTTGAGCTGCCCACTTACCGGCCTCGTTCAGTAGCGCGATCTTATCTGTATGGTTCACTGTTTTCCCTTTGAGAAAAGCGTCAATTATTGCCTATACCGCCCAAGGTTGCTTAGAGCTTGGCGATGATCTGAGCCAGCAGCTTCGAGATGCGTGGGCCAGCCGCCTGGCCAGCCTCGATGACCTCTTCATGGCTCAGCGGAACCGGGCTAATGCCGGCGGCGAGGTTGGTGACCAGCGACATGCCAAAGATCTCCATACCAGCATGGCGGGCAGCAATCGCTTCCAATGCCGTGGACATGCCGACCAAATCCGCGCCGATTCTCTTGGCGTACTGTACTTCGGCAGGGGTTTCGTAATGAGGACCGGTGAATTGTGCGTACACACCTTCATCCAGGCTCGAATCCACCTCGCGGGCAATTTCGCGAATACGCGATGAGTACAGGTCGGTCAGATCAACAAAGGTAGCGCCCTCCAATGGGGAAGTGGCGGTGAGGTTGATGTGATCTGAGATCATGACCGGGGTACCGGGGGTCCAATTTTCATTGAGGCCACCGCAGCCGTTGGTCAGTACTAGGGTCTGGCATCCCGCAGCCGCAGCGGTGCGGATGGGGTGAACGACGGAGCGTACGCCACGTCCTTCGTAGAAGTGGGTACGGGCGCCAAGTACAAGTACGCGCTTACCGCTGTCGGTCAGAATCGAGGAAATGGTGCCTTTGTGGCCCGGTACGGCCGAGGCGTGGAAGCCGGGAATGGTGGTGGCATCCAGGGTGTGGGTGGTTTCGCCAACCAGCTCGGCGGCCTGGCCCCATCCGGAGCCCAGCACTAGCGCAATGTCGTGTTTTTCAACATTGGTCTGCTCGGCGATTACCTGTGCAGCCTGTGCTGCTAGAGCCTGTGGGTCATTATGTGTATCAGTCACGGGCAATAGGCTACCGGTACCGGGGGTTTTTGTCAGGTGAAGCTTGTGCTTCAGAATCAAAAACACGTCGAAGATCACGCCATAAAATGTGCGCAATGAACCTACATGGTGAACAATGGAATCTGTGAGCGCAGATCGTAGTAATGAAGCAACCCGTTTAGTAATTCTCGGCGGCGGACCTGGCGGATATGAAGCTGCCAGTGTTGCAGCCCAGCTGGGTGCCAACGTCACCGTCGTAGAGCGTGCCGGCATGGGCGGTTCGGCGGTGCTGACCGACGTAGTACCGTCCAAGACCCTAATTGCTACCGCCGACGCAGTGCGCCGCGTAAAGCAAGCCGAAGCTTTTGGCGTCCACGTTGACGGACTGGACTCGGCAGTCACCGACTTCTCGGTAGTCAACCACCGCCTCTTGGACCTAGCCAAAGAGCAATCCTCAGATATTCGCAACAGCCTCGAACGCGCCGGCGTGCGCATCGTAATTGGTGAAGGCCGTCTGATTGATAACCACACCGTGGCTGTTGCACACCCCGATGGTTCTGAGCAGACCCTGGATGCGGACGCAATTCTTCTTGCCGTGGGTGCCCATCCGCGTGAATTGCCAACCGCTAAGCCAGATGGAGAACGTATTTTCAACTGGACCCAGATTTACAACATGAATGAGGTGCCTGAGCACCTGATCGTGGTGGGTTCCGGTGTGACCGGTGCTGAGTTCGCTTCGGCCTATAACCTGCTTGGTGCCAAGGTCACCCTAGTTTCCTCGCGTGATCGTGTGCTTCCAGGTGAGGACGCGGACGCAGCTGGCGTGCTGGAAGATGCTTTTAAGCAGAACGGCGTTAACGTTGTTTCACAGGCCCGCGCCGAAGGTGTGGAGCGTAAGGGAGATAAGGTTTACGTGACCTTGGCCGATGGTCGTGTGCTGGAAGGAAGCCACTGCTTGGTAGCGGTGGGCGGAATTCCAAACACCGCAGATATTGGCTTGGAAGAAGCTGGCGTCCAGCTCTCCGAGTCCGGCCACATCAAGGTCGACGGTGTATCGCGCACGACTGCTACCAACATCTACGCCACCGGTGACTGCACCGGCGTCTTTGCGCTGGCTTCGGTGGCTGCGATGCAGGGTCGAATTGCCGTAGCTCACTTGCTCGGTGACTCGGTGAAGCCACTAAATCTAGATTTGGTTGCCTCGAACGTTTTCACCTCTCCGGAAATTGCAACTGTTGGGGTTACCCAGCGTGCGGTGGCCGAAGGTAAATACCAGGCGAACATCGTCAAGGTGGATCTAAACTCCAACGCTCGCGCCAAGATGATGAACGTTGAGCACGGCTTTGTGAAGATCGTTTCGCGCAAGGGCTCGGGTACCGTGATCGGTGGCGTGGTGGTTGCACCTCGCGCCAGTGAGCTGATTTACTCGCTGGCCCTGGCAGTTCAGAACGGTCTGCACGTTGATGACGTAGCTGAGACCTTCACCGTGTACCCATCACTCTCCGGGTCATTGGGCGAAGCGGCGCGACGATTGCATCGCCACCTGTAAATACTGCTTTACTCACAAAAGTGACTGCCAAGAACGGTGTTCTTGGCAGTCACTTTTGTAGTTAATCAAGGCGGAGCTACCCGTCGTTTCGTGATTCGACGCCGTGGCGGTGTTAGTCGCGTCTCAATATATGAACCACGAAAATCCACTAAATAGCTGGGGCTTGAGGCTTTGTTGAACGTTTGGTGAGCAAAGGGTGTCCAAATAGTGGACATCAATATCCGAATACTGAGCATCGAGGCTTAAGATTGTGACATTCGTAAATGAACGACCAACTCGTACTTTCACTCTAAGGAGCAGCCTCAATGTCGCAGGCTAACCAGGTGGTGGCGCCCAAGGAGAACTCACGCGGACGCGTGCTGTTCGCCAGCATGATTGGCACCACCGTCGAATTCTTCGATTTCTACGCCTACGCCACCGCGTCGGTGCTCGTCTTCCCGGCGTTGTTCTTCCCGAACGCCACCGCTATCAACGCGATCCTCTCATCCTTCGCGATCTTCGGTGTCGCCTTCCTAGCTCGTCCGCTGGGCTCGGTAGTCTTTGGTCACTACGGTGACAAGATGGGACGTAAGGGCACCCTGGTTGCCTCGCTGCTGCTGATGGGTATTGCTACCTTCCTCATTGGCTTCCTGCCACCAGCTGCCGGTCATTGGACCGTGTTGGCCCCGCTGGCCTTGGTGATCCTGCGCTTTGCTCAGGGTCTGGCCCTGGGTGGTGAATGGTCCGGCGCTGCACTGCTGGCTACGGAGAATGCTCCGAAGAACAAGCGAGCTATCTATGGCACCTTCCCTCAGCTGGGCGCCCCGATTGGTTTCATCATCGCTAACCTGCTGTTTGTGGGTCTGCAGACCTGGACTACAGCGGAGCAGTTCCAGGCTTGGGGCTGGCGCATTCCGTTCTTCTTCTCGGCCGTGATGGTTCTGATTGGCCTGTGGGTTCGCCTCAAGCTAGTTGAATCCGCTTCCTTCCAGAAGGTTCTGGATCAGAAGAAGGTTGTTAAGTCCCCGATCGCGGTGACCCTGAAGAAGCACTGGCGTCCAACCTTGGCTGGTACTTTCATCATGCTGGCAACCTACGTGCTGTTCTACCTGATGACCTCCTTCACCCTGACCTACGGCACCCAGCCAGCAAGCGTTGAGCAGGCTGCCGCGGCAGCGCAGGCCAAGGGTAAGGCCTTTGATGCTGCCGGCTTCGTTCCGGGTCTGGGCATTGAACGACCAACCTTCTTGACCATGCTGATCATCGGTGTAGTTTTCTTTGGTATCTTCACCGTAGTCTCCGGTCCATTGGCCGAGAAGTTCGGTCGACGTAAGTTCCTGATCTGGGTCAGTTCCGGCATTTTGGTCTTTGGCCTGACCTGGACCCTGTTCTTCGGTCCGGGCCAGGGCGCTGCCATGGCTGGTCTGATCGTGGGCTTTACCCTGATGGGTCTGACATTCGGCCCGATGGCGGCCTACCTGCCGGAGCTGTTCCCTTCCAACGTGCGTTACACCGGCTCTGCGGTGGCGTACAACATGTCCTCGGTGATTGGTGCAGCTCCTGCTTCCTTCGTCGCTGTGGCGCTGTGGAAGGCCGGTAACGGCAACACCGTCGGTGTTGGTATCTACCTCTCGGTGGCCGCAGTGCTGACCTTGGCCTCACTGTTCCTCACACGAGATACCTCAGATATCGACATGGAAGAGTTCGTCGAGTAAGTATTTGACTACCTCTGTGAAGGTCCGGAAAACATTGCAGTCTCATGTTTTCCGGGCCTTCGATCGTTAATCGGCATCTAAGATGTGCAAGCATGGGAGGAGGGAACAACGAGGAGAAGAAGGAGAGCTCATGCGTATTGCAGTTGCTGGAGGCACCGGAACCCTAGGTCGTCAGGTCGTCGAAAAGATCGCCGCCTTAGGGCACGTGCCGATAGTCCTTTCACGCTCAGCGGGGTGCGATCTGACCAATAAGAATTCGGTGAAGCAGTGGCTAGTTGATGCCCAGGCGGTCATCGATGTCTCGGGTAGCGCAACCACCAGCGCCTCGGCCTCCATGCGGTACTTCACGACCTCCACTGCCAACCTGGTGAGCGTCGGCCGCGAGGCCGGAGTGCAAAACCACGTTGTCCTCTCCATCGTGGGGGCCGCCGAGATTGATTCAGGCTACTACGCCGGTAAAGCCGCCCAAGAGCGGATGCTGCAGATGCTCGATGGTGGCTACACCATTCTTCGCACCACCCAGTTCCACGAGTTTGTGGGTCAAAATATCGCCCGGCTCGGTGCTGGACCGGTGCAGATGGCTCCCAAGATGCGCTTGCAACCGATCGCGGGCAGTGAAGTGGCTGCCGCGCTGGTGGACCTTGCCATTGAGCCGGCCCAAGGGGTGGTTCAGGACCTGGCTGGTCCACAAGAAGAAAACATGCCGGATCTGTTCGCCCAGTATTTGCAGCACCAGGGGAAGTCTTCAAAGATCGTAGAAATTCCAGTTCCCGGCGCCATGGGCAAAGCCATGCGCAACGGTGGTATTTTGCCTCAGGCTTCCGCCCGGTTGGGACAAGAAACGTTCTCCGATTGGCTTGTTCGTCAGTGATCGAGCGTTAAAAACAGGTGGGGTTCCGACGTGCTTGGCACGTAGGAACCCCACCGTGGTTTGACGGGCTACTAGCTAGCGTCGCCGATCGAAGCGATCACGGCGCCGGAAGACAGGGTTTCGCCGGTGGCTACTTCCAAGCCACTTACTACACCATCGCGGTGAGCGGTGATTGGCTGCTCCATCTTCATGGCTTCAAGGACAACAATCAAGTCACCCTCGGCAACCTCGGCCCCGTTTTCAACGGCCACCTTGACGATGGTGCCCTGCATCGGGGAGCGAAGCTCGGCGCTATTGGCAGCAGAACCTGAGGCCGCCTTGCGGCTGGACTTGCGCTTCTTCTTAGCGCCACCCTGCTCGGATCCAGCAGAGGACATGGAACCAAGGGAGGAAGGAAGGGTAACTTCTAGACGCTTGCCATCTACCTCAACGGTCACGCTGGTGCGTTCGCTGTCTTCGGCCTCGCCTGGTGCGCCCGGCATCGGGTGCGGCTCGATGGCGGTGGCGAACTCGGTCTCAATCCAACGGGTGTGAACTTTAAAAGCACCTTCGGTCGGAACAAATGCCGGATCACTCATAACTGCGCGGTGGAATGGCAGTACCGTGGCCATGCCCTCAATCTGGAATTCCTCCAAGGCACGACGGGCGCGGGAGGCTGCAACCTCACGGGTGCTGCCGGTGACGATGAGCTTGGCGATCATCGAGTCGAAGTTCCCCGAAACGCTTTCGCCCTGTTCAATACCTGAGTCAACACGAACGCCAGGACCTGATGGCAGGTTCATCTTGGAGATGGTGCCGGGGGTTGGCATGAAGTTACGGCCAGCGTCTTCACCGTTGATGCGGAATTCGAAGGAGTGACCGCGAACTTCTGGGTCACCGTAGCCAAGTTCTTCACCACGGGCAATGCGGAACTGTTCGCGCACTAGGTCAATCCCGGTGACCTCTTCAGACACTGGGTGCTCAACCTGCAGACGGGTGTTGACCTCGAGGAAGGAGATCACGCCGTCCTGACCCACGAGGAACTCGCAGGTGCCTGCGCCGGTGTACTTGGCTTCACGCAGGATCGCCTTGGAAGCTTCGTAGAGGCGGGTGATCTGCTCTTCGCTCAAGTATGGCGCTGGGGCTTCTTCAACCAGTTTCTGGTTACGGCGCTGCAGGGAGCAGTCACGGGTGGAGACCACCACGACATTGCCATGGGCATCGGCCAAGCATTGGGTTTCGACGTGGCGCGGCGCATCCAAGAAGCGCTCGATGAAGCATTCGCCGCGGCCGAAAGCTGCTACTGCTTCGCGAACTGCAGAGTCGTAAAGTTCGCCGATCTCTTCACGGTTGCGCACAACCTTGATGCCACGTCCACCGCCACCGTAGGCAGCCTTGATGGCCAGTGGCAGGCCGTGCTCGTCGGCGAATGCGTACACTTCTTCAGCCGAAGCTACCGGATCCTTGGTACCAGGAACCAGGGGAGCGCCAACCTTTTCAGCAATATGTCGTGCCTTGACCTTGTCGCCGAGCTGGTCGATGGATTCAGGTGATGGGCCGATCCAGGTCAGGCCGGCGTCGATAACTGCCTGGGCGAATTCGGCGTTCTCCGAGAGGAAGCCGTAACCCGGGTGAATTGCGTCGGCACCCGAACGCTGTGCAGCGTCCAAAATCTTCTCAATGCGAAGGTAAGATTCGGCGGCGGTGGTGCCGCCTAGCGCGTAGGCCTCGTCAGCCAAACGCACGTGCAGTGCATCGCGGTCGGAGTCGGCGTAGACCGCTACGGACTCGATTCCTTCATCGCGTGCGGCACGGATAATGCGCACTGCAATCTCGCCGCGGTTGGCGATTAGCACCTTCGTCAATTGATTCATCGTGAACCTGTCTTCAAAAAATAGGGTTTCTCATCTAGGAGCCTATCGTTTTTGTGGGAACTATATGTAGTTAACCCGCCAAACCCGGGTGTTACGCATGAAACTTTGGAGGAATCCTACAAAACTAACCTTGCGGTTAGTGCGGTGCCAGGTGTCTAGCGGTTCTTGTGGCGACCCACTAGGCTATTGAGCAACTTAGAGCGAAGGAAGCGCATGTGAAACCCCGATTGTTAATTAGTCTTCCATTCCTGGCCGTGGGGCTGTCCGTTCTTTCAGCCTGCTCAAGCACTACAGGTATCTCCGCCATAGCTCAGGACGCCAATCCAGCTGATCAATGGCCGGGAACTGGAGAACAACTCGAAGAGCTTGACGCGCAGTCGGTGCGCTGGCTGACAACAAACGAGAACGCTGACTATTTTGTCGCTACCTCACAAGACCAAAAGTCCGTCTGCCTGTTTAAGTTCACTAAGAACCCGGACACATCGAATGTGGGTGGCTGCGGCGCAGCGGGCGGGTCAGATGTCATCGTGGATATCAGTGCTCCCGGAGCAAGAATGATGTTGGTGCGTTCGGAGGCAGAAACTTCAGCGCTTGAAGCTGCGGGCTGGAAGAAGATTCACGAGAATATTCTGACCTTTTAGCCAAGGTCGCCACCTCGCTAGCCTTGTCGTTCACGGTGGCGTCGCACCGCTGCCCGGTTAGCGCAGCGAACCGAACAATAGCGCTGCCGTCCATTGCGCGTCACATCAACCACCACCTGCGTGCAGGGTTCAGCTTCGCAGCGGCGCAGCCTGTGCATGCCGCGTGTGGTCAAATGCAGGGCTGTGCCTACGGCGATCACCGAACGCAGAACCAGCGGCATAGTTTGACCGTTGTCACGGTAATGCAGATGCCAGCCTTCGCCATCGTGATCGATCATGCGCGGGTAAGCCGAAGCCTGTGCCATTTGCAGATTGAGCAGCTCGGCGCGTGACTGATCGGTTGGTGCGTCAACAATTTGCAGCCAGTCATCGATGACCCTCCGGGTTTCGAGGTAGTCCTCGGCTCGCCGCGGAAAGGGCATGGTCATTCCGACCTCGCGGGTGCGCGCTTCAATTTGATCGCGGTCTTCCGGCCACTGGTTGGCTAGCGATCCTGCAAGCAATACCGCATATTCTCCGTAAGGGTTGAGTTGCATAAGGACATTACATCATGCTGATTCTATGACGACCACAAATGAGACTCTGACGACCTTCCAGAGCCGTGCAACAATCCAACATCAACACCTGTGGGAGGTTGTATCAAGCCACCAGACCTCCACCGGAATCACCCAGTACCTCAAGTGTCGCGCCTGTAAAACGCACCAGATGCGCCAGCTCGGATTCGGCCACGGTACGACGATGTCCAGTAAAGAACTACGCGCCCAGGAGCAGTAGCTCCTAGGCGCGTAATGTGCGGTTATTTCCAGAGGTCTATGATGCGCACTCCGGCTTGAGCCAGCAGGCTCCGAAGGACAAAGACATCCAACCCCACCACATTTTGGAAGTTACCTTCAATGGATTCAATGAAGGCGGCGGCCAACCCGTCGATGGTGAAGGCTCCGGCACACGGTAGGGGTTCACCGCTGGCGACGTAGGCCTCGATCTCCGCATCAGTGACCGTGGAGAAATGAACCACCGTAGAAGACACTTGGCCTTGAGCATCCAGAGGATTCTGGGTATCGATCAGCCAGTGACCGGAATGCAACACACCGGTAGCGCCGCGCAGCTGCTTCCAACGTTCGCGGGCTACTTGCTCGGTGTGGGGCTTGCCGTAAGCAACGCCGTTAAGTTCAAAGACCGAATCGCATCCAAGAACCACAGTGCCAGCAGGATGCTGGCTTGCTGCCACATCTTCAGCCTTCGCCTTGGCCAGTAGCTGGGCGGTTTGCGCAGGAGTCTGCTCACCAAATTTGGACTCAGCACTGGCAAGTACCGCATCCTCATCAACGGTGGACACTTGAGTTTCGAATCTCAAGCCTGCATCGGTCAGCACTTTTTTGCGTCCCCACGATGCTGAAGCCAAGACTAGGCGAGGCAATGATTCTTCTTGTTCACTCATACCGAGACGCGTTCCTTGGTGTAGTCATCATCAAATCCATCATCAGTGCCCGAATCCTCGGACTCAAGCATCTGATTCAGCTTCGATCCTTCCACATCAACATCGGGCAAGATCTTGCCCAGCCACTTCGGGAGGTACCAAACCTTGTCACCAAGCAAATGCATCACCGCTGGGATCAGCGTCATGCGAATAATGAACGCATCGAAGAGCACCCCGAAAGCCAAGGCGAAGCCCAGCGGGCGAAGCATAGCTAGATGCGAGAACATGAAGCCGGCAAAGACCGAAATCATGATCAGTGCAGCTGCGGTCACCACAGGGGCCGCCATTGAGAAGCCAGAACGAACAGCGTCCTTGGCCGGCTCTCCATGAGCGTAACGTTCACGCATGGCCGAGACCAGGAAGACCTGGTAATCCATGGCCAAGCCGAACAGGATGCCGGTGAGCAGGATCGGCAGGAAGCTAAGCAGCGGTCCTGGGACGTTCACGTCGAAGATGCCCGAGAACCAGCCGAACTGATAGACCAAGGTGCTCGCGCCAAAGGCAGCGGCCAATGAGAGTAGGAAGCCACCGGTAGCCAAGAGTGGAACGATCACGGAACGGAAGACCAACAGGAGCAAGATCAAGGACAGACCAACCACAATACTCAGGTACGGAACCAAAGCATCGGTGACCTTTTCGGACACGTCGATCTGCGCCGCCACCTGGCCAGTAACTGAAATTTCAGCACCTGTCGCATCAGCAATCTTGGATTTATCGTCGCGTAGCTGGTGAACCAAGGCTTCGGTCTGTTCCGAGGACGGTCCGCCGGTCGGAATGACCTGGATAGCAGCCAAACGGCGGTTATCGGTCATGGTTACCGGGATGGCGGCAACCACGCCGTCATAGTCACGAATCTTGTCCGCAACGTCCAGAGACTTCGATTCGGCATCACGCTTGCTCAGGTTTTCGGGCAGATCTGCCAGAACCAACAGCGGACCGTTGTAACCGGCACCGAACTTGTCACTGGTCTGCTCAAAGGCTTGGAAGGCCTGCGAGTCTGCCGGCTCAGCGCTGCCGTCGGGCAGCGCGGTGCGCATCTGTGAGGCGGGCAGGGCGATAGCTCCCAGGAGCACCACGACGACCAAGGTCACAGGTACAGCAAATTTAGTCACGGTACGGACCCAGCGTGCGGAAAGAGGTTCCTTGAGCTGAGGGCTTTCTTCCTGCGCGGCCGCCTTGGCGCGAGCACGCTTGGAGACCAAACGTTCTCCTACCAACGAGAGCAAGGCTGGCAACAAGGTGATGTTCAGAAGTACCGAGCAGAACACCGTGAAGGCAGCTGATAGGCCCAATACGGTCAAGAACGGAAGGCCTGGAACTGCCAGGGCAGCCAAGGCAATAATCACGGTCAAGCCGGCAAAAACTACGGCATTGCCGCTAGTACCCACCGAGCGTGCAATGGATTCGCCAACCTCCATGCCGGCCAACAACTGAGTGCGGTGCCGGTGGATGATGAACAGGGCGTAGTCGATGCCCACGGCAAGACCCAGCATCAACGCCAGAGCAGGGGTAATTGAAGCCATGTCGATAAGTGAAGAGAAGGCCATGGTGGTGCCTACACCGGCGCCAACACCCAAGATTGCCAGAACCAATGGTAGGCCCGCTGCAACGACAGTCCCCAGCATGATCAATAGAACAACGGCTGCGATGACCACACCAATGATTTCTGATGAGCCAAAGACCTGAGACATGTCCTGCATGATCTCCTTGGAGAACAGGACTTCCACACCATTGGCCTGAGGTCCCGCGGCGATGGCCTTGATCTGCTCACGGTCTGCTGGGGTGAGCGCATCAGTTTGTACCTTGAAGCTGACCTGCGAGACCGCGGTGCTCTGATCCTCGGAAACAAAGCGCATATCGGAGTTAGCGCCGACCTGGCGTGCAGCGAACTGCAATTCGGCTTGGCCGGAGGCTAGTTCCTTCTCACCCTTTTTGACATCTTCCTCGCCTTGTTTAAGCTCGGCGGTCTTTTCTTCGATGGTCTTTTCGCCAGCTTCAAGCTTTTGCTTGGCGGTAACTAACTGTGCTTTGCCGGCTTCAAATTCAGCCTTCTTTGCATCAAATTCCTGTTGACCGGCATTGAGCTTGGCCCAGCCAGCATCCAGTTCTGCCTGACCTTCATTGATCTTGGCCTTGTTGGCCGCGATTTCCGCCTTGGCACTATCGAGCTTGGTTTTGGCCTGGGCAAGTTGAGACTTGGCGGTAGAGAGTTTGGTCTTGTTCGCCTCCAGTTCCTTGCGCCCGGAGTCCACCTGGGCTTGGCCAGCGTCGAGCTTTTTCTTTGCTGCATCCAGTTTTGCTAATCCAGCTTCGCCCTGAGCGATTTGGTCCAGAGCGGCCGTTGCTTCTTTCTTGCCAGCTTCGGCCTGCTGGACACCTGCGGCAGCGGTAGCTTTGCCCTTCTGTGCTTCGGTTAGCCCAGCTTTGAGCTGTTCTAAGGTCGCGGTGTATTTGGCGATAGCCTCTTCATCTTCGTCGGCCTTGGCTTGCTCCAGCGCTTTTTCGGTCTCGGAGATCTGCTCATTAAGCTGTGCGATGGATGCATCAGCTTTTTCAACTCCGGCGGTGGCCTGGGCCAGGCCGTCTTCGGCCTTCTTCAAACCTTCGTTTGCTTGGGTCTTGCCGGTAGACAGCTTTGATTCAAACTCGCTGCGTGAAGAATTGCCTAGTAGCTGTTTTTGTCCGGCTTGGTATTCCTTTTGGCCAGTAGCTAGCTGCTTTTCTGCGGCAGCCAGTTTGTTCTCTCCCGCGCTGTATTGTGCTTGGCCCGAGTCGTAGGTCTGCTTGCCGGACTGGTATTTTGCTAGACCCTTGTTGTACTGCGCTTCACCTGAGGCCAGTTTTGAAGCACCTGAGTCGAGCTCTTTCTGACCAGCTTCTAGCTGTGCGCGGCTGTCGGCAAGTTTCTTTTCGGCCGCCAGGATTTGAGGTTCGCCGTCTTTGATCTTCTTTTCGCCGTCAAAGTACTGTGCCCACCCGGTGGTTAGATCCTCCCGGCCGTCCTTGAGCTGAACCTTGCCATCGGCAATTTTCTTTTTTGCATCATCAAGTTTTTTCTGGCCGTCTACGAGCTTCTGATTGGCTTTGTCCAATTCTGGCTGTGCATCATCCAGCTTGGCTTGCAGCTCGAAGGGGCTCATTGCATCGGCGACCTGCGGATGCATGGAGAGCTGCTCGAGTGACTCGGCAATGGACTTTTGCTGTGCGGGGCTCAGCTCTTTGCCAGTGCTTTCGCGGAAAACGATGGAACCAGAACCACCAGCTAAATCTGGGAGTTCTTCCTTCATGCGGTCCAAAGTGCGCTGGGTTTCGGTGCCGGGCAACGTGAACGTATTGGAAAGCTGGCCCATGAACAGGCTGGCGCAAATGCCAATGAAAATGAACGCGGCTAGCCACATCGAGATGACGCGGTAGCGGTGAAGATGTGCCCACCGAGCCAGGCGATAAAGGATTGATGCCATGAGCTTAGATGCCCTTCGGGGTGCTAGTGCTTGTGCTGTTGATCGGGAGCAAGGCGAAGCCTTGGTCCAAGGTATTCATTGCTTTAGTGACCAAGGCATGGAAAGCGGCGATGAGATCATCGGAAATGTCCATGTTGTCGCTGACTGAGGCAGGAAGCTGTTCCAACCATTGCTCAAAGGCCGCCTGACCGGCGCCTAAAACGGAATGGGTGAGCACTCGCACTGCGAAGCTGTCGACTTGCGGATAGCGTGCGACAACCTTGGAGTAAAGATCGTTGGTGGCCTGTTGCCACTCATTTCCATTGGCCGGGTGGTAGATGTTTGCGTCATCGGCGCAGAGATAGACGCCGAAGTAGGCGACTTGTCCCAGCAATTGGGCTACTTCATCCGATTTAAGTCCTTGCAAGATGGAATCCAGCAGGGTGATGGTTTCGGAAGGTTCGGCCAGGGAGTCGACCATGGCATCAAGTAGCTGGTGCAGAGGATAGGAGAAGATAGCGTCCACTGTGGGGAAATAATTAAACAGTGTGCGTCGGGAAATGCCAGCAGAATCGGCGATCTCATTCGCGGTGAGCGCCGTTGAAGGTCCTTGTTTAAGCAGCTGCGCAACAGCGTCTACGATGGCCTGTTTTGTAGCCAGTTTATTTTGCTCGCGGCGAGTGCCGACACCTTGAGTAGTCACATAATTACACTACGTGCAAACTTGCACGCTGTGCAAATTGAAACGTGCTGCAGGTGGTTGTTAACGAAGAAGGCGTCCGAGTCATTGACTCGGACGCCTTCTGTGATGAAATCAGAAGCTACTTTGTAGCAACTGGTTCAGCATTGGAGTTGTCATCTGCGAAGGTATCTTCAGCAAACGGGTTGCCGTTGCGTGCAGCGTTGTACATCGACAGATCGAGAATTCCTTCACGCTTGGCGACAATGGTTGGAACCAGTGCCTGACCGGCAACGTTCAGTGCGGTGCGGCCCATGTCAATGATTGGATCAACGGCCATGAGTAGTCCGACACCAGCCAATGGAAGGCCCAGTGTTGACAGCGTCAACGTCAACATCACTACTGCACCGGTGGTGCCTGCGGTCGCAGCTGAGCCCAAGACCGAAACAATCGCAATTAACAGGTAGTCGGTGAAGCTCAGGTCAATGTTGAAGAACTGAGCAACGAACACCGAGGCAATGGCTGGATAGATCGAAGCGCAACCATCCATCTTGGTGGTTGCACCCAGCGGAACGGCAAAGGACGCATAGCCCGAAGGTACCCCGAGGTTGCGCTCGGTTACACGCTGGGTGAGTGGCAAGGTGCCAATGGAGGACCGTGAAACGAAGCCCAACTGTACCGCTGGCCAGACGCCTGAGAAGTACTGCTTGATCGACAAGCCATGGCTGCGTACCAAGATGGGATAGAACGCAAAGAGCACCAATGCGAGGCCTACGTAAATGGCGATGGTGAATTTACCCAGGGCACCGATGGTGTCCCAGCCGTAGGTAGCCACGGCGTTACCGATCAGGCCGACCGTACCGATAGGTGCAACGCGGATGATCCACCACAGCACCTTCTGGATGATGGCCAACGCGGAAGCGGAGAAGGAGAGGAATGGTTCGGCCGCTTTGCCAACCTTGAGCGCAGCAACACCAACGGCGATGGCTACAACAAGGATCTGCAAAACGTTGAAGCTGACCGAGGTGGTGGCTGCACCATCTGTCACAGAAGTGCTTGCGCCCAGTCCAAGGAAGTTGGACGGAATCAGCCCGGTGAGGAAGCCGAGCCAGTCGCCGGTTTTACCTTCGTAGTCCGCCGGAGCGCTCTGACCGGTGTTGGCACCTGGCTGGAATACCACGCCCAAGATCATACCGATGGTCACCGATACGAGGGCAGTAATTCCGAACCACAAGAGGGTCTGCCAAGCAAGGCGTGCAGCGTTGGTGACCTTAGAAAGGTTTGCAATTGAGGCGACGACTGCGAAGAAGATCAGGGGAATTACAGCAGTGCGCAGCAGTGATACGTAGCTGGAGCCGATGATTGAAAGGAAGCGGCCCAGACCGTTTGGTTCATCGGCGGTACTGCCGGTGTACTTGGCGATCAGCCCCAAGGCTAGGCCAACAACGAGGGCGGCAATGATTTGTGGCCCGAAGCTGGTCATCCACTTGGGAAGTTTGGATGAAGGTGCAGAGTTAGACATGCTTTTAAAGCTAGATTGCGGGCCAAGCAGTGATGAACTCTAGATTACCTGATGTTACAAATACAAAGTCATTGTGGCATTTAGCATATTTTTTGCCAGGTTTTTGAGGTTTGAAAGGCGATTTTCCGCTGGATAAGCGACTGCCGTGATGCTCTGCCCCCTACTTCAACTGGCACTGTCAGAATGTTGGTATCGGCGGCAAGATGGATTATTTATCCGTAATGTGGCATGCCCTTCGAGCGGGCATGATTACTTGAGGTCATGACCCCACGAATCACCAGCATAAGCAGACCTGCAGTGGCCCATCCGAGGGTGCTGCTGGCAACTGCCAGCAATACTCCGGGCCCGCCGACGCCGACGATGACCAGCAAGTGGAACCCCAAGATAACCACCAGCACAGTGGCCAGCGCTGAAGCGGCGATAAAAATGTCAACCCAACGGCGCGAGCCACCGGTGAAAATCTCCACGCGCTCAACCTTTGAGAGCAGTACCCAGATTGAAATCAGTGCCACTTGTAAGCAGGTAATTCCACCAGTGACAATCCATCGGTACGTAGTGGACAGGGACGTCATCTCGGGGTATTGGACCGTGACCTCACTGATGTATTGGGGCAGGATAACCGTCTGGCCTAACAAGCTGCCTAGAAAGATTAAGGTGAGCGCGATGCGAAGAACTACAATCAAAAAATGTTGCATAGATCGAGTTTCGATGATTTTCGATCGTTTTTCAATAGCTTCTGAAAAGAAAGACAGCATGAACACGCCTTGACGTGTAGTGCAGGTATGGAAAGCTGAGAGTCATCAGAACATCCGCCAAAACAAGGAACTGAAAATTTGCGCGTCTACATCACTAGCGTCTTCGTCGACGACCAAGCTAAAGCCAAAGAGTTCTATACAAAGATTCTTGGGTTCAAGGTCAAGCATGATGTGCCTGCCGGTCCATATAGCTGGCTGACCTTGGTGTCGCCAGATGATGCGGATGGCACAGAATTACTACTCGAGCCGGCAGCTCATCGTGCAGTCGCACCGTATCGTGAAGCGCTCAAGGCTGACGGAATTCCTGTTACGTCGTTTGCAGTGGATGATGTCCAAAAGGAATTTGAGCGACTCAGTGCGTTAGGTGTGGAATTCACTCAGGGACCGACGGATGCCGACACCGTTTTTGTGGCAACCTTTGATGATACTTGCGGAAACCTGATCCAGATTTCCAGCTATCAGCCATAAACATAAGGCATCAAAACGTTGGGCAGCGAATGATGTTTTTCGGAGCCCAACGTTTTGATGTGTCGTCTACTTAAGCAACGCGCGCTTGAGGGTGTCCAAACCAACTGAACCCAACTGCAATGCCGAAGTGTGGAAGTCTTTCAGTGAGAACGATTCACCCTCAGATGCAGCGTACTCGTCGCGAATCTGCTCCCAGAGCCGTTGGCCGATCTTGTAGGACGGGGCCTGTCCTGGCCAGCCGAGGTAGCGGTTGTATTCGAAATCGAGCTGCCCTCGGGAAAGGTCCAAGTTCTTTTCGAGAAACTCATAACCGTTTTCTGCATTCCATGTTCCCTTGCCCCATTGGGCAGGTACCGGAAGTTCTAGGTGAACTCCGATGTCAAAAACAACACGTGCTGCGCGCAGTCGTTGGGCGTCAAGCATGCCCATGTAGTCCCCGGGATCATCTAGGTAGCCAAGCTGGTGCATTAGACGCTCCGAATACAACGCCCAACCTTCGCCTTGTCCCGAAACCCAACACATCAATCGGCGCCAGCTGTTTAGGGTGGCTGCCTGCATTTGAGCGGTGCCGATCTGCAAGTGATGCCCAGGAACACCTTCGTGATATACCGTGGTTAGCTCAGCCCAGGTGGTGAACTGATCTTCGCCTGGTGGAACTGACCACCACATGCGACCGGGGCGACTAAAGTCTTCGGACGGACCGGTGTAGTAGACGCCGCCATCTTCAGTGGGTGCAATCATGCACTCAATGCGGTCCATTGGGGCTGGTATGTCAAAGTGTTCACCAGCTAAGTCGGCGATCGCTTGGTCGGCTTTGCCCTGCATCCACTCACGAAGTGCCTCGGTGCCATTAAGTTTTCGAGCTGGGTCTTCGTTCAGGACGCGCTTGGCTTCCTCGATGGTTGAGCCCGGCTTGATTTGTTGAGCTACTCGCTGTTGTTCGGCAATGATGGCATCAAGTTCGGCCACCCCCCAAGCGTAGGTCTCTTCCAAATCAACGGTGGCTCCGAGGAAGCGGCGCGACATCAATGAGTAGTATTCCCGGCCAACTGCATCTTGCTCTGGTGCTTGAGCGAGCAATTCGTTCTCTAGGTATTCTGCCAATCGTCGGTAAGCAAGTTTTGCTCCGATAGCACCGGCTTTAAGCCGCTGTTCTAAATCAGGAACGATGCTTGTGCCTGAGGCCGCGAGCTGATCAAAGAATCCGTCGTCTTTGGCGTAGTCGGTGCACTGAGTGGTCACAATGCGAATCTGTCGTTTGGCGGCGACCAGAGAATTTGATGCGGAATCACGCAAGGAAGCGACATATCCGTCGATGGCCGCAGGAAGATTTTCCAACCGCTGAGCAATGAAACCAAAATCCTCGGCAGAATCTTGAGGCATCAAATCGAAGATGGAGCGGATTTCCTGGGGTGGGCTGGCGATATTGTTTAGCTCAGTGCGCCCGGAGAAGAGGATTTCTAGCTCCAGGCTTAGTCGCTCGGTCATCGCGTCGAGGGTGACCTCGTCGACGGCGTCTACAGCGGTGGCGTTAGCCAATGCGCTGAGCGTGTCGCGCAACAGGCGGATCTGACCGGTAGTGCCAGCAGGGGAGTAGTCTCCGTAGCCGGATTCGAAGCCGGGCAGACCAAGCGAAACGCCCCATTCGGGGGTGAGCTCAAGGCTCTTAGTGAAGAAGTCTTCAGCGATTTTATCGATCGCTGAGGGCTCGCGGTGCGAGGATGATGATGTCATGGAGCCAACACTAGTGGATATGAAAGATTTGTTGAAGAGTTTTACGTCGACTCATTGATATAAATCTCTGTTTTCATCGGGAGAGTTTTACCCGTTGGATCCGCGCGATTAATCCTAAGCACGAAAACAGCCAAGGTCTGTCGCTCTCATTGCTGAATGCGACAGACCTTGACTGAATATTAAAATTGACTGCGTTGGCTAGCGGCGACCGATGGTCCAGCCAAGCCGCGGGGTCAGCGCCCGACGCTTACGCAGACGGCTAACCCGATTCCGAGCAGGTGCTTGGACCTCCGGGGCCGATGCGGCGGTGTTACCCATGGCGCTAAGCAGTGCGGTAACGGCCGCCAACTCGTGGGCGGTTGGTTTACCTTTGGTGACACGGATCTGTGGGACTGCGGTTCTCGCGGCGTCCTGTTCCATTACTGTGCTCCTTGGTAGTGCTCGAATATGCGGCGGGGTGCTACTTACAGTGGGATATTGCCGTGCTTCTTAGGTGGCAACACCGCGTGCTTCTCACGTAGCGCTCGCAACCCGCGAACCAGCTGCACGCGAGTGTCACTTGGAGCAACGACCGCGTCAACGTAGCCCAACTCGGCAGCCTGATAAGGGTTGAGTAGTTCTGCCTCATAGTCATCGATGATGGCCTTGCGGCGAGCCTCGACGTCTCCACCTTCAGCTTCAACTGTTGCCAAATCGCGACGGTAAAGAATATTGACTGCACCCTGCGCGCCCATCACACCGATCTGCGCGGTAGGCCATGCCAAGTTCAGATCAGCGCCTAGCTTTTTGGAGCCCATGACGATGTACGCTCCACCGTAGGCCTTGCGGGTGATCACGGTGAGCTTGGGAACGGTGGCTTCCGCATAGGCGTAAAGCAACTTGGCGCCACGACGAATGATGCCCTGGAACTCTTGATCCTTACCTGGCAGGAAGCCAGGGACGTCAACAAAGGTGAGGATTGGGATGTTGAAAGCGTCGCAGTTGCGCACAAAGCGGGCGGCCTTCTCAGATGCAGCAATGTCCAAGGTTCCAGCGAATTGCATTGGCTGGTTGGCCACGATGCCAACGGTGCGACCTTCAATACGGGCGTAACCGATCATCACGTTCGGCGCGTAGAGCGACTGCATCTCGAAGAAGTGCGCGTCGTCAACTACTGACTCAATCACTTTGCGCATGTCATATGGCTGGTTAGCGGAATCTGGGATCAAGGTATCCAACGCGAGGTCGTCCTCGGAGATTTCCAGATCCTCATCAAATTCTGCAATCAACGCATCTGCGAGGTTAGAAGAAGGCAGGAAGTCTAGTAGTTCCTTGCAGAACTCCACCGCGTCTTCTTCGTCGCTTGCCAGGTATGTTGCGGTACCGGTGTTGGCGTTGTGCTGGCGCGCGCCACCAAGGGTTTCCATGTCGATTTCTTCGCCGGTCACGGTCTTGATGACGTCGGGTCCGGTAATGAACATGTGGCTGGTCTTATCAACCATGATCACGTAGTCGGTCAGTGCGGGGGAGTACGCCGCGCCGCCGGCCGAAGGGCCCATGATCAAAGAAATCTGAGGAACAACGCCTGAAGCGTGAACGTTATTGCGGAAGATGTCGGCAAACATTGCCAGGGAGGCAACGCCCTCCTGAATGCGAGCGCCACCGCCGTCGAGGATGCCGACGACTGGGCAGCCATTGCGCAGTGCGAATTCTTGAACCTTAACAATCTTTTCGCCGTTCACCTGTGAGAGCGAGCCGCCGTAGACGGTGAAGTCTTGGGAATAAACGGCAACCAAGCGGCCGTCAACCGTGCCGTAGCCTGAGACCAGACCGTCGCCTAGTGGCTTCTTCTTTTCCATTCCAAACGCGGTGGAACGGTGAACGGCCAGGGCATCAAATTCTACAAAAGAGTCCTCGTCCATGAGCATCTCGATACGCTCACGAGCGGTGTTCTTGCCACGCGAGTGCTGCTTTTCGATAGCTGCTTGACCGCTCGGTGCTTCGGAAAGCTTCTGGCGGCGGCGGAATTCAGCGAGTTTGCCGGCGGTGGTGGACAGGTCGATTGCTTCGTCTGCCTCGGTTCTGCCCTGCGTCATACCTTCGACTCCCTCGAGTTGTCATCAATGTGTAGGAATAGCACAAGAAAAATGCCATCTAAGTCAGTCTAGCTGGGGAAACACGAGTTCTGATTGTAGGAATCTTACAAATTGCCAAGATATCCACTGCGTGGCACGCCAGAATAAGTTACTGATCGGTAGCTTAGTGGAGAATCATCGCGTAACCTAGATCACATGACTAATGAATCTCGAACTCAGGTTAACCCAGTTGCGCAAAACTTGAAGAACCGGACAATCTTGATGAGCGGTGGAAGTCGCGGGATCGGGCTAGCTATTGCCACAGCCGCCGGCGCTCTGGGTGCCAACGTAGTATTGCTCTCCAAAACTTCGGATCCACACCCAAGTTTAGAAGGCACGATCCATACCGCCGTTGAAGAAATCAATCAGGCCGGCGGACGAGGATTAGCAGTAGTTGGCGATGTCCGTGTCGACGCAGACGTAGAACGAGCAGTGCAAGAAGCGGTAGCAACTTTTGGTGGCATCGACATCGTGGTTAATAACGCCTCAGCGATCAACCTCGCCAAAACCGACCAGGTCGACATGAAGCGATACGACCTGATGCAGGACATCAACGTTCGCGGAACATTCTTACTGTCCAAAACCGCGTTGCCTTACCTGCGCGCCTCCGAGCACGCGCATATCCTCACGCTTTCGCCACCACTGAATCTCGATCCTCGGTGGGCCGGCGAGCACTTGGCCTACACCATGGCTAAATACGGAATGTCACTGACCACACTTGGCTTAGCCGAAGAACTCAAAAATGATCTGGTTGGTGTCAATTCACTCTGGCCGGAAACCCTCATCGACACCGCGGCCATTCGCAATTTGCCCGGCGGGCAGAAAATGATTCAGGGAGCCCGCGATGCTCAAATCGTTGCCGATGCCGCCATGGCGATTTTAAGTTCTTCGCCAGCAACGCTCAGCGGAAACTTCTTCACCGATGGACAGGTGCTGAAACTTGCTGGAGTGACCGACCTGGATAAATACACGTTGAATCCGGACGTTCCCCTAGTAGAAGACATCTTCCTATAAGCAAGCGGTCGACGGGCAGAAGGTGTCATAGGGTTGAGAGCATGGATAATTCCTCTGGCACCGCCCGTGCTGCAATTGACCCAACTGAGTTTGCCAAGCTCACCGATCAGTTGAACCTAGGGCTCGTGCAGCTCAAACAAGTCTCAGGCTCGACCAATATCGAGCTCGCCGCGCTGGCATCTACCGGCGAGGCAGGCGATCTCAGTGTCTACTACACCGAACATCAGCAGGCCGGAAAAGGTCGACTTGGGCGTAGTTGGCTAACGCCACTTGGCTCCGCCATCACCGTGAGCGTCTTGGTTGTTCCTGGCGCGAGTATTCCCACCGAAGCTTTGAGCTGGTACACAATGATTGCTGCTGTGGCGTGGAGTCGCGCTGCGCAATCGGTCACGGGCGTGAAGGTGGGGATCAAGTGGCCCAACGACTTGCTCGCTGGAGAATATAAGATCTGTGGCATCCTGGCCCAAATGGTTCCGGTCTCCAGTGGATACGGCGTAGTCATCGGTACCGGAATGAACGTGGATCAGGGCCGAGAAGAACTACCTGTACCCACGGCGACTTCGCTCAGGCTTGCCAGTTCGCACTCGGTGGACCGTACCCAACTGCTGGCCCAGTACCTGAAAGAACTAGCGGCATTGGACCGCAGTTTCCGCCAGGTTGGCGGATCTGTGCACATGCCGTTGCCAGGATTTGAAGGTCAATCTTTGCACCAGTTGGTCAGTGAAAAACTAGCGACCCTAGGCCACGAAGTCCGCGTGGAATTTCCTGACGGATCGGTACTAGAGGCTAGAGCGGTGCAGCTTGGTGTCGATGGTGCACTGGTTCTGGAAGAGGCCACGGGTAAACGACGAGAGGTGCTGGCCGGGGACGTGCACCACGTGCGGCGCGCCGATGGAAAGTACGCCTAATAGGCGTTGGGCCTAGTGCCGGGACTATTATTGAAGGTACTGATCGAAGCACTGTGTCTGTAAGGGGAGGGGCGAGGACCCGTACGATGAAGTTGCCGCTACATGAACGGGAGCGAGTGGTTATCAAGACTCGTGAGCACTCCCGAGTACTGCGACAGCCGATTACCGCGTTTCTCATCCTCACTGCCCTGTGCACCTTTGCCTTAGGCTATCTATCTCGCGATGACCTCTCGGATTGGCTGGCCAACAACGCCAATGTCTGGATGATTGTGAGCGTTGTGCTGTGGGCAGTGCTCATACTTATCTGGGTCGTACTACCCTGGATCCGCTGGTCACGCAGCCTAGTGGTACTGACTACCGAACGGATCATGTTCCGTTCAACTTACAGCCAAGGCCAGCTGCAATCTGTAGGATTATTTACGGTTCGTGATCTTGTTGCCTACGCCAAGAAGAACAACGCCATGACTCGCGCTGGAACCTTGGATATCGTCATGAATCAGGGATATGTCCGCGTATCCCATGTACCGGCAGTAGGGTACTTCCGCTCGTTGGCCATGGAAACAATTGCCAACCTACGCAACAACCAGAGCGCGGCGCACAGCGAAACGACGAACAGTGAGGGCATGGGGGCATGAGTACCGAGCACACTAATCAACCCCGGCCGGATTTTCCACAGTCCGCCGCGCAGGCCGCCGCCGGCGCCCGTCAACACCCTACCCCTGATACCCCAGCGGAATCCGATCCCATCCTGGAACTAGCCCAGGCGATGGAAGGTCCACTGCGTATTCCAGCACACACGTCAGATGCGGTACGTGATGGTGTCGCTTCCTTGGAAAATCGGCTGATCGGTGGCCAGCGCGAATTCCGTCGCCGCGAGGTCGCTGCTGAGGCCGGCATTTCCTTGCACTCTGCACGTAAGCTTTGGCGCGCCATCGGCTTCCCCGAACTCAGCGACGATGAAGTCTTCTTCACCAAAGCGGACAAGGCAGCCTTGGGCACCATGGTGGGCATGGTTCGTGAAGGCAAACTCACCGAAGAAACCGCGATTTCCCTGATGCGTTCGGTCGGGCAGATGACCGACCGGATGGTCGTCTGGCAAATCGAAGCATTGGTTGAGGATATGATCGCCAACCAAAATATGTCCGACCGCCAAGCGCGCCGCCAGCTCTTTGGCATGCTTCCAGAAATCATCCCGGCCATCGAAGATTTGCTGTTGTACTCCTGGCGTCGTCAGCTGAACTCCGCTGTACACCGCATGGCCTTGCGTGTGGAGACCGGAGTAGCAGCATACAAACAGGACACCACGGATGCTGACGGCGGTACTCCCTTGCCGCTGGCTCGTGCTGTGGGCTTCGCCGACCTCGTTTCCTATACCTCGCTCTCCCGGCGAATGAACGAACGTACCCTAGCCCAGCTTGTTCAACGCTTCGAGGCTAAATGCGCCGAAATCATCTCCGTGGGTGGCGGACGACTAGTCAAAACCATTGGTGACGAAGTGCTCTATGTGGCTGAAACCCCACAGGCTGGAGCCCAAATCGCCCTCTCGCTCTCGCGTGAACTGGCCAAGGACGAGCTCTTCCCGCAAACCCGTGGGGCAGTGGTGTGGGGCCGGGTACTTTCACGACTCGGCGACATTTACGGACCGACCGTGAATATGGCAGCTCGTCTGACTTCTTTAGCTGAACCCGGGATGGTGCTCACCGATCCGATCACCGCTAACACCTTGCGCAATGACGCACGCTTTGTGCTTACCGCCCAAGAAATTACGGCGATCCGCGGTTTCGGAGATATCCAACCCTATGAACTCTCGCGCGGCGAGGGAGAAGGACTGGTGATTGACTAATGACCACCGAATCAACCCCGGTACCCTTCATCCTTTCTGCTGCAGGGCTAACCGATGTAGGGCGCAGACGCACTGAAAACCAAGACCGAATCTTGCTCCATGACATCGTGTATGCGGTAGCAGACGGCATGGGCGGGCACGAAGCCGGAGAAGTTGCTAGCCAGCTCGCAGTAGAAACCATGCAGGAAATCTGTGCCTTCGCCAACAAAACTTCGGTTCGCAAGCTACCGACGGTGGCCGAAGTACAGAGACAAGTACAACTTGCCGATGACCGAATTCGTGAAGCACTAGAAGCCCGTGGTGGGACAACCTTGTGCGCATTGGTGCAGATCAAGGCACCGGATCAGGGCCGTGATACGGTGACCGCACCGGTAGCCGCAGTACCACCGTGGACCTCCAGCTTCTCTATGAAGGTCAACACCGACGTGATCGCAAAGATCACTCCCGAAATGCTCAAGAATCACCGGGTGAGCGCCGAACCTGATACCGCCCAACTACCTGTGGTGAGCGAAGAAATTCCCAACTTGCTACTGGTCAACGTCGGCGACTCACGCGGATACCGGTTACGTGACGGGGCGCTACAACAACTAACTCGTGACCATTCGGCCGTCCAAGAAATGGTTGACGCCGGGCAGATCACCGAGCTTGAAGCGCGCAATCACCCGCACCGCAATCTGATCACCCGCGCTTTGGGCGCCGGGGCGGAAAGTCAGCCCGAAGTCACCGTGCTACAGCCGCGCATCGGCGACCGGTACCTGCTGTGCAGCGACGGGCTCTCGGGCGAATTGACCGAAGACATTTTGCAGACCATCATGGTCAACTTTAAGGACCGGGCGGAGGCTGCGAAGGTCCTCACCGGTGCCGCCTTGGAAGCTGGTGGACGCGATAATATCGCGGTGATCGTCATAGACGTGTTGGCTGCCGAAAACTAACAGGTCAAGTCATCGCTTCTGGCGATAGGTGGGGCACAATTGGATATGTGAGTGAAAATTCCGTAACCCCAGTTGAGACTACCAATGCTCCACCGGAAGCTGAGAAGACCCGCTACGAAGAGCTGGTTGAACAGATTCGTGGTCACCGCGATGCGTACTACCAGAATGACGCCCCGCTCATTTCCGACGTAGAGTACGACGCACTGTTCCATGAGCTGCAGCTGTTGGAAGCGAAGTTCCCGATTTTGGCGGGTCAGGATTCACCCACTCAGGAGGTCGGAGGCGAGGTTTCTTCCGCCTTCGCATCGGTGACCCACGCCAGCCGCATGTACTCGCTGGAAGACGTCTTTTCCCTCGATGAGCTCGAGGCCTGGCTTGAACGAGCTCAGCTAAATGCCCAACGCCTGCACCCACAAAATCCCGTCAAGTGGTTGTGCGAAGTCAAAATCGACGGTCTAGCGCTGAACTTGACCTATCGGAATGGCAAATTGGTGCGAGCTGCTACCCGAGGCGATGGCACCACTGGTGAAGATGTTACTCACAATGCACTGACCATTAGCGATATTCCGCAACAGCTGACCGGTGCAGGCTGGCCAGAAGAATTTGAAGTCCGCGGTGAAGTGTTTATCGCCACCGATGACTTCAACGCCTATAACCAGACGCTCATCGCCCAGGGCAAAGCACCTTTGGCTAACCCGCGCAATGCTGCTGCCGGTAGCCTGCGCCAAAAGGACCCGGAGCAAACCGCCAAGCGCCCACTGCGCATGTTTGTTCACGGACTGGGGCGCAGCCGTGACTTCAAGTTGACCGAACAATCCCAAGCCTATGAGCTGATGCGCGGCTGGGGCCTGCCGGTTTCGCCCTACGGACGGGTCGTAGATTCCCGCGCCGAGGCCAAGGAATACATAGCCGAACACGGCGAAAAACGCCACGACCTCATTCACGACATTGACGGCATTGTTATCAAAGTTGATGACCTAGCCACCCAAGAGCAACTGGGCTACACCTCCCGAGTTCCGCGGTGGGCCGTTGCCTATAAGTACCCTCCAGAAGAAGTGCATACCAAACTTCTGGACATCCAGGTCCAGGTGGGCCGCACCGGTCGTGTGACTCCCTTCGGCGTCATGGAGCCAGTACTTGTCGCCGGTTCCACCGTGGCTCGCGCGACCCTGCACAACCAAGAGGTAGTGATTGCCAAAAACGTCAAAATTGGCGACACCATCATATTGCGTAAAGCCGGCGACGTAATTCCAGAGATCGTTGGGCCAGTCCTGCCACTACGTGAAGGCAATACCGACCTGCGTGACTTCGTCATGCCCACACACTGCCCTTCCTGCGGTGAACCCCTGGCGCCAGCAAAGGAAGGCGACGTTGATATTCGTTGCCTCAACGCTGAAACATGCCCAGCCCAGCTAACCGAACGTGTTGCCTACCTTTCGGGACGCAGCGCACTGGATATTGAAGCACTGGGTTATGAAGCCGCAGCTGCCTTAACCAGCGGGCCGGGCGAAGACCCTGCCACCCAGGGCGGAGTGATCCTCCCTGCAGGACCTGGCCCACTGCACAATGAAGCAGAACTCTTCAACCTCAAGGACAAGCTCGAAGAATTGGGCGAGGTGAAGGTTTGGCGTGAAAAGCGGGTGAAGGGTGAAGGAACCGGCAAATTTGAGTTGGTTCCGTACTTCTACTCCAAGGCCACCGCGAAAAAGCCGTCGGCGCCAACGCGCAGCACCATGAAACTGCTCGACGAATTAGAGAAAGCCAAAGAGAATCCACTATGGCGGGTGTTGGTGGCTCTGTCCATTCGTCACGTAGGTCCTAACGCCTCACGAGCCATCGCCACTCGATATGGTTCTATGGATGCGCTACTTGAGGTTTTGAATTCTCCCAACGCGCAGGCAGAGCTCAGCGAAATTGACTCCGTTGGCTCCATCATTGCCGAGGCACTGGTCGAATGGTTTAAGGTTCAGTGGCATCGTGACATCGTTTCAGCTTGGCAAACAGCCGGGGTGAAGATGAAAGACGAGCAAGACGAAAACATCACCAAAAATCTTGAAGCCTTGGCCATCGTGGTGACCGGAACTTTGGAGAACTTCTCACGAGATACAGCCAAGGAAGCGATCATCGTGCGCGGTGGCAAGGCCACCGGCAGTGTTTCGAAGAAAACCGATTTTTTGGTAGCGGGAGAATCTGCCGGATCCAAGCTTGATAAGGCCCAATCACTTGGTGTGCGAGTGCTGGATGAAGCCGGATTTGTAGTGCTACTTGAACAAGGACCAGAAGCAGCGCGCGAGGTTGCCCTCGCCGCACCAACGGAAGGCTAAAGATGGATCACGCAATTGTTCACGACCCACTGGTATTAGTGGCTCGTCGCGCCGCCGCAGCTGGCGCAGAAGTATTAGCAGGCCGTGACGAAGCGCAGTTCAACATCAGTGATAAATCGGCTCTCGGGGACTGGGTGACCGATTTTGACCGAGCCTCAGAAGAAGCGATCCGTGCCACGATCACCACCTCGCGACCCAACGACGAGCTAACCGGTGAAGAATACCCCAGTGCTAAGCCGCTAAATCCCAGTGGTGTTCGTTGGAGCATTGACCCGTTGGATGGAACCATCAACTTTGTTCGAAACATCGCTTACTATTGCTCGTCGGTAGGTGCATGTCAGCTTGAAGAAGATGGAACTGAAACCTGGGTTGCCGCGGCGATCGTCGCCCCGGCACTACAAGTGGAGTACTTTGCCGGTAAGGGATTAGGCGCCTTCAAACGCGATCTGCGCACCGACAAGCTCACCCAACTTACCGGCCCGGTTGACGCTCCCGCGAAGATTCTGGGAACTGGTTTTGGCTACGACGCACAGCGACGTCAGTTCCAGGCCCGTGTTTTGGAAGAAATGCTCGCCGACTACGTCAATGTACGACGTATCGGTTCGGCCGCACTGGACTTGTGCTTGGTCGCTCAGGGCTCGCTGGATGCTTATGCCGAGTATGGCACCAATGAGTACGACTGGGCTGCTGGTGCATTGATCGCTGAAGAAGCTGGATGCCAGGTGGGCCGACCGGCAACCACCCCGGGCTGGCAGTACGCCGGTTTTGTGGATCCGGCCAAGCTCACCGAGCCAACAAACTAGCCCCTTCGAGAGCTAGTTCATTATTAGAGCCAAACCTTGATGGGCATAGTGAATGACTACGCCAACCGCCACACCGCCGCACACCTGTGTGGCGGTGTGCTGGTAACTACGAATCCGTGACCACGAGAGTATCGCGATGAACAGTAGTACCACCGGTATGAGCTCGACTTGATGACCCACGGCTTGCAAGATGACGTAACTACCTACGGCCAGGTGCACGGAGACCTTCCACCACAGGTTGATCGCTGCCACCGTGGCCAGACCCAACAAGATGCACAGGACTTCGCGGAAAATTCCGACGCCCGAATTCATGAGCCACAGGACGAGTAGTCCGAGCACAATCATCGACGCGGTCATCGCATAAATTCGATGGCGCTGGGCACGTACCGTCACGTGCATGTCGGTGACCTTGCCACGGATATTGGCGACCGCCAGAATCATCCACGGAATGATGGTGGTGAACATCCCTGCCACCAGCGCTTCGATCCAGCTGATTGAGGCGTCTCGTACCGGTGAAAGCAACAGCAACAAGGTGGCCAAGACGATTGGTGAGAGCACGTGCGAAATGATCAACGCGATCTTGCGTACTGGATCCGCCGTGCTGGTCGAGGAATCTAACGGTGTCACTAGTTACTGCCCGTCCTTGACCAGGTAGGCGTTACGAACCCGAATCAGTTTGGGCATATACCAAGAAAGCACCAGCCGTTCGGCTAACCATCCCAGTGGCCCCAGCGGAGCTTCAAAGTGGATCTTATCCACCATGACCGTGCCCTGAGCCGTCTCAAAGAAAATATGCTCGTGTCGAAACTTCTTGAACGGGCCACGCACCTGTTGGTCGGTAAATTGACGCGGTGCACTAAGCTCCACAATTTCTGAGGTCATCCGAAACGGAATCCCGAAGTGTGTGGCCTTCCACGTCACTTGCTCGCCAAGACCGATCTGACCGCTGGTGACCCCTGCGATGGCCTGCTCGCCGGAGTCCACCATGGAACCGGTATGTGCATCGATACTCAGTGACTTCTCGAATAACTCCTGAGCGGATAAATCGGTGGTGGTGAGGCATTCAAAATATACGGCCATGTGTTTCAGTCTGTCACAGCCCCCAGCCGAAGCACTGATTCTAGTCTAGGTGCAACTGCATGTTGGACAGCCCAGCTGCTGCATCGTCATAGTAGTCCCGCAGTTTGAGGCCAGTAGCCGCCGCTTCATCAAGAACCACAACAGCATCGGGGTGTAGCTGTAAAACCGAGCCAGGGCAGGAAGCAGAGAGCGGACCTTCAACGGCGGCCGCAATTGCTTCAGCCTTGCCAGCTCCGGTAGCCACCAATACCAGTCGTCCAGCCTCAAGAATGGTCCCCAACCCCTGCGTGACGCAATGGGTAGGAACTCGTTCCAAACCCTCAAAGAATCGAGCGTTATCCTGGCGCGTTTTGGCGGCCAAACGTTTGATGCGGGTACGTGAGCGCAGGGCGGATCCGGGTTCATTAAAACCCAGATGCCCATTGGCTCCGATACCAAGAATTTGAACCTGAATTCCACCGGCCGCGGCGATGGCCTGATCGTAATTTGCGGCGGCCGCCTCAATTTCTTCGATAGTTTCACCCAGACCTTGGGGTGTGAACAGAAAGTGTTCCGGAAGGCCGATGACATTGCAGACTTCACTAATTAGTGTCTGGCGGTAGGACTGCTGATGCGTTGCCCGGATGCCGATGTACTCGTCCAAGGCAAATCCGCGGGCCGCAGAAAAGTCTGCCTTTCCTTCTCGCACTGCCTGAGCCAGCTCGCGGTACAGCCCTAGGGGAGAGGAGCCGGTGGCTAGGCCTAGCACCGGTGTGTTGCCAGAACCGTGGGCCGTGAGCCCAGCCAATACGTTCTCGGCAGCGATCTTTGCAACCTGGGATGCTGAGTTACCAATGAGCACTCGCATGGTGAATTTCCGCTCTGTTGATGGTGGTTGGTGGATGCTAGTTAGGAGATACCAAGTTCGTGAAAAAGGACGTTTACTACCGCTCCGCGGAGCACCAAATGTTCAGGCTCCTGGCTGATATTTAGCTGGAAGTCATCGGCTCGGGCAGTGCGCGAACGTTCCTTGAGCGCAGCCAGTAACCAGTTAGCCAGTGCAGTGTTAACGACGTCTTGAGGTCCGGTGAAAATAAGGTTGCGAATATCAAGGACCGAAATCAGCGGTGCTACCGCGCTGGCTAACGACGCGCCAACTAGTTCCCCCACCTCGTCGCTCGATTCCCCGGATTCGAGGGCCCGCTTAATGGCCGGGATACAAGCGTAGGCTTCCAAACAACCTTGCTCGCCGCAACTGCATCTCTGGGTGGATGAAGGGTCAACTTTGACGTGGCCGAGCTCGCCGGCGGAAAACTGTGCACCGCGTACAAGGGTGTTGTGGGTGATCACGCCGCAGCCCACGCCTCTCCCGAGGCGCAATAGCAGCATATGTTCACTTCCGGATCCGAAGGTGTGCTCGGCGAGGATCGCGCAGTCCGCATCGTTCAGTACGTGGGTGTTGAGGCCCGTGGCCTGTTCAATGGTGCCGCGCAAATCGTAATTGACCCAGCCAAATTTTTCGGCCGAACGTACTTCTCCCTTGTCGGTCACGATGCCTGGTGTTCCAATGCCGATCCCCAAGACCGGAAGGTCACAGTGGCTCAGGGCCTGGCCGATGAGCTCAAGTACCTGTGCGGTGGCTTGCTCTCCGGTGGCGGTTTCGTGGCTTTCAGGCATAGCGAAACTGCGCAGAATCTTTCCATTCAGGTCCAAAATGGCTGCGGTGAATGGGAGCACCGAGGAGAGATCCACACTAATGATCCGCAGCCCCGAACGGTTCAGATCAACTAAGGTTGCCGGTTTGCCCGGTCGCTTACCTTCTTGCTGGCCGGTTTCGACCACATGGCCACGGGTGAGGAGTTCTGCCACGAGCTCTGAGATGGTTACCCGGGTCAGCCCGGTGACGCGCGAGAGCTCGGCTCGGGTGTGTGCTCCATGTTCCAGCAAGATCTGCAACACCAGCGCCAGGTTATTTTCTCTGCCGTCGGAGGGCAACAGGGCGCCACCATGTCGCAACATGGTCGGATTGTGGCGCGGCTTAGCGTTGGAACTCATGAGGTTAGTTAACTCTATTAACAAACCTTGGCGCAAGGGGGTAGACCTAGGAATTTGTGCCACACTTGAACCATCATGAATCAGCCCGCACACTTCACCGCCACTTGCGGTCAGCTACTCATAGAACTGGCAACGGTGCAGGACTACCAGCGCGTAGGAGAACTCACCGCGCAGTCCTACTTCGCGGCCGGGCACTTTGATAGTCCAGATCATCAGTATCTGAAGTTTGTGCAGAAAGTGGCGGCGCGAGCTAAGGACACTGAAATCTATGTTGTGCGACGCCACGGCGAAATTCTCGGTTCCATGACCCTCATCCAGCACGGCAGCAGCTATGCCGACATTGCCCTGCCCGGCGAACTAGAAATCCGCATGCTCAGCGTTGACCCAAAGGCTCAACGCAGTGGCATCGGAAAAGCCATGGTTCAGGCCAGCATTGACCGCGCTCGCCGAGAATCGGGGCTCACCGCGGTCAGCCTGACCACGGGTGAGAGCTGGCATTCGGCGCGGGCCCTTTATGAATCGATGGGTTTCATCCACCAGTCACAGCGTGACTGGCTGGTGCCGGGGACCGAGATCCAACTTGTGGTCTATCGGTACGACCTCGAACAGTAGGCTCAAGCTAAACATTGGGAACCTACAGGTGAGCATGAATAGAATGACTCCATGAGTGCTCTTCGTCGTAGTGTTGCCACCCTGTCTGTTACCGCCCTGGCCCTAGCCTCGCTGAGCGCCTGTAGCGCCAAAACACCGGATCCGGCACCGTCGGCCGATGCCTTGGTGTCGGCTATTAACTCCGGAGACTTCAGCGGCGTACAGTTCGCCAGCTCGGACGCAGATGCCGCGGCCAAGGAACAAAAGACCGCTTTTGGTTCCATGGGCGAAATTAAACACAACAGCACAGTGACTACCGTGGCTCAGGACGAGGAAGAAACTGACGGCGTGAAAACCGCGACGGCAGATATCACCACCGTGTGGGACGTTGATGACACCGACAAAGACCTGAGCTACACCACCAAGGCAGTCTGGGAATTCGATAAAGATGCCGATTCGTGGAAGCTACGTTTTGACCCAACGATTCTGGCCCCCGATCTGCAAACCGGCGACTACCTCAAATCCAGTGTCGAGGTGGCCGACCGCGGCAGCATCACCGCGGGAGACGGCTCGGATATTGTCACCAAACGGCCGGTAATTCGGGTTGGTCTGGATAAGACCCGCACACAGCAGGCAAACTGGAAAGCCTCGGCGACCAAACTGGCCAAGCTGGTGGATATCGATGAAGACCAGTACGTCAAAACGGTGATGGCCGCGGGGGAGAAAGCCTGGGTCCCAGCCATTGTGCTGCGCGATGATTCCACCCGCGAGGTCACCGATGCTCAAATCACCGCCATCGACGGGGCAACCTTCACCAACGATGAAATTCCGTTGGCCCCCACCCGCGAATTCGCCCGTCCGCTGCTGGGTTCAGTGGGTGAAGCCACCGCGGAAATCATCAAGAAGTCCGACGGAAAGATCAAGAGCGGCGACCAAGTTGGAACTTCCGGACTGCAATCTGCCTACAACGGCACCCTCTCGGGCACCGATGGATTGAGCATCTCGCGCTACGACAAAGACGACGAAGCGCAAGATCAGCTCTTCAGCTCTAAGCCTGTCGCGGGCAAGGACGTAGAAACCACCTTGGATGTGGATCTGCAGAAGGCTGCCGATAAGCTGCTGGCCGATGCCGACGCAAATTCGGGCATTGTTGCCATCCGCCCCTCCGATGGAAGCGTTTTGGCTGCCGCATCCGGCCCTGTGAGTTCCGGACTAAACACCGCATTGCAAGGTTCCTACGCGCCTGGTTCATCTTTTAAGGTCATCAGTGCACTGGCCATGGTTCGTGATGGAGCCACCGCCGACACCAAGGTCAAATGCACCGAGACAACCACGATCGACGGCAAGTCTTTTAAGAACTACGACCACTATCCCGCCTCCAAGCTGGGAACCATCCCACTCTCTGAAGCGATCGCCCAATCCTGCAATACCGTGTTCATCAATGAAGGCTCCACAATTGGCGCCAAAAAGTTAAACGAAGCTGCCGCAGCCTTGGGGCTGACCGGCGAAGACGGCACCGGGACCGGGGCCATTCTAGGCTCCGTGCCCGATGATTCCGAAGGCACCACCCAGGCCGCCAACATGATCGGCCAGGGCGTTGTGGAAGCCTCGCCGCTGGGCATGGCCACCGTTGTCGCCTCCATTCAGGCCAAAAAAACGGTGCAGCCAAAGCTGGTGACTTCCCCGGCACCTAAGGAAGTGGCCAAGCCTGCCTCCAGCCTCACCGAGGATGAAGCAACCCAGCTGGCCGACATGATGGCTGAAGTGATCGACCACGGCACCCTAGAGGACCTTAACTCCCTAAGCGGAGCGAAGATCATCGGTAAGAGTGGCACCGCCGAGTACGACAGTGAGCACAATGCCCACGCGTGGGCCATCGTTGCCCAGGGTGACCTAGCTATTGCAGCCTTTGTAGCCGAAGGCAACGGTGGCGCACAGACCGCAGGCCCACTGGCCAAGGCCATGCTTGAGGCCGGTGCGAAATAGTTATGGCTTGTGCCTCAATGACACAATTGACAGACTAAGCTCATGGGAATTGTCTACAACACCAGTATGTCGCCAACCAAAAACGAGTTGGTCTCCGCTTGGTTGCCCAAGCAGAAGTTCTATACCGGCAAGGGCACCCCAAAGCTTGAGCATATCGGTGGGTTCCGCCTCGAAGACCCGCGCGGTGAGGTCGGAGTGGAATTGCGCATGTACGCGGACCATTCCGACACCTCCGATGTGGTCTACCATGTGCCGCTAACTTATCGTGATGCGCCGCTGCCCGGCGCACAAAAGTATCTGCTCGGCACCAGCGAGCATGCCATTTTAGGCAAGCGATACATTTACGATGCCGAGGGTGATCCTCTCTTCACCGCCCAAGCCCGCGCTCTGCTGGCCGGTAACAGCACACCGCAACATCACATTGAGTCTTTCACCGACGATCCACGG
>Ga0308157_10001661_pt1 | contig 43020 bp, 41 predicted proteins | sample PhyBR1_FD_201035 | JGI IMG/M metagenome (GOLD analysis project Ga0308157, IMG submission 201035) | Phyllosphere microbial communities from UC Gill Tract Community Farm, Albany, California, United States - DLSLB.R1 | ecosystem: Host-associated > Plants > Phyllosphere > Unclassified | place: USA... | reverse complement strand
GTCCACTTCTTAAACGGCTTATCGTCTTTTTTATATGGTTTGCTGAATTTTGAACCCGATACAGATTTGTCACCTGTTTTGTTTTTGTCAGACGAACCTTTTTTTGTAAAAGATGATTTTTTATTATTTCTATTGCCGCTGTTTCCGCCTTGCTTATTCATTATCAAAAATTTTTACAAAGATAAGAGAATATTTAGCATCTTTACCATAAGTTTTAAATTGTAAATATGTTATGAGAAACAAATGGATCATTCTTATTTTAATTCAGGCAGTAATTAGTTTGGTTGCCGGAATTCTGCTATCTAAAATGTCGTTAATCGGTCGTATTGGCGTATCAACCGTTTATACCGAATATGGTTTTATGAAACACTGGTACAAAGGTTTTGCGGCGGTTTTTATTGTTCAGTTACTGCTAATTGCCATTTTATGGGCGGTTAAGCGTACAACAACCTATAAAAACTTTAGTCTGGTAAACCTAATTTTTGTAATTATTGGGTTAATTGGTTTGCTGTACACCTTTTACGATTTTACATCAACAAGTCATAAATACATGAACAGTCAGTTTCATGCAGGCGGATATTTATTTTGGGCAGGCTGGTTTGTTACGTGTTTATTTTTCTTTTTTGCTCGTGTAAAACCAAAACCGGTAATTATACCTACAACGAACTATTCAAAAGATATTACCGATACAACCACCAATTTATAATTTATAGAATACTATTTTTTGTAAAACATTCGTTAATAATTAAAAATAAGCGTTTTATGAAAAATAGTATTTCTTTTTTATCAAATTTAGTAGAATATCTGCTAATCATCGCCGTATTATTCTATTGGCACGGAACATCGAACTTATTAAATCCGATTGCCATTGGATTGTTAGCTGTTTTAATTTTTCAGATAATTTTTAAAAATAAGGTTATTGGAATAATAATACCATCTGTGTTGATGCTTTTATCAATGTATATGATTTTAGCGTTAGTGTCTGAAGTAAATGAATTTGAAAGTTTTAACAGAGATGCACAAAGTTTATTATTTATAGGACTTGCCTATTTTCTGGGAACGATCATAATTTCGTTTTTAATGATCTGGAAATATTTGGTAAAATCAAGCAATACAACAGTTGTTTATAAATAAGGAATTACCAGATTTTTTCCGTTGATGATTACATTTGGATCGATCAATATAATTGAAAGAACTCCGAAAAGAATAATCAGTTTTAAAAGAATATGCAGTTTTTTGTATTCGGTTTGTGTTGATGCTTGAAATAAAAATATTAAAAACGCCAGCAACAATCCGCTACTTATATAAAAGTAATATTGCATGTAACCTACTTTGTAGTACGCAATTAATGCAAACGCAGGCAGCAAGGTTAACAACACCAAAAATGTAATTAAACTTTTAGAAACATTGCTACCAAAGCGTACCGGAATTGTTTGATAATTATTGGCAAAATCGCCCTTTAAATTCTCGAGATCTTTAACCGATTCTCTAATAAAAAGTATCAGATACAGGTAAAATCCGTGGGCGAAAATTCCCCAACTAAAATTTTGAAAGTGCATTAATATTCCAAAAAAAGGAAGCAAAACCAATACCGAAGCCGTTATATTTCCAACAATAGGAAAACGTTTTAACTTGTGCGAATAAAACCAAAGTAGAAAAATATACACCGCGTAAAAAAACGCAGCTCGCCACGAAACCAACCAGGCTATAGCCACACTTAAAAAATTCAAAAAGAAATACACCCGAAACTGCGTTTCTTTACTTATTTTCTTGTCGAGGTTTGATTTGTATGGTCGGTTAATAAGATCTTTCTCGGTATCGTAGAAGTTGTTAATGATGTAACCCGATGCAATTGCCAGCGAACTGCTGAAAATAATCAGAAACAAACCGCCATCGGTTAAAACACTAATGGCTCTCGATTGAGAGCCAAAAATAAAGATTGCCGAAAGATATTGTGCCAACACCACAACGGCGATATTGTATCCACGAACTACCGAAAAGAAACTGAGAAATTTTAATAAAGTTCTTTTAAGTTGTCGTGTCTGTGTCATTTTTTAAAATCTGTAAACCAATTCTAATTTGTAATCTTTCAACGCTTCTTTTGCTTTATTGTAATCTGGGGCAAAACCTAAAATGTAGCCTCCACCGCCCGATCCGCACAATTTTAAATAGTAATCGTTGCTATCGATTCCCTGTTGCCAAACGTTGTGGAACTTTTCGGGAATCATTGGTTTAAAATGACTTAATGCTATTTTAGAAAGTTCTTTTGTATTAGTATAAAGCGTCTTAAAATCACCTTTTAAGAAATTTTCAACAGCCGCATCGGTATATTTAGCAAACTGAGATTTCATCATATTACGGAAACCTTCGTTCTTTAAATTATCCATAAAAATATTGACCATTGGTGCGGTTTCGCCAACCATTTCAGAATCAAGAAGAAAAACAGCTCCTACACCTTCTTCTTTTTGTGAAGGAATTCCCGTTGGTTCAATATGATCTTTTGAATTGATTAAAATTGGCAAACTTAAATAGCTGTTCAACGGATCCAAACCTGAAGATGTTCCATGGAAAAACGATTCCATTCTGCCGAAAATCTTTTTCAAGGTCAACAGTTTTTCACGATTTAAATTCTCTAAAACCGTAATTTTTTCCGAAGCATATTTATCATAAATCGCTGCAACCAAAGCACCGCTGCTTCCAACGCCATATCCTTGCGGAATGCTTGAATCAAAGTACATACCCGCTTCAATATCTTTATTTAACGCATCTATATCAAACTGAACCAATTCGGGTTCGTTCAACGTTAACTGATTTAAATACGAAGCGAATGTTTTTAAACTTTGGTTAGATTTCAATGCAATTTCATTCGGATTGTCATCAATTTTTAATGCACCGTTGTAAAAATTATACGGAATTGCCAAGCCTTTAGAATCCTTAATGATCCCGTATTCGCCGAATAGCAAGATTTTCGAGTAAAATAACGGTCCTTTCATATCGTTTTATTTTGTATAACAAATGTAGTTAATTTTTTAATACAAAAGTGCTGTTTGTTAAATATTTCGATTGCTCAAAAATGCCTTTCAACCAACTGATTATCAAATAAAAAAACTTCAAACCGATAATAACTTATACATCAAATTACCGGCAATGTTGGCTACACTGTACTTTATGTTTTCGGCATTTTCGCCTTCAAAAAGTTCATCAACTGTTTCTTTAAAAATAACCAGCCAATGATTAAAATGTGCTTCGCTTAACGCACTTTTTTCATGAAGCTGCCTGTGAACCAACATAGGATTGCCCTTAAACGAACCTTTTGCAAAGAGAACAACTTCCCAGAAATCGTACATTTTAGGTAAATGAACCTGCCAGTTTGTTTTGGCTACATCGTTAAACAAATATCCTAAAATAGCATCTTCTTTCACTTTATCATAAAAACGATTGACCAATAATTCGATATCTGCACGCGATAAAATATCTTTCTTTTCCATTGTATCTCTTTAAATATTCAATCAAAATTCCAGCATTAAAAATTGATCGCTTATGACTAAAGTCATATACCATAAATTTTATATCATTTATCTTTACGTAAGAATTTTAAAACACAAAACATGAAAAAATTTGTAAAACACTTAGCACTATTGTCAATTGTTATTTTGGCTGCATCTTGTAATAAAAAAGAAACACCAGCTACAACAGAACCTGTAACTACAGAAACAGAACAAACCACTACGGCACCGGCAAGTGACGCTTTTACTGTTGAATTAGAAAGTAACGATGCCATGCAGTTTAACAATACCGAAATTAAAGTTCCTGTGGGTAAAACGGTTGCTTTAACGTTGAAACATACCGGTAAAATGGCAAAAGAAGTTATGGGACACAATTTTGTTTTACTGAATAAAGGTGTTGATTTTACTGCTTTTGCCGAAAAAGCTGCGGCTGCTAAAGACAACAACCATATTCCTGCCGATGCCGGAAAAGATATTATTGCACATACCGGTTTAATTGGTGGCGGAGAATCGGCAACGGTTGAATTTACTGTTACAGAAGCCGGAACTTACGCCTTTTTATGTTCTTTCCCTGGGCATTCTGCTATTATGAAAGGAAAATTGATTGCCGAATAAATTTTAGAATGCTTTAATAATATAAAGAGATCGCAAATAGTCGATCTCTTTTTTTATTAGTAGTAAATTTTCTGACTTTTAATTTCTACAATATTATTCTTTTTCATTTTTCCCAACGCACGAATCACCGTTTCAACTCGCAAACCTGTAAAATTCGCAATTTCTTGTCGGGTCAAATCAATATGTTCTTTTTCGGTTGATTTCTTGTACGAATCTAAAAACGACTGTACTCTGAATTCAGCTTTTTGATTGATGATGTCTTTTGAAGAAGTTGCTTTTGTATGGATACGGCGCGCCATAAGATTTAGAAATTCTTTTTGAATGTTTGGAAATTCATCCAGAATTTTCAGGAATTTATCTTTTGAAAGTTTGATTATTTCCGATTTTTGAAAGATCATTGCCGATGCCGGATACTTTTCGTTTATAAACAAAGGCGGTTCACCAAAACTTTGTCCGTTTGAAAAATATCCTTGGGTAAATTCCTTTCCATCATCGTTTGTGTTATACATTTTCACACTGCCGTAAACCAACTGATAATAAAACGCAGCTTCGTCACCTTCATTAAAAAGCACCTTCCCTTTTTCGTACTCGTTACAAACAGCACCAAAAGACAAAAGCAGATCGATAGAAAGTTGTGGTTTCATGTTCAGATAATTATTTATGAATTCCGTAAACGCAATGGCGGCAACCGTTTTTACAACATCGTCCTTTTAAAAAATGATAGGTTTCCGTAAAAACAAAAAAACCGTTTTCCATGTAAAAATGAACTCCTTCAACCATTTCTGTTGGCCGTTTTGGAAACTTGTTGGTCAATGAAAACTTTGTAAGCTCATCGAACTTTTTTAAACAATCGTTACACAAACAATCGTGCTGAGTTTTTTCGTACAAAAACACAACGGTTTCATCTAAAAGCTCCACTTTCTGGCAATCGCAATTTGCAATGTCATTCGCATTACAAATCATTGGTTTGTGGCAGTGTGTACAGGTTTGTTTTTGCATTTTTAAATCGGTTTTTTATGATAAATCTTCAGCACCAAAGCCCATTTCATCATGTATAAACTGATTGTTCTGACAGTATTTTGCTAATTCATCTGTAATAAATTTCTGAACTTCTTCTTTATATTTATTTGGATACAGCACATGCACATTTGCTCCGGCATCTAACGTAAAACAAACCGGAACGTTGGTTGTTTCTCTGAATTTCCAAATTTGATTGATGATTTCCAAAGTGTTTGGTTTCATTAAAATAAAATACGGCATCGATGTCATCATCATTGAATGCAGCGTTAATGCTTCGCTTTCTACCAATGCGATAAATTCGTTTAAATTGCCCGATTTTAAAATTTCTTTCAGCTTTGCGATATTTTCATGTGCTTGTTGAAAACGACGTTCTGCAAACGGATGATTATGCATTAATTCATGACCAACGGTGCTAGAAACCTGCTTTTCGCCTTTATCAACCAATAAAATGGTGTCCTGATAATTTTCGAAAACCGAGTTTACTTCATAAAGAAAATCAACTCCGAACAAATCAGAACTATTTTCAATACTTTCTGTTTCGCCCCAAACCACAATATTTCCTTTAATGCTTCTGCATGCACTTCCCGATCCTAATCGAGCCAATAATGATGCTTTTTGCATGTAATAATCGTCTGTTTCATCAGGATTCACCAACTTTTCTAACGTAATGATATTTACAGACAATGCCGCCATTCCCGATGCCGATGAAGCAATACCGGAACTGTGTGGAAACGTATTTTTTGTATCGATTGTAAAATGATAATCTAAAACGTACGGGCACAAGTCTTGAATACGTTCAAAATATTTTTGAATTTTTGGTCGGAATGATTCTTTAGGCTGACCTTCAAACAATAAATCGAACGAAATATTTTTCTCCGTTTTTGATTCGTATTGCAAAGTTGTAACCGTTTTACAATTATTCAACGTAAAACTCAACGACGGATTTGCCGGAATTTGATTTTCTATTTTGCCCCAATATTTTACCAAAGCAATATTACTTGGTGCCGAAAATGTAAACGAACCTTTGCTGTTTATTTTTGTATAATTTGTAGTTGTGAATGTATCTAAAGTTGTCATTTTATCTGTTTAATTTTTTAATTCTCGACAAGTTCGAACTGACGTTATTTTATTACTGTGCTCGTCACTTCGAGTAGCGAAATGAAATGGAGCGTATCGAGAAGTTCTCGACAAACTCGAACTGACGAAAATCTTGATTTACATTTTTGATGTGATATAAACTTCGTAAAATCATTTAATTTATATTTCTTTCTTTGATAAATTCGGTAAATCTTCAAATCTTCCCTCAATTAAAGCTTTCTTTTTAGCTTGTGACCATTTCTTTATCTTTTTTTCGAATTGGATAGCTTGTTCAATATCCATAAAATTACAAAAATAAACTAACTTCAACGGTCGTCGATTATAAGTGTACGAACCATAAAATTTACCATCCTGATGTTCATCAAAACGCTTATAAACATCTGCTGTAACACCAGTGTAATAAGTATTATCCGAACAAAGAAGAATATAAACGTATGATATTTTCATTTAATAATCTATTTGAGAAAGTTCTCGACAAGCTCGAACTGACGATGCGCTTAATTACATTGAATGCTAATATTATTAATATTTTGCTGCAATGGCATTCGCTGCCAGATAACCTGTTGTCCAGGCATTTTGAAAATTAAAGCCGCCGGTAATGGCATCGATATTTAAAATTTCGCCGGTAAAATACAAATTATCCTGCAATTTGCTTTCCATTGTTTTAAAATTCACTTCTTTTAAATCAATTCCGCCGGCAGTTACAAATTCGTCTTTAAAAGTGCTTTTTCCATTCACGTTAAATTCACTTTGAGTTAATTGTTCTGCCAGATTTACCAACTGTTTTTTAGAAACATCTGCCCATGTTAAATCTTCCGTTATCATAGATGCTTTCACCAATTGCTGCCATAAACGGTGTGTAAGACTGTACAACGGATGCTTTATAATTGTTTTTTTAGAATGTTGCTGTTTTTGCTGCATTAGTTCTTCTAAAACCTCATCGAAAACAAAATCGTTTGTCCAATTAACTATTACCTGAAAATGATAGTTTTTATCGAACAATTCGCGTGCACCCCAAGCCGAAAGCCTTAAAATTGCTGGTCCACTCATTCCCCAATGCGTTATCAATAACGGTCCGTTTGCTTTTAGGCTTGATCCTTTAACTTTTAACGAAACCATTTCGGTTGAAACGCCCATTAAATCTTTAATTCGATCGTCTTTAATATTGAAAGTAAATAACGATGGAACCGGATTTACAATAGAATGATCCACGCTTTTAAGCAAATCCCAAATTTTAACGTTACTGCCGGTTGCCATAACCAGTTGTTTTGCCTGATAAGTATCTTTAGAAGTTTCGATCTTCCAAAAATCACCTTCTTTAGAAAGTTGCTGAACAATGGTTTGTTTTATGATTTTGATGTTGAAGTTTTCGGCTTCGTTCAAAAAACAATCGATAATGGTCTGGGAATTATCCGATTCCGGAAAAACCCGTCCGTCTTCTTCAATCTTTAATGCAACATCGCGTTCATTGAACCATTCCATAACATCGCCCGTACAAAACGCATGAAAAGGACCTTTGAGTTCTTTTTCGCCCCGAGGATAAAATTTCGCTAAAACATTAGGTATAAAACAGGCATGCGTTACGTTGCAACGGCCACCACCCGAAATTTTGACTTTAGAAAGTACTTCGTTACTTCGTTCTAAAATTGCAATTCGCAAATCCGGATTTTGTTCAGCCAGATTAATTGCGGTAAAAAAGCCCGAGGCACCACCACCTACAACAATAACATCAAAATTGTGCATAAATTTCTACAATAATTTTCTACAAAATGTGGATTCTAATAACATGAAAAGTTCTAATTGCAACTAAATCTTAATTTTACTTGTTTGGAACGATTTATGCTTATAAATTTGTATCTTACAAAGATAATGAATCATATTCCCCTATAGATGAAATTTATTATGAAATATAAAAGTTTAATTTTTCTTGTTGGCGTTTTAAGTATTGTATCGTGTAAAACATCTAAAAAAAACACGGTAAAAGATGATGGCAAAAACGAAAAAGACAAGAAAGAACTGGTTAGAAAAGACAAAGAAGAAGTTTTTTATACCGAACAGATTAAAAACGATTTTAGATCGGTTACCGAAAGTGCACAGATCAAATTTTTAGAATCGTACAGTGCTGCAGATAAAGAATATTCTATTTTATTTTTTACGCAAGGATTTACCGGTGAAGAAGTTGTTGTAAAAAACGACAAAAGTACTCTTTATAAAGGAATGGTTTTAACCAACAAAAAAACCGGTTTGGCTAAAAATATGCGTATTGTTAATACCGAAGTTACCAGTATTTATGATAAAGCTACCAAGAAAACAATTTACATTAATACAGACAAGGCACGCAAACACAAGTTTATTTATGTAATGAAAGGCAATGCTAATGAAGACAAACCTTACAAAATTACATTTAGCGATAAGTTGCGTCCGGAAAAATAACAACCTATCTAATACCTTTTTTTACAACAAACAACTGAAAAAGACATCAATAATTGATGTCTTTTTTTATAAAATTATATCGTTGTAAGGAATAATAATGTTGTATCCTTTTGTTTTAAAATACTCTGTAGGATTGTGATCTGATGCAACCATAACAAAATCGCCACCCCAGCCACCAAGGCTTTTTACCAATCCGTTGAAATCATGAAACAGTTCTTTTTGAATGGTTTGTGTTTCTAAAATTTCGCCCAGGTTTTGTTCGTAGGTTTTAAAAAAAGTAATAAATGTTTTCAAATCTTGAATCTCTAACAACTCATCGGTCATTTGTGAAACCTGCTTTATTTCTGCTGATAAATTCTTTTGTTTTTTTCTGAAATTTGCAATAGCATCTTTACTGTCGCGTTTTTTGTTCAGATACACAAAATAGATTTGATTTTTAAACGATGGATTGAAACTTACTTGCTCAACAACAGGTTCGCTATTTACAACCTGATACGTTACTGGCGTGTTGTTTTGCGCACAAGCAATATCGAAACCACTGCCACCAAACGATTTTTGCAACAATTTAAACGCATCAATCTGGAACCATTGTGCAATATTGTTTATTAAGGTAGATGATGTTCCCAATCCCCAATTTCGTGGAAATGTCAATTTAGTTTCGACTAAAAATCCGTTGTTTTCTAATATGGATGGATTCATTAAATGTGCCTGATGCAGAATATCAATCAGCGTGTTTCGAACTTTATCATCACTTGACTGATTGTTTGAAATAATATCATTCACAGCAATTTCATCATTATACCAAACAGATCCATCGGCATCGTAACTTTTCCAGCTTAAGGTTTTGGTTTTTAAAGGGAAAACATTTAAATATTGTCCGAACTTTGTTGGCAATGCAAAAACCTTTGCGCCTTCTAACACATAATATTCACCTAAAATAAACAGTTTGCCGTTGCTGTAAAATTCCATAATTACTTTTTTTTAAAACATCTCGACTACGCTCGATGTGACAATGATTGTTGTCACTCTGAGCTTGACTCAGAGTCGCACTATATTTACTGATGAGATGCCGACCCGAGCTTGCGAATAGTTTGAAACAAAGCAAGTTCGAAATGACAATTTATTTTATTTCGAGCATATTTGAGAAGTGTTTTCTAGTTAATCACATCGTCAAATTCTTGTAAGATAAAATTTAAACTTTTTAATTTGATCCTAATCAGTTATTTTACTAAAACTTTATGATAACATTATTCATTTAATGTTTAATAATCTGTACAATAACATCATCAAATTGCTCAAAGGATTGCTTAAATGTATCTATATCACGAATATTTCCTAAATCGTATATTATAAATAAAAGACTTTTGAATTTAGTTTTATAAGCAATTATATCGTCATTAAGTTGAGCAATTAATGACTTTTCATCACTTTTACATAATTTAATTTCAACTGCTAAACTATACTTTTCAAAGCTAAAATCTGGTATATATTGTTTAGATGAAAACATTATATGAGGAAATTCTTTAGCATATTCTATGTCATTCGCTAATAACAAATCTTCATATTTATCTTGAACTTCTTTTTCTTTCGTTGGAGCTTCTCGCATTAATTTCCTAAGCTTTTTCTCGGCTAAATTAATTATTGCGACTAATTCACTAGCTTCAGAAATCGAATTATTATCTTCATAAACATCAGTAATTTCGCTCTCTCTCAACTGATCAATCGCAGCTAAAAGTAAACCTTCTGCTTGTTGAGTTTGATTTAAAAACGCTAGTTTATGACCTTGTTCTATCTGATATTCTATATCCCAACCATGTATTACCCTTGAGCCAGTTTCGCTCCATGAAAAATTCGATAGTGTCTGATAGTATCTAGAGTTCTTACCAAATATTTCTTCTAAAATTCTTAGAGAGTTAGCTAACCATCTAATATGTTCTTGTGAAGATCTTCCGCTTTGTCTAACTAAACTCAATTTATTTATAAGTTCTTTCAAACCTTCAATAGCTTCTTGCTTATTCCATTTTTTCATGCAATTGATCAAATTTAAATTTATCTACGTAAACCTTCAATAAAATCAACAACTGCACTGTGCGAAACCGTTTTTTCTGCGAAATGCTGTAAAACAATCACTTTTTCATCTGCCGAAGCATTAAACTGATTTAAAATATTCATTAAGTGCATTTTCATGTGTCCTTTTTGAATACCCGTTGTTGTCAATGATTTTATGGCTGCAAAATTCTGTGCTAATCCGGCAACTACAATAATCTGCATTAAATTATCTGCTTTTGGTTTTTCCAATAACTTCATAGCGAATTTTACCATCGGATGCAGATTTGTTAATCCACCAACAGTTCCCAATGCTAACGGAAGATCCATCCAAAAACGGAATTCATCACCCACAATTTCAGCATGCGAAAGCGATGTGTATTTTCCATCTTTAGCAGCAAATGCGTGTACACCGGCTTCAATCGCCCTAAAATCGTTACCTGTAGCCAAAACCACCGCATCTACCCCATTCATAATTCCTTTGTTGTGCGTTACGGCACGATACGTTTCTATTTCGGCAATGCGAACCGCCTGCACAAATTTCTCGGCAAACTCCTGTGGATTTTCTATTTCTTTGGACTTTAAATCGGCTATTTTGCAAGAAACTTCAGCACGAACCAAACAATTTGGAACATAATTCGACAAGATCGACATTACAATCTGTAACGATTCTTTTTCTTCGGTAGTAAACAAATCAAAATTGGATACTTCTTCACGCAGAACATTCGCAAATTCTTCTAAACACGAATTAATAAAATTAGCACCCATGCTGTCTTTTGTATCAAAGGTAGCGTGCAATTGGTAGTAATTTTCAAGCTCGGCAGTTTTATCTTTCAACACAATAGAAAGAATTCCGCCGCCGCGTTTTTCCATGTTTCGAGTAATGTTTGAAGTACGAGATCTAAAAACAGGTTGCAATTTTTCTATAAACTGCTCCAGATTTTGTTTTGATCCGCCAAACATAAAATGTACGTTGCCAATTTTTTCGGTTGATAAAACGGTTGCCTTAAAACCACCGCGTTTACTCCAGAATTTTGCCGCGTTTGCTGCCGCTGCAACTACAGAACTTTCTTCGATAACCATTGGTACCGTGTAGGTTTTTCCGTTAATTACAAAATTGGGCGCAATACCCATTGGCAGGTAAAAATTGGTAATGGTGTTTTCTATAAACTCATCGTGCAGTTTTTGCAGTTCTTCGTTGCTATTCCAGTACGATTTCAACAATTGAACCACCGTTTGGTCGTTCTTAAAGTAGGTTTCAACCAGCCAATTTATTTTTTGTTCTTTTGTAAGTTTAGAAAAACCATTAACAATACTCATACGGATTTTTTTTTGCAAAGATACGTTTTTTTGGTTTTGAGTTTTATGTTTTGATTTACCACAGATGCACGGATTTTATTCTTTTTCTATGCACTTTAAAATGAAGTAAAATTATATATTTAAATATATTTTTTGAGATTTACTCATAACCTGACCGTCAGTAGTTTTTACTGTTATTTCAACAACATAGTCCTTTTTAGGAATTTCTACTTTATCATACAAGGCATCTGTGAAACCAATTATTGCATTATACTCCGCACCAGTACTTTTGGTTCTATAAAACCATTTATAATCTTCTAATTTCGGATGATTCCACAAATTAATTCCACTTTCTATTACTTCTGATTCAAAATAAATATCAGAATTTAATGTAATTTCCAACTCGTTTAATAATAATTCATTATCTAGAACTTTCTCAACACTTGTAGCATAACTTTTTTGTATTAAAGAAACTTCATTAAGGAAACCATACTCATATTCACCATATGCAAATAACCTAAAATGTAATCTATCATTTAACGTATCTTTTACTACAAATTTTTTATTTTCATCTTTAGTTTCATTTGGATTTATCCATTCTACTCCAGCAAAATCGAAATCTTTTAATAAAAAATGTTCTGGAGAGCAATTTGATAACATTGAAAGAAAAATTCCTATAAAACAGAAATACAGTACTTTTTTCATAGCTTATGATAATATTAATTATTTATTTCATTTAATAAAACTTAATCTAAATATAACTAAAAAACACATCTCTTAACTAGAGAATTCCTTTTTATATTCAAAACTCAAAAAAAAGAAGTAATTTCCCATTTTTAATTTTCAGCTTTATTTATGAAGAAAATTTTACTGCTGTCAACACTTATTGCAGCACCAATCACTACTATACAGGCGCAACAACAAATAGAAGTTGCTCAAATTTGGAACGGAACTTTTAGAACCAACCAGCTAAACGCTTTAAATACGCTACATACCAAAAACCAATACAGCGTTTTAGATTATAACCGAAATACAAAAACATTTACTATTGATGCGTTTGATTTTACTACGTTAGAAAAGGTTCAAACGTTATTTTCTACTGCCGATTTTCCCGAAATCAAAGAAATTTCTGATTATTCTATCAATAAAACCGACGATAAAATATTGATTGCAACAAACAGCAATCCTATTTACCGTCATTCGTTTACATCGGTTTATTATTTGTTCGATATCGCTTCAAAATCATTAATTAAAATCAGTGAGAATGCCATTCAGGAACCTTTGTTGAACAAAAACGGATCGAAAATAGCCTACGCATTTGAAAACAATTTGTATGTTTTTGATGTGGCTACCAAAAAAACGACGCAGATTACCAAAGACGGAAAGAAAAATGCCATTATAAACGGTATTACCGACTGGGTTTACGAGGAAGAATTTGCGTTTGTACGAGCGTTTGACTGGAATGCCGATGGAACAAAACTGGCTTATATTAAGTTTGATGAAAGTGATGTTCCTGTTTTTTCAATGGATATTTATGGCGAAGATTTGTATCCGCAGCAACAGGTTTTCAAATATCCTAAAGCGGGCGAAAACAATTCTAAGGTGAGCTTGCATTTGTACGATATTTCAAAAGCATCAACTCAAAACGTAGCTTTAAATGCCGAAACTGCTTATTACATTCCGCGCATAAAATTCACAAACAACGCCAATGTTTTAAGTGTGCAAACACAAAATCGTCATCAAAATCAGTTGAATTTGTTGTTTGTTGATGCCAATTCTGGCAAAACATCAACAATCCTAACCGAAAAAGACAAAGCGTATGTTGATGTGACCGATAATTTAACCTTTTTGAACGACAACAGTTTTATTTGGACAAGCGAAAAAGACGGTTACAAACATATTTATCATTATAATAACGACGGATCGTTAAAAAAACAGGTAACTACCGGAAATTGGGAGGTTACAAATTATTATGGTTACAACAAAAGCAATGAAACCATTTATTATCAGTCGGTTGAAAATGGTTCTACAAAACGCGATGTATACAGCATTCAGTTAAACGGATCGAGCAAAAAACAGCTATCGGCACAAAGCGGAACCAACAGCGCAACTTTTAGTCCTGATTTTAAGTACTTCATAAACAATCATTCATCAAGCACCAAAGCCCCTTCGTATTCGCTTGTTGATGCATCGACCGGAAAAAACGTCAAAGAAATTTTAAATAATTCGGCGTTAGAAGACAAGTTGAAAAAGTTCGATCTGCCTAAAAAAGAGTTTACCACTTTTAAAAACGAAGTCGGAAATGATTTAAACGGATACATTATAAAACCTAAAAATTTCGATACTAAAAAGAAATATCCGGTGTTGTTGTATCAATATTCAGGTCCGGGATCTCAAGAAGTAGCCGATTCTTGGAACGATTCAAACGATTACTGGCACATGATGTTATCTCAAAAAGGATACATTATTGTGTGTGTTGATGGTCGTGGAACCGGTTTTAAAGGTGCCGATTTTAAAAAGGTAACGCAGAAAGAATTAGGAAAGTTTGAGGTTGAAGATCAGATTTACGTTGCAAAACAATTAGCGAAAGAATCTTTTGTTGATGCCAACAGAATAGGAATCTGGGGTTGGAGTTTCGGTGGATTTATGAGCAGCAACGCCCTTTTTCAAGGAAACGATGTGTTTAAAACTGCCATTGCGGTTGCACCTGTAACATCGTGGCGTTTTTACGATTCGGTTTACACAGAACGTTTTATGACCACTCCGCAAGAAAATGCGTCGGGTTACGATAATAATTCGCCTATTACACATGCCGATAAATTAAAAGGTAACTTTTTACTGATTCACGGTACGGCAGACGACAATGTACATGTTCAAAACGCGATGCTTTTAATCAATAAACTAGTTTCATTGAACAAGAATTTCGACTGGTTGATTTATCCCGATAAAAACCACGGAATCTACGGAGGCAAAACCCGCGAACAATTATATACAAAAATGACCGATTACATTTTAGAGAAATTGTAATATTTTATTACATTTGACTTCTTAACAACTTTTTAAGAAATAACAATTTCAAATATGACAACAACTGAAGATCAACAGTTAGAAGCAATACATAATTTTGAGGGTAAATATCCCAAGCAATTATGGTATCTTTTTATGGTAGAAATGTGGGAACGTTTCTGTTTTTACGGCATGCGCGGTGTATTAGCCATTTTTATGGTTGATGTTTTACTGCTTTCTGGTAAAGATGCCAACTTAAAATACGGTGCAATACAAGCCTTTGTTTATGCCTTTACTTTTATTGGAGGTATTTTTGCAGATAAAATTTTAGGTTTTAAAAAATCATTATTTTTCGGAGGAATTGTAATGATTACAGGAAACATATTAATTGGTTTAAATCCACATGATTTCTTTTATTACGGAATAACCTTAAGTATTATAGGAACCGGATTTTTTAAACCGAATATTTCTTCTATGGTAGGTGAATTATACCGTGAAGGAGACCCAAGACGTGATGCCGGTTTTAGTTTATTTTACTCGGGAATTAACATTGGTGCCTTATTAGGTGGTGCTTTGTGTGTGTATTTAGGAAAATCGGTTGGTTGGAATTATGCTTTCTTTGCAGCAGCAGTAGCAATGTTCATAGGAATCATTTTATTTTTAGCAACTAAAAAATCTTTAGGTCCAATTGGAAACTCTCCTTTAGAACACATGCCTGCTAAAAAAAGAAGCACAAGAGAAATAGCCGTTTATGTAGGTGCAGCATTAAGCATTCCTTTAATCCACGCTATGATTGTAGATACGCAATACACCGATTATTTTATGTATTCTATTGGTCCGGTTGCCTTAATTTACTTTTTCTATGAAGTTTCGCGAATGGAATCGTCGGCAGCTAAAAAGAAAATGTTTGCAGCTTTATTATTCATAGCTTTTTCAATTATTTTCTTTGCTTTTTTTGAACAAAGTGGTGGATCATTATCATTATTTGCAAAAGACAATTTAACAGATAAGTTATTATTTTTCACTATTGATCCAAATATTGTAAACAACATATCAAATGCATTCTTTGTAATTCTTTTTGCTCCATTAGTAGGTTTAATTTGGGTTGCGTTAAGCAAAAAAAGATTAGAGCCAAACACCGTTGTTAAATTTGGAATGGGCTTTTTATTTTTAGCAGGATCATTTTTTATTCTATATTCAACAAAATTCTTCGCTGGTCCAGATGGAATTACTTCGTTAAACATATTTACATCTGCTTATTTAATAATGACATTAGGCGAATTGTGTTTATCGCCAATCGGTTTGTCAATTATGACAAAATTATCACCTAATCGTTTGGTTGGTATGATGATGGGATTGTGGTTTTTAGCGTCTGCTTACGGTCAATATGCAGCAGGTTTATTAGGTGCAAATATGTCGTCACCGAATGCAAACGCTTCAAATTTAGAAAAATTAAATCTGTACACAGAAGGATATTATCAATTGGCAATTTATGCATTGATTGCCGGAGTTGTGTTAATCGCAATTTCGCCAATTATTCGAAAATTAATGCAGGAAGTTAAATAACTTTTAACCCACAATATTTTAAAGCGACTATTTTAGTCGCTTTTTTTGTGCATCATTTTAAATATTTTGCTTTATTTGTAAGTTTTAAAACTTTCTTAAAAATATGTCAGACAATACAAAACCGTCATTTTTTAAAACGGTAGGCTCTTTCAATAAAAATTTCTGGATTGCCAGCTTCATGGAACTAATGGAACGTTGGGCTTGGTACGGAATTTATACACTTCTAGGACTTTATTTAGTAGGATCAACCGATACCGGTGGTTTAGGTTTCGATCACGTTCAGAAAGGGAACATCATGGGGAATATTGTAGGAATACTTTATTTTCTTCCTTTGGTTTTCGGGGTTATTGCAGATAGAATTGGTTATAAAGTATCTTTGACTATTGCTTACATCATCATGATTTCCGGCTATTACCTGTTGGGCGAAGTAAACACGTATTGGAGTGTTTATATGGTTTTCCTATTGGTAGCAGTTGGTGCCGCGTTTTTTAAACCCGTAGCATCGGCAATTGTTGCTCGAAATACCGACGAAACCACAGGAACCATGGGCTTTGGTATTTTTTATATGATGGTTAATATTGGTGGATTTATTGGTCCGGCAATGTCATCGGGTTTAAGAACTACTTATGGTTGGAAAATCATCTTTATTCAGGCAGCTATCGTAATCGGTATCAATTTAATCATTTTATTACTTTTTTATAAAGAACCAAAGGTTGAAAAACCTAAAAATTCAATTGGCGAAGCCATTAAAGAATCAATATTAGGAATTTTTGAAGCGTTGAAAGACATCCGTTTGGGAATTTTATTGTTGTTAATGATTGGTTTCTGGACTATGTTCAATCAGTTATTCAACACCCTTCCAAACTTTATAGAAGACTGGGTAAATTCAGCAGCAATAAGCAATTGGCTGAATGAAAACCTTCCTGCATTAGGAGGTTTGTTAACTCAAGACGGACAAGTAAAACCGGAATGGTTCACAAACATCGATTCGTTAATGATTATCCTTTTCCAAATTACCATTTCGTTCTTTGTGATTAAGATGCGTCATATCAACGCGGTAATTCGTGGAGCAGTAATTGCAACAATCGGTATCGGTCTAACATTTTACTCGGGCAACGTGTGGTTTACCATTATCGGAACCATGATTTTTGCAATCGGTGAAATGATGTCAAGTCCGACAGTATCTTCATTCATCGCATTAATTACACCAAAAGGAAAAGAAGGTCTTTATCAGGGAACCTACTTTTTACCCGTTGCAGCAAGTTATTTCGTAACAAGTTTTATTTCAGGAAGTTTATATCAATCTTGGTCAGATAAATTATCATTATTGAAGAAAGAAATGGCAGGCAGAAACATTGAAATGCCCGAAGTTGTAACCAAAGAACAGTTTATCGAAGAAGGATCAAAAACATTGAACATGTCTATTTCGGCCTTTGAAAAACAATTCAATCTAAAAGCCGAAACAATCGATTGGACTGTTGTTAAACAATCTTTCACAGATTTCGCAACTTCAAAAAGCATAAATATCAGTCAGGTACATTTTCCTTTTTCTAAAAACGAATATTTTACTTTAGCAGAACAAAAACTGGGAATGAGCCATTGGGATATGACCAATATGTTGTGGGAAACTTATAATCCTAACAAAATCTGGTTTGTAATCGTGGCAATCGGAATATTTTCTATCGTATCATTAACGATTTACGACCGATTAATTATCAGACCTTTAGAAAAAAAACAAAGAACAATTAAAAACTAACTTAACATATGGAAACTACTCCTACAGAGTTTTATAAATCGAATGTTTTAGGACAGCGATCGGGATTATTTGTACTTTTCTTTACCGAAATGTGGGAACGCTTTTCGTTCTACGGAATGCGTGTATTATTAATTCAGTTCTTAACAGCTGCTGTAATTGCAGGCGATCCGAAATCGGGTTGGGCATGGAGCGCAGAACAGGCAGGTGCATTATACGGAACGTATGCAATGATGCTTTACCTAACACCTATTTTTGGTGGTGTAATTGCAGATAAATATATAGGTTCACGTATGGCGGTGATTATTGGAGCTATTATTATGACCATTGGACACGCTGCGATGGCTTTTGATACTCCCGTAATGTTTTTCATTGGTTTAGCTTGTTTAGTAATCGGAACCGGATTTTTCAAACCAAATATGCCATCGATTTTAGGAGAAATGTATAAAGATTTGCCTCAAAAGAAAGATGGAGCCTATACCATTTTCTACATGGGTGTAAATGCAGGTGCGTTCTTTGGAATGATGTTGTGCGGATACATTGCAGAAACACAAGGTTGGCATTGGGGCTTTGGATTGGCAGGAATTTTCATGTTATTAGGAACACTTCAGTTTGCTTTTGCAAAACCGTTAATGGGTAATTTGGGTATTTTAGATAAGTCTGAAGAAGCTGTTGCTGCGAAAAATGCAGCCGATACCGATAAACGAAATCCATTCACATCGTTAGATTACATTTTAATGATCATTGTTGGGATCATTGGTTTCTTATACGCTTTTAATGATCCATTGTCGAAAAACGGAATCATTGATATGTTTGCCTTTTTAGATACTCCTGTTTTACGCGGACAATATATTATGATATTTATTGCATTGGCTTTATTTATCTACATGTTGGTTTCACGTATTTTAAGATATGACAAAGTTGTTCGTGACAGAATGTTTGCCGTTGTTTTACTGGCATTTTTCTTGATTTTCTTCTTCATGAGTTTTGAACAGGGAGCAACATCTTTAGTTTTGGTAGCTCGTGATTATATCGACAGAAGTTTAACAGGAACCGCCTTAACCACATTTAATATCGTAAACGGATTATTAACCATAGTTCCGTTGGCGATTATTTCATGGGTATTAGTGAAGCTGGCATTGGCTACATGGAAAAAAATTGCTTTATCAAACATTGTACTAATCTCATGTTTCGTATTGATTTGGGGAGCAGCTTTATGGATGCTTAAAAACGAATTTTCTAAAGAAGCATCAGAAATTACCGTTTCATGGTTTTCAACATTAAACTCATTCTTTATTATAGCGTTGGCATCAACCGTTTCTAAATTATGGGAATCAAAATACAATCCTTCGGCTGCATTTAAATACGGTTTCGGATTATTGCTTGTAGCTATCGGATTCTTGGTTTTAGGATTAGGAGCATCTGGAATTGGCGAAGGGGTTAAAATTTCAATGGCGTTTTTAGTATTAACGTACTTATTCCACACGTTAGGCGAATTGTTTATATCACCAGTTGGTTTATCGTACGTTTCTAAATTAGTTCCTGCGCGTATGTTGGCATTTATGTTTGGTATCTGGTATCTGGCAATTGCTATAGCACAGAAAGTTGCAGCAGTGTTAGGTGGTCAGGTAGAAACCATTCAGGAAGAATATTCTTTAAGTCATTTCTTTTTCTTATTCACGGCAATTCCGGCAGCAGCTGCGATATTGGTAATGGTGCTAAATCCATTAATTAAAAAATTAATGCACGGAATTAAATAAATTGGTTATCTTTCAAGATTGAAAATTAAAATTATATTGAATGTCAGCAGAAACAGCTAATCCCGATTTTTTTAAATCGAAAGTTTTAGGTCATCCTTCCGGATTATTCGTTCTTTTCTTTACCGAAATGTGGGAGCGTTTTTCATTCTACGGAATGCGTGTTTTATTAATTCTATTTTTAACGGCAGCCATTACAGGCAACAATCCTGGTTGGGGTTGGAATGCAGAAAACGCAGGTGCATTGTACGGTACTTATGCCATGTTGTTATACATTACGCCTATTTTTGGTGGAATCATAGCAGATAAATACATCGGTTATCGTTGGGCAGTTGTAATAGGATCGATCATTATGACTTTAGGTCACGCGTTTATGGCTTTTGACACTCCTATTTTTATGTATTTAGGATTAGCATGTTTAGTTATAGGAACTGGTTTCTTTAAACCAAACATGACTTCTATTTTGTCTGAAATGTATAAATCGTTTCCTGAAAAGAAAGACGGTGCTTACACTATTTTCTACATGGGTGTTAATGCGGGTGCTTTCTTCGGAATGATGCTTTGCGGATATTTAGCAAACAATTTAGGCTGGCATTACGGTTTTGGTTTGGCTGGTATCTTCATGTTATTGGGAACATTACAGTTCTGGTTGGCAAAACCTTTATTCGGAAACATTGGCGAAGTACCAACAAAAGAAGCAACTTTAGCAAAGGCTGAAGCTGCAAAAGCAGAATTGAAAGAAGGCGAAGAAGACAAAGCAAATCCGTTTACTGTTTTTGATTATGTTTTAATTGCTTTATCAACAATAATTGGACTTTTATATGCTTTTAATGATCCGTTATCTAAAATCGGAGGCATTCACATATTACCTAAAAAATTATTCGGAATGGACGGATCAATTGCAGTGATTGTAATAGGGTTGGTTTTATTCTTGATTTTAGTTGTATCGCGCGTTGTTAGATATTCGCCTGTGGTTAGAGATCGAATGATCGCTGTTACCATTTTCGCATTCTTTACGATTTTCTTTTGGATGAGTTTCGAACAAGGTGCATCCTCTTTGGTAATTTTCGCTCGTGATAATGTAGATCGTACATTATTCGGACCATCATTAACAACATTCAACATTATAAATACATTGCTAACTGTAGTTCCTTTAGTTATTATTTCTTGGGTTCTTTTCTTATTGGCAAAGCAAACTTTTGGTAAAGCACCGGCATCAAACATTGTATTAGCAATTACGTTTTTAGGTGTTTGGGGTGTAGCTATCTGGATGTTAAATAACGAATTCAGTAAATCTGCTTCAGAGATTGATCCTACTTGGTTTTCAATTCTAAACTCATTCTTTATCATTGCATTGGCTTCTTCTGTTTCTAAAATATGGGATTCTAAATTCAATCCGCCAGCAGCCGTTAAATACGGACTTGGTTTAATTATCATGGCTATTGGTTTCGGATTATTGGCTTATGGTTCACACGGAATTCAAGAAGGAGTTAAAGTTTCAATGATCTGGTTGGTTTTGGCTTACTTGTTCCATACTTTAGGAGAATTATTCTTATCTCCAGTAGGTCTATCATACGTTTCAAAATTAGTACCTGCTCGTATGATTGCTTTCATGTTCGGTATCTGGTACCTTGCGATTGCGATTGGAAATAAATTGGCAGCAGCAGTTGGTGGCGAAATCGAAAACATTACGGCACAATACTCTTTATCAACATTCTTCTTAATCTTTACAATTGTACCAATTGCAGCGGGATTATTGGTAATGATGTTAAACCCGATGCTTAAAAAACTAATGCATGGCGTTAAATAAGGCATGCTTTTTGAAAATAACAAATCCGATAGTTTTTGCTATCGGATTTTTTTTATATTTACGTATTAATTTTTAAACAATGAAAAAAAGCATATTATTAGTATTATTTACTATGGCTTGTTTTGTTAGCCAGGCTCAAGAAATTAAATGGATGAGCATGAAAGATGCCCTTATAGCACAAAAAAAGAACAAAAAACCTATTTTTATTGATATTTACACCGTTTGGTGCGGACCTTGTAAGGCTTTGGATAAAAACACATTTTCTGACGCAAAGGTTGTAAAGGAAATCAATGAAAAATACAACGCCGTAAAATTTAATGCCGAAGGTAACGACGAGTTTCAGTTTGGCGGAAAATTATACAAAAACCCAGATTATCAGGAATCACGAAAAACTTCAAGAAACGGAATACATCAATTCACAAGTTATTTGCAAGTTCCGGGCTATCCAACAATGGCTGTTATTGATTCGGAAGGAAAAATAACAAAAGGAATCGTTGGTTACAAAACACCAGATCAATTATTACCAGAACTATAATCAACCACATAACTTCCCTTATTACGCATATCGTGGTAAGGGATTTTTCTTTTCATAAAATAGTCTGCGTATTCATCAACCAAGTACTGATAATTACCATTATGCAGTAAAATCATTTTAGGTTGAACATCATGCATTAATCGATCTAAATTTATTTTTGGATTCTGATATAAAACCACATAATCAAACTTCTGTTTCGTATACACTTCCAAACTATCAATAACCTGCCACTTTTTACCTTTCAACACAAAAGAATTTCCCAAAGAATCAATATTTGTGACTTTAGAATTTGTGTGCAATTCATAATTTTTCAGGCTTTGCAACGTATATTTATTTGCATTACCAATTTGATTGATTTGATTTCCTACTCTATTTAGAATTATCACATTATCGGCATCGCTCATTACTACAATTTCCTCTTTACTTTTATTTTCAATTATATCTTTTAAGGTTATCAATTGAAACAAAACTACTATCGAAAGTAAAATATATACTTTGTTCGATTCCTTTTTTCGGAAGAACCAAAATATCGTAAAAATCATCAACAAAGCCAATATCGTCTGTAAAATTCCGAAATGAAAATCAATCGTTTTAACTGAAAAATAATATGATAATTTACTTAAACTATCGAAACAAAAAGTACTTATCCAACTTAAAATCGGTGTTATCATCGCAAAAATTTCAACTGAAATCAAACTTGAAAGCATCTGTATGAACCATGCACATAAAAGAAATGATGTTATTGGAATCGCAATAATATTTCCTATCAAGAATAACAACGGAATCTGTTTAAAATAATAAATACTTAATGGCAAAACGCCTAATTGCGCAACTAACGATACACCAACCAACTGACCGAAATAATTTAAAATCCAGTTTTTAAATGTAAAATAATGTTGAATAACCGGATAACAAAACACAATGGCAAACACGGCAAGATAGCTTAACTGAAAACCAACATCGAACAAATAATTAGGTTCAAAAAGTAGAATTAACAGCATGCTGCCCACCAAAAGATTGATTGTATGAATTCTTCTTCCTGCTAAAGTTCCAACAATTGTCATTAAACACATTAATGCTGCTCGAACTACCGATCCCGAAAAACCAGCCATTAAACTGAAGATCAACAAAAAAGCAATCAAAATTACGGTTATTACATTTTTTGAAAGTCGTAATTTTCTTAAAACATACGAAATGGTTGAAAACAACAATACAACGTGCATTCCCGATACCGCGAGTACATGTAAAATTCCGAAATCTTTAAACTGCTGCTGGATTTCATCGCTTAAATTGGTTTTAATACCAAAAAGAAGCGCCTGAATAAATCCTTGCGTTTTTTCGGAATATCCTAATCTGGAGAATTGTGCGGTTAGATAATCTCTGCCACTAATAATGATCGATTGAAAAGATTTTTCTTCGGTAATTATAAAAGGTTCGTGGTAAGATGTTATCTGATAATGAATATTTTTCAGTCGTAAATATTCGCTGTAATTAAAATCGTAAAGATTTCTTGGTTCAGAAACTTTCTTAATTGTTCCGACCAATTTGTAAACCGTACCGACTTTAGGAATTGTGGATTTATTTGAAAAGGTAACCAAAACTTTGGGCTCTTGTTTCTGGGATACCAGATCGGCATACATTCGGTGCGAATAAGCATTCGATTTTAAAACATCGGTAACTTTTATCGTAAATTCCTTTTCATTTAAATTATCGATAATTATGGGCTCGTTATTAAAACTGTACGAAAGAAATCCGAGCGAAGAAAAAGCAGCAAAAACCGCTAGAATAGTAAATAGATTCAACTTAATGTTAAAGCTCTTATTTCGTTGTAAAATGTAAAGAAAAAGTAACGCCACGAAAGATAAAAGAGCAACCGATAGCACAACAGCATTTGGAAGCTTAAAATAAAAGCCACAAAAAATCCCACTAACATAAGAAAATGTAATGGGATAAATTGGATATTTCATTACCTTATTCATTAGAATAAAGATATGAAAATTTGAATATTAAATAACTAACTATAATACTTGTCTGTCGTAAACGCGGTTTATTTGTACAAACCCTTTACTGTAATACGCTTCTTTCGTTGAATTGATTGAAACACCTTTAGATGTTGCAGAGTGGATAAACTTAATATCGTCTCCATCTACCTCAATTACGATTCCTACGTGATTAATCACTCTTGAACCACCGTTTTTAAAGAAAATCAAGTCACCAGGTTTAGCATCTGTAGAAGATACGCGTTCACCGCGTGATGCCATTTCTTTTGAAGTTCTTGGTAACTCTATATTAAACTGATTGAATGCATTTTTAACAAAACCTGAACAATCCATACCTGTGCGTGACATTCCACCCCATTGGTAACGTATTCCCTGATAATCGTTTGCTACGTTAAGCAATTGTTCGGTTAAATAGCAGTATTTTGATTTTTCAGCTTTTTTAGACGTTTTATTGTCTAACTGGTCATCAATTGCGTTCATTTGTTTATTAATGTTGGCAATTGTAGCCTCTTCCTTTGCCTTCTGTATCTTTGATGTAGTTGTCACAGTAGGTTTTTTGCTTTGCGCGGCAACCTCTGTGCTTAAACATACAGTAAACAAAGTTACTAACGTTAAAGCTAAATTTTTCATTAATTAATATTTTGAATAATAGAATTTATAATCTTTGCTTTGGTATAACACAAATATAGGTTTTTTAATTTTCTTAAACTTCCTAAAAAGTTCTTAAAGTTTTCTTAATTATGTTGATAACTCGCTCGCTTGCTCCGCCCCCGCCTAACAATTCACTTAATTCATGGTACTTTGCAAGCATTTTAGATCGATCTAAATTGTTGATAACTTTATCGAATTCTTTTTTTATGTTCGCTGTATTACACTCTTTTTGAATTAATTCGGTAACAATTTGTTCATCCATTATTAAATTTACAAGCGAAATGTACTTCAAACTGATAACTCGCTTTGCAATTTGATACGATATTTCGTTACCCTTGTAAACTACCACTTGTGGCACATTAAATAAGGCAGTTTCTAACGTTGCCGTACCCGATGTTACTATTGCAGCATACGAATTGTTCAACAGATTATAAGTATCATTTAAGATTAACTGTACGTTTTCTTGCTTGATAAACGGTTTGTAAAAATCGGCATTCAAGCTTGGTGCGCCTGCAATAATGAATTGAAACTGCGGATACGAATCAACAATTCGGAGCATTTCGGTAAGCAGTTTTGAAATTTCTTGTTTGCGGCTTCCTGGTAATAAGGCAATGATTGGTCGATCATCCAAACCATAAACTTCTCTAAAATCTACCGACTGATTTTTTTTGAATGTTTCAATAGCATCCAACAACGGATGTCCCACATAATGTACCGGATAATTGTGCTTGTTTTCGTAAAAGTCTTTTTCGAAAGGGAGAATGGTGTACATCTGATTAACATCGCGCTTTATCGCTTTAATTCTGCCTTCTTTCCAAGCCCAAATTTGTGGCGAAATATAATAGTGCGTATCAAAACCTTCTTTTTTTGCCCATTTTGCAATGCGCATATTAAAACCGGGATAATCAATAAAAATAATTACATCAGGGTTAAAAGCTTTAATATCCTTCTTACATAAATCGATATTCTTAAAAATGGTTCTTAAGTTGGCTACAACTTCTGCAAAGCCCATAAAAGCCAAATCTTTATAGTGTTTTACCAACGTACCGCCAACCTGTTGCATTAATTCGCCACCCCAAAAACGCACTTCTGCATTGGGTTCTTCCTTAAAAAGGGCTTTCATTAAATTGGCTCCGTGCAAATCGCCCGAAGCTTCGCCGGCTATAATGTAATACTTCATTAACTAAAAATAATGTAGAAGGCAATTAGTATAAACGAGAAAATAACCCCGCGAGCGCTAAAGTAATTTTCGCGGTTTAAAAACAGATAGAACAAACCGATATTAGGGATTGATCCCAATGAAAATGCTTTGGTTGATACATCGGTCATTTTAAAAATCAAACCACCGTCTAAAGGATTCATCTTTGTAAACAGATAAAACAAAACGCATCCGCATACAAACGAAACTGCCAATGCACAAAAAGTTCCCAATAAAAATTTTAAAAATCGGTCCATTACAATTCCCATGTATTAAGTTGTTGCACTGCGTGGTAAGCAGTTAAATCGTATTGTACAGGCACCACAGAAATGTATCCGTTGGCAAGTGCCCATTCATCGGTATCTTCGCCTTTGTCATGATTTACAAAAGTTCCGGTTAACCAATAATATTTTTTTCCATGCGGATTGGTGCGTTCATCGAACTTTTCAACCCACGTAGCTTTTGCCTGTCGGCATATTTTAATTCCTTTGATGCTTTTTTCTGCCAGTTTCGGGAAATTCACATTTAAGACAACACCTTCGGGCAAACCATTTTTAAGGGTCTCCAACGTAATTTGTTTTACAAATTTTTTAATTGGTTCAAAATCGGCGTTCCAGCTGAAATCTGCCAAAGAAAAACCTATTGCCGGAATTCCGCTCATACCCGCTTCTACCGCTGCCGACATAGTTCCCGAATAGATTACGTTTGAAGCCGAATTAGATCCGTGATTAATGCCCGAAACACAAATATCCGGTTTTGCCTTAATGATCTGATCAATGGCAATTTTTACACAATCTACAGGCGTTCCCGAACAGGCAAATTCTTTTATTTCGTCTTTATCAATATAAACCTGTTCTAAAAACAGCGTATTGTTAACGGTAATTGCGTGCCCCATTGCCGATTGCGGACTATCGGGTGCTACAACAACCACATGACCAATTTCTTTCATAATACTAATTAAAGTACGAATTCCCGGAGCGGTAATTCCGTCGTCGTTCGTTACTAAAATCAATGGCTTTTTCATAAAAAAACTTTTGTTACCGTAAAAGTAATCATTTTAATTAAAAAAGCCCTTAAAACAAGTACCCGCTTAAAACAGTTAACAAAATTTTATTTATCCTTTAATAGTTTTTGTAATAAGAATTTATTTACTTTAGTTGAAAATTATTTGATGACTGCTATTTGGCAATTTATGAAGAGAAATTATAAAGTATTGATACTTGTTGTGGCGCTTGCTGCAGCATTATGGAGTTTTATTCCGTTTAAAAAATCGGCAGATCCAGATCCGGAAAAAGAAGCGTTTTTAATGGGTGTTTTAAATTTTGTGCTTACAAACGCGCACTATCATCCGGCAGATTTAAACGACGCTTTTTCGGAAAAAGTATATACCAACTATTTAAAGGTTATAGATGGTAACAAGCGTTATTTACTGGAATCTGATATTGAGGTTTTAAACAAATATAAAACCTTGATAGATGATGAGTTCAAAGAACAGCGCATCAACTTTTTTAACGAAAGTTATCCGTTGTTTCAAACCAGAATTCAGGAAGCAAAAACGTATTACAAGGAAATTCTTGCAAAGCCTATAGATTTTACCGTGAAGGAATCAATTGATACCGATTACGAAAAGCAACCGTGGGCTAAAAACAAAGAAGAGCTTAAAGAACGTTGGCGCAAGCAGTTAAAGTTGAATGTTCTTTCGAGTATTGAAGATAAGCTGAAACTTCAGGAAAAAGATTCTATTGGTAAAGAACCAAAGAAAAACTTTACCGAATTGGAAAAAGAATCACGCGAAACAACTTTAAAATCACTGAACGAATTTTTTGAATTTTTCGAAGAGATTTCTCGTGAAGAATGGTTATCGGTTTACATCAACACGCTTTTAGAGCAGTTTGATCCGCATACGAACTATCTGGCTCCGGACGATAAACAAAAATTCGACGAAAGCATGGCGGGTTCTATGGAAGGAATTGGTGCACAGCTTCGTAAAAAAGATCAGAATACCGAAATTACCGAAGTTATTCCTGGTGGTCCTGCCATGAAACAGGGTGAATTGGAAAACGGCGATATTATTTTAAAAGTAGCGCAAGGCGATGAACAACCGGTTGATATTGCAGGTATGCGATTGGAAAAGGTGGTTAAAATGATCAAAGGCAAAAAAAATACAACCGTTAAACTGACCGTTAAAAAAGCAGACGGAAATGTTAAGGTGATTGCCATTGTTCGTGATAAATTCGAAATTGAAGAAACCTTTGCAAAATCGTCGATCATTGATACACCTGAAGGAAAATTCGGAATCATTCATTTACCTAAATTCTACATTAGTTTTGAAAACCGCGACGGTCGCGATGCTTTTAAAGATGTTGCAAAAGAAGTGGAATATCTTAAAGAACAAAATATAGAAGGAATCATTGTAGATTTACGTAACAACGGCGGTGGATCACTGCAAACAGTTGTTGATATGGTTGGTTTGTTTATTCCGCAAGGACCAGTTGTGCAGGTAAAAGCAAAATCGGGAGAAAGTGATGTACTTTACGATCGTGATAACAAAACACAATGGACAGGACCTTTGGTGGTTTTAATCAATAATTATTCAGCTTCTGCATCTGAAATTTTTGCAGCTGCCATTCAAGATTATAACCGTGGTTTGGTTTTAGGATCTAAACATTCATACGGAAAAGGAACCGTTCAAAATTTATTGGATCTGAACAGATTCGGCAATAAAAAGATCGGCGATTTAGGTGCTATGAAATTCACAAGTCAGAAATTCTACCGAGTTAACGGTGGATCTACACAATTGAAAGGTGTAGAAAGTGATTTGGTTTTACCGGATCGTTTCTTATATGTTGATACAGGTGAACGCGATAACGACAATGCTATGCAGTGGGATAAAATTGCCAAAGCAAAGTACAACGTTTTCGATTATAATTTTGTTCCGGTAAAAGACAAAAGCAAGAATCGTGTTGCTGCCAACGCGCAATTTAAACTGATTGACGAAAGTGCGAAGTGGGTAAAATCACAGCAAGACGACAATACGTTTCCGTTGGAATATAACGAATATCTGGCAAAATCGAAACAATTGGAAGAACAATCAAAACGCTTCAATGTATTGAAAGATTACAAAAACAGTTTGGCTTTTACGTCATTACCACACGATGAATCTTTGATTAAAAACGATACCGTGCTGCAAAACAAACGTAAACGCTGGTTTAAAAGCCTGAATAACGATGTTTATGTAGAAGAAGCTGTAAATGTTTTAAAAGATATAAAAACAAGTAAATTTAAAATTGGATCGTCATCAAATTTAGTGAAGTAAATTTCAGTTCGAGCTTGTCAAGAACTTGATCAAAACACAGAATTACTGATAGTCCTTTAAAAAATAAAAAAGTGTTTAAAAAATTTGTTTCGGCAAATAAAAAGGCGCTCCAAAAATTCAAAAGAAATTCTTGGGGCGTTTTTTCATTAGTCTTTATCGTGGTTTTAAGTCTGTCTGCATTGGGTGCCTATATTTTAGCACCCGATAATACCGTGAATGCGAACAACGGCGATGTTTCTATAAGCACGCAAAAACCCAGTTTTACCGTTAAAACAATCAATATTCCGTTGGGCAACAAAAACAAATCATCGATTTTTGATTATTTTACAGGCAAAGAAATTAAAGAACAGTTTATTCCCGTTTTATCATATACTTTCAAAAACGACACCCTTTATTACAAAGAATTTTCGGTTGATCCATCTACTTCACAAACCAAATACGTACTTACCAACGTATTTCCCGATGCTGATCAAAAATCGATAGAAGAAAACCACATTAAAACAAAAAAATATCTGTTAGGCACCGATAATCAAGGGCGCGATTATTTAAGTCGTTTATTGGTTGGAGCACGCGTTTCGCTGGCAATTGGTTTTGTTGCTGTATTTATTTCGTTAATAATTGGAATTACATTAGGTGCACTTGCTGGTTATTTTGGTGGAAAAACCGATGCTTTTATTCTATGGCTGATTAACGTAATATGGTCTATCCCTACCCTTTTGCTGGTTATCGCCATAACGTTGGCATTAGGAAAAGGATTTTGGCAAGTGTTTATTGCCGTTGGTTTAACAATGTGGGTTGAAGTTGCCCGAGTAGTTCGCGGACAGGTTTTAAGCGTAAAACAAATGCAGTATGTAACGGCTGCACGTGCATTGGGTTTCTCTGACATTCGTATTATCTTTAAACACATTATACCAAATATCATGGCTCCTGTAATTGTTATTTCGGCAGCTAATTTTGCATCGGCAATTTTGGTAGAAAGCGGTTTAAGCTTTTTAGGTTTGGGCGCACAAGTGCCTGTACCAAGCTGGGGCGGCATGATTAAAGAACACTACAACTACATTATTTTAGGAAAACCACATTTGGCATTAATTCCCGGATTGGCAATGTGTTTGGTTGTGGTTGCTTTTATGATGATTGGCAATGCTTTGCGTGATGCGTTGGATGTGAAGGGATAGTTCTGTAATATTTGTAAATTTACACAAAAAGCAAAAGTTATTCGCAATAATAACATATTTATCGCATTAGCACGAAGTTTTTATTGTAAATAAAGGTAATTGCGTTTATTTACGAGTTAGCAGAAAGTTTATCCAAACAAATCGTAGAAATGAAATTCGAAATAAAATATATTGAACTAAAATCAGGATTTAGTGATGATGGTCCAGCTTGGATTGGACTCGCTTCATTTTCAAAAAGTGGAAAAACTATATATTTTGATGGAAAAGCGTTCCAAACATTAAATGGAAATGGAATTGTAGGAAATTATTTTGATATTGAAACTGGAGATGAATATTGGATTTCCGGAGTTAAAAAAAATCAAAGCGATAGACATAAATTTGGTGGAGGAAATATATTTGTTGAAAAACGAATCCTTAATGAGTATCTTAAAATTATAAATACTCAAAGTTTAAATTCAAAACTCTATGAAATTATTGAAGTTGATGAAGAAATTCCAATCTCAAAAATTAACGAAATAGAGAACCAAAAATTTGATGCTGATTCTGAAATTAATGATGATAAACGATTTCAAAAACCAAGCGAAATGAACGACCAAGAATTAGATTTTTTTATCGACTATTATCAAGATGATTCAATAAATGGAAGATATTTAAAAGGAAGGAAAATGTCACGAAATAAAATGAATGAATTGTTGGCCGAAAAAGAATTGCGAAAACAAAAAACCTTCTACTAACAAGGGTTTTGCAATAGTGGAGCTAAACTGCAAAGTTCAACGGTTGTTCTTCGGTTCAACATTTGTGCAAAATTGAAGATTTGTGCTTCGATTGCCCCACCATCACAAAACCCCGAAACGTTACCATTAATTTACCATAACGACATATACTGATAAAATGAAAAAGGGATTAGATATTTTTTTAATTGTTTTGGGATGCATATCGACAATTACACTTGCGTTCACTTCCTATGAATCTGTTAATCCATTGTATAGATATGTATTTTGGGTTAGCCTAGTTATATCAGTCTTAATTATACTTTATTCAGGGATTAATGGATTAACTCAATCCGCATTAATTGAAAAGCTTGCTAAACATAGACCCTTTCAATTAAAGGAAAGTGAAAAATTGAAGATTAAATCAGATATTGCGGAATTGATAACAAAAGAAAGAGAGAATGGAGAATTAATACCTGAAATTCAATTTCTATCATTTTCAGGCCAATCAACTGACGCGATGGAACTTCAAGAGTTCATCAGAAGTGAATTGGAAAAAAATGGACGAAAAACCAAAAACGGTTTAAATCTAGGATTGACAAATGCAGGTTTTGATGGTGAAACATGGGATGGTTTTGTTATTAATGTTAATGATGCAGAAAACCCACCAATGATTGCTCAAGGTTTAATAGAATGTTTGACTCACATGAAAATTAAAGCTATTGGCCAACAAAGTCAAGGCTATGGTGAGAATCATGTCGTTATTTATTCTAATAAACCAAGTTACACAAAATAATAAAATACTAATGGTAACATGCGTTTGGCAAGATTGCGAATTTTGTAGTAAATACACTTTCCACACGCTGACGCGAGCATCATGCTTGTTCCAAATGCCCAAACCAATAAACCAGATCGCGCTGATTTGTAATCCGTGTGGTTAAATAATACAAATCAAGTCAGTAGCAACACAAATCGAGTGTTACAAAACACAAATCAGGTGCTTCAAAATACAAATCGGGTGCTACAAAATACAAATCGGGTACCCCAAAATACAAATCGGGTCGATAGCAACACAAATCGGGTGCTACAAAATAGAAACCGGGTACTACAAAATACAAATCGGGTCGGTAGCAATGCAAATCGGCTCCTTACTGAATAACAAACTGTTTTAAATCGTAGCGGTCGCCTTTAAAAATATTCAAATCAACTTTTGTTTCAATACCGTTTACGGTGCCTTTATCGGTAAACTGCCAAAAATGCCAGTCGTCGTTCATTTTTTCGTTGAATAAACTGTATTTGGCAATCCAGATTTTATATTCGGGAAAATGTTCTTTTAAATGATGTTCGTAAAAATTGGCACCCGAATAAATAATGGGTTTTACACCGTAATGTTTTTCTACAATAATTAACCAGTTTTTTAAGCCTTCGCGCATTTTTTCTTTCGACTGTTCTTTTGGAAGTTCCTCAATATCGAGTACCGGAAAAAAATCTCCGGGTTCTAAAGGGGTGTTTTTAATGAAGTTTAGTGCTTGTTGTGTACTATTTTCATCAGGTCGGTAATAATGATAAGCGCCACGAACCAACAATCTGCTTTTGGCTTTTTTCCAATTGTACGTAAATTTGGCATCTACCCCATCGGTTCCCATGGTAGATCGTAAAAAAACATAATCAACCGCAAATTTTCCGTACAAAGAATCAATTCCTTTCCAATCGATATCGTACTGATAATGCGACACATCAAATCCAAACAAATGATCGTTGTGCTTGTCTAAAATTTCCATTGCTCGGAAATCGTGAACGGTTACTTCCTTGCTGTCTTCCTTCTTAAAAATTCGTTCGTACAAATCGGTCACAAAATAACCAATTCCGTCGCGGTAATGAAAAAGCAAAAAAGCAAAAATAAGCAGTGTGTACGCCAAAACATGCCATTTCCATACGGGAACCTTTTTCTTTTTAGGCGCACGTTTGCGAACGTATTTTTTAGGTTTTGGAACTGCCATTTTGGAATCTGCTTAACGTTTAGATCGATCAAAACCAAACAATTCGGCACGAGGATCAGCCTTACCAGTAATTAAATTACCGATAACCTGCGCCGCAATCATGCTAAAAGTGATGCCGTTGCCGCCGTACCCCAAAGCAAAATACATGTTGGGTTTGTTTGGATATGTGCCAATATACGGCAGTCCGTCTGCGGTTGCACTAAAAGTTCCTGCCCAAGACATATCGGTCACAAAAGGAATTTCGGGAAACATTTTTTTGAATTTCTTTTCAAGAATCGCTGCTTTTTTTCGCAACGATTTATCGCGTTTGTCGGGATTGTTGAAATCTTCATCTTCGCCACCAACAATAATGCGGTTGTCGTTTGTGGTACGCATGTAAAGATATGGCTCTTTAGTTTCCCAGATCAGTGCCCGGTTTTTCCAAAGAAGTTTCTCGTCTAACGGATGCGAAACAATGGCAAAAGTAGTTAGCAGATCCATTACTTTTTTTGGAAGAAACTCGCCAGCTTCGTAACCTGCAGCAATAACCACATTTTTACAAGTAATTTTACTGCCGTGTTCGGTTATCAATTCATAACCCGATTCGGTTTCTACATAATCTTCAATCAATGTATGCGAAAACAGCTGTAATTCCTTCTTTTGCAGGTAATGATCTAAAATATAGGTTGCGCCTTTGTAGCAATCAAGCTGGGCAGAAGTATCGTTATACAAAGCTGCTTTTGCATCAATTCCTAAATCGGACTCTACAACATCCTGCTCTAAATATTCCACAGGAAGTCCGGCATCTTTTCGAGCATTGAATTCTTTTTCTAATAACTTTTTACCGGATCTATCAGAAGCTAACAGATACGTTGGAACACGTTCGAAATCAGGATTTTTTCCTATTGATTTAAATACGCTTTCAACATCGGTAATCGACTGTAAGCAACATTTATATGCATCGATCGCTTGTTTTTCTCCGACTTTTTCGATCAGATCTACCAAAGGAACATCGATTTCATACTGCAATTGCGCTGTAGAAGCCGCGGTGCTTCCGGTACCGATTGTTCGTTTATCAACCACGATACATTTAACGCCCAAACTGCACAACGTATGCGCCACCAAAGCCCCGGTAATGCCCGAACCAATGATCACGGTGTGTGTTTCGATATTGTTTTTAAGCGGATTAAAATAATTGTAAAGTGGATTTAAAACCACCCAAAATGGCATACCCGAATGCAAATCCATAAACTTTTATTTAAGTTGAATAAATTTACCTAATTATGATGTGAAAACAACGTGACTGACGTTCTTTTACAAAATAAATTTTACCGCTTGCCTGATATTGCTTTAGAACTGTTTCCAGATGTTTTTCCAACTTTGCATTTGCACCTAGTTTGTGGTTAAAACGTACATACGAAATATCAATTGCACCGCCATAACTGTGCGAACTGTCGTTAGAAGACGCGTTGGAATTTACACGGCGCAAACGTTTTTGATCTGCTTCGGTTCGTGTTAATGAGGTTACCACGAAGAAATTTTGTCCGGCAGCTTTTACAAAATCACGAGCCATTGCATTTAAAACGGTTCGCCCTTTTGGAACCAAATACGCATGACTGTGGGTTAATCGATCGATACGATAGCCGTAACCACGCTGTTTAATTGCTACCAACTTACCTTGCTTGGTTAATTTATTTAAATGCGTTTTATCTTTTACCAAACCAACATTGTGGTTTTTAGCGGCATTTAAATGGGTAACATATTCTGCAGACGGCTTTGTTTGGGCAAAAAGCGTACAGGGTATCAATAATAATACTAAGGCAAAAATAATACGGGTCATTGAATTTTCTTTTACTACAAAAATAGTATTATTAATACGTAACGACAAAATTAAGCGTTAAGGAATACCGAAAATCTAACCTATTATTTTGTACTGAAAAATATCTAACAAAAACTGTTTTTTTCGATCAGCAGACAGATTTTCAATCGACCTTAATACGATATTTCTACAACTTACAGCTAAATCGGTATGAAAAATCAACAGATAATATAGGTTAAAATGGATTTCGTTAATAGATAAACTTGACAGATACTTGAACAAAAACTCTTCGATTATTTCGTTTTTGTCTTCACCGTTATCAATTTCCATGTTGTAGCCCAAAAACTTAAAAATAGTATTTACATGGAAAACATATTCATCGATGACATTCTCGCTAAAGGCAATTTCTTTTTCGTAGGCAAACAAATCGCTTAACTGCAGATTTTTTATGGTGTGATGATCTTCTTTAAAATCGACAATACTTACAAAAACGTTTGATACCTGATACTTTAATTTAATGGCATCGCCCGGATTTACAGGTTCGATATATTCGCCATTATACTTGATTTTTTTTTGGGAATTATTTTCAAGCTTAAACTTCTTTAAACTGTCGATCAAATAAATAAAATATGGTTCTAAAGATTGTCGAATGTTTATTTTAACCTGAAGTTGCAAGATTTCGCTCTGCCTTTTGTTGAATTCATACTGAATATAAAATGCCATAAATGTAAAAACCACACCGCAAGTCCCAATAATTGGCGCAGTGGTTCCGCCAATGGCATCGCCCAATTCGTTTTTTCCGCTTAAATTAATCAACCAACTTTTATGGGTAAACAGATAGGCTAACAGCGGCACCATTACCACCATGATGAGTGCCATTACCATTCCCATAAAAACTACGCTTTTTTTCATTCTTTTGTTTTATAATTTAAAGATAGGAAATTATCAGCTAAAAATAGAAATACGAACACGCTCGTTCGGTTGCAAAGCCGTTTTATGTTCAAAACATATTTCTAAATCATTTAAAACAGCATAAATTAAATAATTCTTTCCTGTAAAATAAGAATGTTTAATTTGAACTTCAAATCCATCATTAGAAATTTGTAATTCATGTGGTCGTACATACAAAACTCCATTGCCATTTAATCCTAAATAACTAGTAGGAATAATGTTTACATCTCCGGTTAATCGGGCAATATATTCGTTTTTGGGATTTGAATAAATATCTTGTGGTGAATCTTTTTCTATTAAATTTCCGTTTTGCAGAACTAATATTTCATCGGAGTACATTAAAGCTTCTTCGGGAGTGTGCGATGTAAAAAGTATGGTAATTCCTTTTTGTTTACAATACTGAAAAAGCTGTGTTGCCAGTTTTCTTTTTTGAAACGGATCAATGTGCGAAAAAGGTTCGTCTAACAACAAAAATTCGGGTTCTAACGCTAACACTCGTGCTAAAGCGGTTCGCTGCATTTGTCCGCCGCTTAAAAACTTGGCTTTTACGTTGGCAAATTCCGTCATATCGACCAATTCCAACAATTCATCAATTCGATTCTTTTTTTCTTTCAGATAGAAATTCGATAAAAATCTTCCCACATTTTCGGCAACAGAAACAAAAGGCATCAAATCAAAATCCTGTGCCAGATATTTCATATAATCCATTCCGGGAACCAAATGATAAGCCGGTCCTAAAACCTGTTTATCGTTCCAAAAAATCGAACCAGAATCAGCATCTAACAAACCATAAACCAGTTTTAACAAAGTAGATTTTCCGCTACCGCTGGCTCCGATTAATGCATACGAATTACCTGCCTTAAGCTGAAAATTGATATCATTTAAAACCTGACTGTTGTTGTACGAAAAAGAAAGTTGATTAACCTGCAACATAAAATAAAAAGGCGACCGAAGCCGCCTGTTAGTATAAAATTATAAACTTGCTATATAACGTTCGGCATCTAAAGCCGCGATACAGCCCGATCCGGCTGCGGTAATTGCCTGGCGGTAATCTTTATCCTGCACATCGCCACAAGCAAAAACGCCTGGAAGGTTTGTTTTAGATGTTTTACCTTCTGTAATTAAATATCCGGTTTCGTCCATAGTTAACTGACCTGCGAAAATATCGGTATTTGGTTTATGACCAATTGCCACGAAAACCCCAGTAACAGCTACTTCTTTTTTCTCGCCAGTAACATTATTTATCACACGAACTCCGTTTACAATTTGTCCGTCACCTAAAACTTCATCAATTTCAGTACTCATTAAAATTTCGATGTTCGGAGTGTTTTTAACACGATCTTCCATGATTTTTGATGCACGGAATTTTTCAGATCGAACCAACATGGTCACTTTTTTACATAAATGCGATAAATAATGTGCTTCTTCACAAGCAGAATCGCCTGCACCTACAATAATTACTTCCTGATTACGGTAGAAAAATCCATCACAAACTGCACAAGCCGATACACCACCACCCATTTGCAGATAATGTTGTTCAGAAGGAATTCCTAAATATTTTGCCGTTGCACCAGTTGAGATAATTACCGTTTTAGCATGAATTTCAATAGTATCATTGATCCATACTTTTTTAATTTCGCCCGATAAATCTACTTTAGTAGCAAAGCCATCGCGAACATCGGTGCCAAAACGTTTTGCCTGTGCTTGCAACTGCATCATCATTTCCGGTCCGGTTACTCCGTCTGGATATCCCGGAAAATTCTCAACCTCGTTTGTTGTTGTTAATTGTCCGCCCGGCTGCATACCTTGATATAAAACAGGACTCATGTTAGCGCGTGCTGCGTAAATTGCTGCCGTATAACCTGCAGGTCCCGAACCTATGATAAGGCATTTTAGTGTTTCTATAGTTGTTGACATATTTCTGTGATTCTAATTTTTTAAGATTACAAAAATATATATTTATGTATGGATATAAAAGAAAGTTACCTTTTAAATATCTATGGTATAATTGATTGTTGTTATAGCAGATATTTTTTTGAATTTTTTAAACAAAATTATGTTATAAATAAAAATTTTATCTACATTTGCACTCGCAATTAAGGCTTTATCGGGGTGTAGCGTAGCCCGGTTATCGCGCCTGCTTTGGGAGCAGGAGGCCGCAGGTTCGAATCCTGCCACCCCGACTAAATTTTTAATTGCAACAGATAACCTCATCGGGGTGTAGCGTAGCCCGGTTATCGCGCCTGCTTTGGGAGCAGGAGGCCGCAGGTTCGAATCCTGCCACCCCGACTAAAGCCTTCTTAAACAAGAAGGCTTTTTTATTTTATGTATTATGTTTTTTGTTTATATACTTTACTCAACTAATCTGGATCAATTTTATATTGGATACACTTCAATGACATTAGAAGACAGATTACAACGTCATTTGACTTCTCACAAAGGTTTTACAGCAAGAACCAAAGACTGGAAAATTGTTTATTTTGAAACATTCGAAAATAAAGCGGATGCTATTTTGCGTGAACAAGAAATCAAAAATTGGAAAAGTAGCAAAAGAATAATTGAACTGATTTCAAAAACGAACGGTTAGCGCGTCCCGTTTTGAAAACGGGAAGACCGCAGGTTCGAATTTCCGTATACGGAATAAACTCTGCCACCCCGACAAAGCCTTCTTAAACAAGAAGGCTTTTTTTATATATTATGTTTTCTGTTTATATACTTTATACTCAACTAATCTGGATCAATTTTATATTGGATATACTTCAATGACTTTAGAAGACAGATTACGACGTCACTTAACTTCTCACAAAGGTTTTACAGCAAGAACCAAAGACTGGAAAATTGTTTATTTTGAAACATTCGAAAATAAAACGGATACTATTTTACGTGAGCAGGAAATCAAAAATTGGAAGAGTAAAAAAAGAATAATTGAATTGATTTCAAAAACGAAAGGTTAGCGCGTCCCGTTTTTAAAACGGGAAGGCCGCAGGTTCGAATTTCCGTATACGGAACCACCCCGACTAAAGCCTTCTTACCATAAGAAGGCTTTGTTTATTTTATGTAGTATGTTTTTTGTTTATATACTTTACTCAACTAATCTGGATCAATTTTATATTGGATATACTTCAATGACTTTAGAAGACAGATTACGACGTCATTTAACTTCTCACAAAGCCTTTACCGCAAGAACCAAAGACTGGAAAATTGTTTATTTTGAAACATTCGAAAATAAAGCGGATGCTATTTTACGTGAACAGGAAATCAAAAATTGGAAAAGTAGTAAAAGAATAATTGAATTGATTTCAAAAACGAACGGTTAGTGCGTCCCGTTTTTAAAACGGGAAGGCCGCAGGTTCGAATTTCCGTATACGGAATAAACTCTGCCACCCCGACAAAGTCTTCTTTATACCAAAGGAGACTTTTTTTATTTTATGTACTTTTTACAAAAGTTTAAATCTTATCTCTTCAAGACAGACAAAACAAAAATACCAGTCTTGAAGAAGACTGGTATTTTCTTTAAAAAGATTGCTCTTTTTAATAATCACACGAATTTTTCTAAAAAGAAAAACTCATACACTTAACTAAAAACATTCAAAAAACTACTATCTATTATTAATATCTAATAAAGATCAATTTAAATCTGCTAGCGTTAAAGATGCTAAAAAGCATCTTTTAATAACTAACACTTTTCTTTTTCATAATTAATTTGATAATAATAAAACAAACCTCGTACCAATCTAAAAAAGCTTGATTAATCAGGCCTATAAACAAGTTTATTTCTGCTTATTGTAGAAATAGGCACACCTTATTGTAGATATTTTTCACAAAAACACAATTAAAAGTAATTTCAGTTAGTGGTTAAAGTATTTTGCAATAATTAAGTACATTTGTAAAAACAATAATAGAATGCTTATAATTGGTATAGCTGGCGGAACGGGAAGCGGTAAAACAACTGTTGTTCACCAGATTATGAATGAATTACCGGAAACCGAAGTGGGTATCATCTCACAGGATTCTTATTACAAAGCGAACGATCATTTGAATATGGATGAACGTGCGCTGATTAATTTTGATCATCCAAGAGCGATAGATTTTGATCTGCTTTGTTCTGATCTGAAAGAATTAAAGGCGGGTAACAGCATTAACCAGCCGGTTTATTCGTTTGTACACCATAACAGAACCGATGATTATATTTTAACGCATCCGCGAAAAGTAATGATTGTTGAAGGTATTTTGATATTATCAAATCCTGAATTACGCAATTTGTTCGATATTAAAATTTTTGTCCATGCCGATTCAGACGAACGATTAATCAGAAGATTAAAACGTGATATTGTAGAAAGAGGTCGCGATATGGACGAGGTTTTACAAAGGTATCAAACCACATTAAAACCAATGCACGAGCAGTTTATCGAACCATCAAAAGGGTATGCAGACATTATTATTCCTAACGATAAATACAACACCGTAGCTATTGATATTGTTCGAACGGTTATCAATAAAAAAATCAACGATTAAGAATGAAACAAAAAATCGCCGCCCTATTAATTAAATATCCGTTTTTAAAATGGGTCACCAACAGGTTTATTTTAGCAACCCTGTTTTTTGTTGTTTGGCTTTTGTTTTTTGATACTTATGCATTTTACGACCACCGAACTATTGATAAGGAAATAAACAAGCTGGAAGAAAACCGAGATTACTATCAAACCGAAATTAACAGCGACGATAAAAACATTAGAAAACTATACCGCAAGGAAGAAGTTGAAAGATACGCCCGAGAGAAATATTACATGAAGCGCGAAAATGAAGACATTTATATTATTGACAGCGACAAAGAATATTCAACAGAAGAAACTAACTAACAAATCAATACAGCAATATGTTATTTAACGATTTTGAAAAAGTAACATCAAAACAATGGAAAAATCAAATTCAGTACGAATTAAAAGGTGCCGATTATAACGATACATTGGTTTGGGAAAGTTTAGAAGGTATTAAGGTTAAACCTTTCTATCATAACGATGAAGACGCTGTAACCAATGGCGTTTCTACACAAGTAACCAATTTTTCTATTGTTCAGGAAATATATGTTTTCGATACAGAAAAATCAATTGCAAAAGCAAACGAAGTTTTAAAACGCGGTGCAGAAAGCATTCGTTTTATCATTCCTTCAAAAGAAATAAACGTTGTTAACATCATTAATCAATTACAGCAACAGCCAAAAGCGGTTTACTTGCAATTATTGTTTTTAGATGCCGATGTTATGGAACAGATAAATACCGAAGCTGCCAAATTACAGTTTGAAGTTTTTGTTTTGATCGATCCTATTCATCAATTAAATTTCGATGGAAATTTTTATAAAGACGGAACTTCAGATTTTGAAGTGTTGAATAAAATCAACCAAAAGTCTAGCAACATCAACTGGTTAACTGTAAAAGCTACCACGTACCAAAACGCAGGTGCAAATATGGTTCAGCAAATTGCTTACACTTTGGCGCATACCAACGAATATTTAAACCGAATTGAAAACTTCGATAAAAACATCACGGTTGAAGTCGCTGTTGGAGGAAATTATTTCTTTGAAATTGCCAAACTGCGCGCTATGCGTTTGTCTTTAAATGCATTGGCTGAAGCTTATTCCCCGAACATTACGTTTCATATTTTAGCGAAACCAACTCATCGAAACAAAACCATTTACGATTATAACGTAAATATGCTGCGAACAACTACCGAGTGTATGAGTGCTGCTTTGGGCGGAGCCGATGCGGTTGAAAATATTGCGTACGATGCTGTTTATCATAAAACGAACGAATTTGGTGACCGTATTTCTAGAAATCAGTTATTGATTTTAAAGGAAGAAAGTTACTTTGATAAAGTAAACAATCCGGCAGACGGCGCTTATTATATAGAAAGTTTAACGCAACAGTTAGCCGAAAAAGGTTTGGAACTTTTTAAGGATATCGAAAAAAACGGCGGATTAATTTCACAATTGATTGAAGGAACCATTCAGCGAAAAATCAATGAAGCTGCTACAAAAGAACAAGAATTGTTCAATTCGGGCAAAGAAGTTTTATTGGGAACAAACAAATATCCGAATCCACAGGATAAAATGTCGCACGATTTGGAATTGTATCCTTTTGTAAAGCAAAATCCGCGTAAAACATTAATTACTCCGATCATTGAAAAACGTTTGGCAGAAGCTTTAGAACAAGAACGTTTAGAAGCTGAAAAAAATGCATAAACTATGAGAAAAAACATACAAAATATACAATTACCACATCAAAAGAAAACGGTTACCCATAATCCAAATTCTTTTGAAACAGCCGAAGGTATTCAGGTAAAGCAAACCTATACGTTAGCCGATGTTGAAGAATTGGAACATATTGGTTTTGGTGCTGGTTTTGCACCAAATTTACGCGGACCTTATGCAACAATGTACGTTCGTCGCCCTTGGACGGTTCGTCAGTACGCAGGTTTTTCAACAGCAGAAGAAAGTAATGCTTTTTACAGAAGGAATTTAGCTGCCGGACAAAAAGGACTTTCAGTTGCTTTTGATTTGGCTACGCACCGCGGATACGATTCTGATCACGACCGTGTGGTGGGCGATGTTGGTAAAGCTGGTGTAGCGATTGATTCGGTTGAAGATATGAAGATTTTGTTCGATCAGATTCCGTTAGATGAAATGTCGGTTTCTATGACCATGAACGGTGCCGTTTTACCAATTATGGCATTTTATATTGTAGCTGCAAAAGAACAAGGTGTCGATGAAAAATTACTTTC
>Ga0308157_10001660_pt1 | contig 43072 bp, 31 predicted proteins | sample PhyBR1_FD_201035 | JGI IMG/M metagenome (GOLD analysis project Ga0308157, IMG submission 201035) | Phyllosphere microbial communities from UC Gill Tract Community Farm, Albany, California, United States - DLSLB.R1 | ecosystem: Host-associated > Plants > Phyllosphere > Unclassified | place: USA... | reverse complement strand
TTGCCGGCGATGGGCCGCAACGCGGCCCCAAAATGCTTGATTGAGTGTCATGGCCTGAAGGCTGGCGATTTTTTTTGCCTGAGGGGTTATCGATTGTCGTTCTCGTTCGACTTGTAGGTAGACGCGCACCAAGCGCAATGAAAAAACTGCCGCAGGGCGAAAGGAAACCGCATGCTCGCTGTCAACGATTGCAACCGCATCCTATTGATCAACTCCACCAGGACCAAACTGGCGCGTGCCGTGAATCGCGCATTGTTCAGCGTGGCGCTGGCGACCCCACTGGCAACGATAATGGTCGCCAGCCCTGCCATTGCGCAAACCCAGGCTGAAGCTTCGTTTGATATTGCCGCAGGCCCGCTGGCCACGGCGCTCACGCAATTTGCTTCGGCAGCCGGGGTGACGGTGTCATTCGAGCCGTCATCGGTGCAGGCGCTGAAGTCGCCCGGCCTGCGTGGCCGCTACAGCCCCGATGCCGGCCTGCGCCAGTTGCTGGCGGGTAACCGGTTGCAGGTGTTGAAGCAGGCCAATGGCAGCTACTCGCTGCTGCCAATGGTCGGTGACGATTCGACCCTGCAGCTTGATACCACCAGCGTGACCGGCGCGGCCGTGGAGTCCGCCTATGGGCCGGTGAATGGCTACGTTGCCAGCCGCAGTGCCACCGGCACCAAGACTGACACGCCCATCCTGGAGATCCCCCAAGCCATCAACGTGGTCACCGCCGACCAGGTGCAAGCCCAGGGCGCGCGCAACCTGACCCAGGCGCTGCGCTACACCCCGGGCCTGGCCACCGGTGGCTTTACCGATCGCAACAGCATTGCCGACGAAATCACCAGCCGCGGGTTTGCCCCGACGCCGCTCTACCTGGACGGCGCGTACCTGCCGTATGCCGGTAGCCTTGGGGGCGCACCTCAGATCGACCCCTACACGCTGGAGCGTATCGAAGTGCTCAAAGGCCCTTCTTCGGTGCTGTACGGGCAAAACCAGCCGGGCGGGCTGATCAATATGGTCTCCAAACGCCCCACCCGCGAGCAGCGTAACCAGGTGAAGCTTGGCGCTGGCAGCTACAACCGGGTCAACGGTGCCTTCGATACCAGCGGCCCGCTGGACGAGCAGAAGGCCTTTACCTATCGCCTGGTCGGGGTTGCCGACAAGGGCAACGAGATGGTCGCTCACACGCACAGCGAGCGCTTGTTGCTGGCCCCTAGCCTGACCTGGGCGCCAAACGAAGACACGTCCCTGACGCTGCTCGCCCAAGTCCAGCGTGATGATGGCGAGCCCGATTATCAGACGTTGCCGATGATCGGCTCGCTCAAGCGTGGCCCGACAGGCCAGCATATCGACCGGGACTTCTTTTCGGGGGACTCGCGGTACAACGATTACAAGCGCAACCAGTACATCTTTGGCTATGACTTCAGCCATCGTTTCAGTGACGAACTGGCATTTCGCTCTACCGCACGCTACACCGACGTGCGCGACCGCTACAAAGGCTTCTACCTGCGCAGCTTCGTGACGCAAGGCGATGTGGTGGACTACACCCGCGCCAACCGGGTCAAGCTTGACTGGCGCCAGCACAACATCGCCTACACCATCGATAACAACCTGGAGTACACCTTCGACACGGGCGCACTGCGGCACACCTTGCTGGCCGGCGCGGACTACCGTCACTTCTCGCGCAAGTACGATGGCTACAACGCCTACAACGTGTTGCCGGTCGACCTGTATGGCAAGAACAACTACCCCACCAGCAACGTGACGCCGGTGCTGGATACCCGTTGGGACAACACCCTGCGCCAGACCGGGGTGTACGTGCAGGACCAGATCAAGCTGGACAACTGGATCCTGACGGTAGGCGGGCGCCAGGACTGGGCGGAAGTCGACAACAAGGATCTGCTGGCGCACAGCATTGCCTCCCAACGCGACACCAAGTTCACCGGGCGCATCGGCCTTACCTATGTCACCGAGTTTGGCCTGGCGCCGTATGTCAGCTATTCCCAGTCGTTCTTGCCAACCGTGGGCACCGCAGCGCCCGAGCGCGGTGGCAAGGCGTTCGAGCCAAGCGAAGGCGAGCAATACGAGGTGGGGCTGAAGTACCAGCCTGTCGACGGGACCTTGTTCACGGCTTCGGTGTTCCAGGTGAAACAGAAGAACATGCTGACCGGCGATACCGAGTACCCGCAGTACCAGACGCAAAATGGCGAGGTGCGCTCGCGTGGTGTGGAGCTGGAGCTCAAATCCAGCATCGAGAATGTCGATGTACTGGCCGCTGCCACCTACATCGACTCGTTCTATACCAAAAGCACCTATGGCGACCAGGGCAACCGCAATGAGGCGCAGGCCCCGGTGTCTGCCACATTGTGGGTGGATTACCACTTCACCCAGGCCACTCTCAATGGCCTGACGTTTGGCGCCGGCGCACGTTACACCGGCCGCAAGCAGGGTAACTCGGCCAATACCTTCGAAGTACCGGCTTATGCCGTGTATGACGCCACCGTCAGCTACGACCTTGCCAAGCTCGACCCAAGCCTGCGCGGCCTGCAGGCCAGCGTGAATGTGCAAAACATCTTCGATCGCGAGTACGTATCCGACTGCAACTATGCGTTTGGCTGCTATTACGGACAGGAGCGGGTTGCGTCGGTAGAGATGACCTACGACTGGTGATCAAGCCCCCGCGCCACGCGGTATACTCCGCGCCATTTTGCCAATGGCGGGAGAACGCTATGCGCCAGGTTTTGCTCATCGTCGATGTCCAGTCCACCTTCAGCCCGCCCGAGTGGCTGGTCGATGGCTTGCGGCGGTTGTCAGCGAACATTCCTACCATTGCCTCGGTCGAGTTGCACGACGAAAGGGTCACGCCGTTCGAGCGGCAGCTCGGCTGGCACCCGGCGGCCGAGGACGAAAGCCTGGTCGAGGCCGACCAGGTGTTCATCAAGCATGGCTACGGGCAGAGCGCCGAAGCCATCGAGTACATCAGGCAACTGGGTGTGGAGCGGGTGCTGGTGTGTGGGCTGCAGACCGAAACCTGTGTGCTGGCCGCTGGCTTTGCGCTGTTCGATGCGGGGCTGACGCCCACCCTGGTGACGGACATGACGGTAGGGTCTTCGCTGGACCGGTCGGCCAAGCTGGGGATCGAGCTGTGGCAGCATCACTTCCGCCAGGTCACGACCTCGGCTGAAGTGCTGGCCGAACTGGCGGGACAACGCTAAAGAATATTGTCACTTTGCCATCATGCGGTGCCAATGCGTATCATTGTCGATTGCATTCCGCTGATCGAGAAGGATCTCCATGCTTAAAAAGCCCTACCTGGCAGCTGTTCTGCTGCCTGTCACAATGCTCTGGGCGGGCCTTGCCCACGCCTTTACCGATGGTATCGACCGTTCAGTCACCCTGGAAAAGGTCGCGCAGACGTTCGTCGTGCAGAAGGACGGCAGCTTCCGTCTTGATGTCGACAGCGTCATGCTGATCAACGAAGAGCGCGCCATCAAGGCCAATGCCCAGCACCCGGTAAGCTACAACCGTTCGCTGGAGACGCTGGAGGTGGTCGAGGCCTACACGCAAAAGCCCGACGGCCGCAAAGTGCAGGTGGATGCCGCGCACATCAAGGAGCAGCAGGAGCAGGCTTCTGCGCAGGCGCCGATGTTCCAGGACTCGGTCAACAAGGTGGTCATCTTCCCCGAGGTTGCGGTGGGGGACCGGCTGGTGCTGCGTTATCAACGTAACCGCGCTACGCCGCTTTTCCCTGGGCAGTTCGAAGACATCACCGTGCCGCAGTTCTACCCGGTCGGGCAGTTTTCGCTGACCTACGACCTGCCCCAGGGCATGCCGCTGCAGGCCGATGCCCGTGGTTTCAAGGCGTCGTCACCCGCCAGCGGGGAAGGGCGCACGGTGTATCGCTGGGACTATGTACCGGCGGCGCGGGCGCGGATCGAGACAGGTGCAGTGTCGTACCTGGACTACGGCCACTACCTGGCGGTTTCGACGTTCTCCGGCTTCAAGGATTTCGCCCAGGCCTACCAGGCCAGGGCCACGGTCGAGGTCACTCCGCAGATCAGTGAACTGGCGAAGCGCCTGACGGCCGGCTTGCCCACCGCGCGGGAGAAGGCGCTGACCCTCAGTGACTGGGTACGCGAGAACATCCGCTATGTGGCGGTGTACGTCGGCGCTGGCGGGGTGGTGCCGCATGCCGCGCAAACCGTACTGGACAACCGCTACGGGGACTGCAAGGACCATGTTGCGCTGCTGGAAGCGCTGCTGGGCGCGGCAGGCATCAAAAGCACCCCGGCGCTGGTGAACCAGGGCACTGCCTATGTGTTCCCCAAAGTGCCGACCTTGGGTGTGCTGAACCATGTGATCACCTATGTGCCGGGCCTGGACTTGTACCTGGACTCGACTGACCCATCGGTTGCTGCCGGTTACCTGCCCTTGACCGTGCTGAACAAGCGAGTGCTGCTGACTGCCACTGGTGAGTTTGGCAAAACCCCGGCCATGCAACTGAACCAGGTTTCCAGTGACTTGCTGTTCAAGGTCAAGGCCGATGGTGGTGCCGACTTCACCAATGTTTCGACGGTGAAGGGCTGGGCCAGCGAGATGAGCCGCTTCGGCTTGAAGTTGATGAAACCGGAAGACCGGGAAATGCTGGTCGAAAGGGTGCTGGCCGCCTATGGGCAGCGTGGCAGTGGTTCGATCAAGATCGAGCCGTCCACCGCCAACGGCGACTTTGTCAGCAATGTGGATGGGCACACGGAAAACCTGGTCAACCTGCCAGGGCCGGTGGGTGTGGCGACCCTTACCAGCCTGGCGGGCGGTATCTCGCAGAACGTCTACAGCTTCACCCTGGAGAAGGAACGCAGCCAGAGCTTCGTGTGCATTGGCAACGACACGGTGGAGACCTCGCGCTTCGAGTTCCCCGCCCAGGTCAACGTGCTGGCAATCCCGAAACCTGTGAAGCTGCATGACGGCAATGTCGACTACAGTGCGCGCTATTCCCAAGAGGGCAACGCAGTGTTGGTGGAGCGGCGTTTCAAGTTCAGCCACCCGGATGTAGTCTGCTCGCCGGAGGACTTCACGGCCATGAAACCTGCGCTGGAGGCAATGATCCGCGACCTGCAAAGCCAGATCATCGTGCAGGCTGGGTAGCTCTGACACCGGCCGGTTGAACAAGGGCCGCTTTGCGGCCCATCGCCGGCAAGCCAGCTCCCACAGGTCCAGCGCAGGTCTCAAGCACTGCGCGGTTCTTGTAGGAGCTGGTTTGCCGGCGATGAGGCCAGCGCAGGCAACTCCCACAGGTCCAGCGCAGGTCGCAAGTACTGCGCGGTTCTTGTAGGAGTTGGCTTGCCGGCGATGAGGCCAGCGCAGGCAACTCCCACAGGTCCAGCGCAGGTCGCAAGTACTGCGCGGTTCTTGTAGGAGCTGGCTTGCCGGCGATGAGGCCAGCACAGGCAACCCACAGGTCCAGCGCAGGTCTCAAGTTCTGCGCGGTTCTTGTAGGAGCTGGCTTGCCGGCGATGAGGCCAGGACGGGCAGCACAAGGCAGTAGCTCTAGAAGTCCCAGCGCGTCGTCACCATCATGTTGCGTGGCTCGCCGTAGTACGTGGTATCGAAGTTGCCCAGCCCGGTCAGGTAGACCTTGTCGAACACGTTGTTGGCATTGACCGTGAAGCTCAAGTGCTCGCTGTACTGATAACGGGCCATCAGGTCCACCAGGGTGTAGCCGCCTTGTTTGATGCGGGTGTAGTCGTTGGCGATCGGGCTGTAGATGTTGCCGTAGAAGCCGCTCTGCCAGCGCAGCCCACCGCCCACGGTCACCTGGTCGAATGCGCCAGGCAGTCGGTAGGTGTTGAACAGCCGCACTACGTGCTCAGGCTTGGTGGTTGCCAGAGGGAAGCCGAAAATCCGTTGGTCGTCGGCGTCGCGGGTACGGGCGTAGGTGTAGCCGGCGGTGACGTTCCAGCCGGGGGCCAGTTCGCCGGCCAGCTCCAGTTCGACGCCCTTGGTGGTGGCACCGTCGATGGCCTTGTAGATACCTTCGTTGGTCACCGGGTTGGTGCCGATGTTGGAGGCAACGTTGTCTTGCTCGATGCGGAAGAACGCCAGGGTGCCGTTCAGCCTGCCGTCGAACCAGGCAGCCTTCAGCCCGGCTTCATAGCCGTCACCTTCGACGGGGGCGAGGGTGGCGCCGTTGATGTCCTTGTAAACCTGTGGCTGATAGATCGAGGTGTAGCTGGCATACACCGAGTAGGTGTCGTCCAGGTCATAGACCACGCCCGCATAAGGGGTGACCACCCCGTGTTCCTTGTAGCTTGCGTGGGTGTCGCTCAACGAAGACGTTGGGTAATAGTCCTGATCATCGTTGTACTTGAAGGTGCTGACCCGGGTGCCGAGGATGAGCGAAAGCTTGTCGGTCGGCCTCAGGCGGGTGGCCACGTAGGCGCCGTTCTGGCTTTGCGTGGTGGTGTAGTCGCCGTTTTTCGGGAAGTTCTGTTCCGGCAGTTTGCCATTCCAGTCGAATATGGAGCCGGGCACCATGGCGAACGCGCTGCCGTCGTAGGTATCGCCGGTCTGCTTCGAATGCGAGGTCATGAAGCCTGCCACCAGGTCGTTCTCGCGGCCGAACAGGGTGAACGGGCCGGAGACATTCACGTCTGCGGTGTTCTGCACGCGGTGACCTTCCCAGCGCCCCCAGTACAGGAACATCCCCTCGCCGGTCGCCGGGTCCGGGTTGCCGCCGCTGGCGGACGCCAGGCGCGTGTCATGATCGCTGATCATGTGGCTGAGGCTGAGCTTGACCTTCCAGTCGTTGGCCAGGGCCTGCTCCAGTGAGGTGAAGTAGGTGGTGGACTGGAAGTCGCGGCGGCTCCAGTCTGCCGCCGGGTTGTGTGAACGCGAGAAATCGGTGCGGCTGCCGTCGGAAAAGTAAGTCGGGTTACCTGTCCAGGACGACCCGCGCGGGGTGGTGGCCTGGTTGTCGATGCCGAAGGTGAGCAGGGTGTCTGGCGTCAGGTCGGCTTCAAGAATGCCGTAGTAGACATCCTTTTTCTGCTTGTAGTGGTCCAGGTACGACTTGCGGTCCTGGTAGGCACCCACCAGGCGGCCACGCACGCTACCGCTGTCGTTGAGCGAACCGGAAATATCACCTTCGGTACGGTAGTTGTCCCAAGACCCTGCGCTGGCGGTGATCGACGCCTTGAAGTCGTGGGTGGGCTTCTTGCGCACCAGGTTGACCGTCGCCGAGGGGTCGCCAGAGCCGGTCATCAGGCCGGTCGCACCCTTGATGACTTCGATGCGGTCGTAGGCGGCCATGTCGACGTGGGTCACGCCCTCATCGTAGACGCCGTCGTAGATGGTGTTGATGCCATCGTACTGGTAGTTGGTAATGGCAAACCCGCGTGCGGAGTACTCCATGCGTTCGCTGTCGTAAGCCTGAACCGAAACCCCGGGCGTGTTGCGCAGCACGTCGCCGATGTCTTGCGAGCCATGGTCGTCGATCACCTGGCGGGTGATCACGCTGACCGACTGCGGCGTTTCGCGCAGGGTCAGCGGCAGCTTGGTTGCGCTGGTAGAACCGCCGGTGGTGTAGGCGCCGGTACCCTCGGTGACGTTACCCAGCCCCAGGGCATCGACGCGGCTGGGGGCTAACTCCAGGGCATCGCCCTGTTGGGTGCTTGACAGCAGCGAATAGCGCCCGTCGCTTTCCCGAGTAGCCTGCAACCCGGTGCCACTGAGCAGAATCTGCAAGGCTTGATCGACGTCATAGCGCCCCTCAAGAGCAGGCGAACGTTTACCGCGCGTCCAGTGGGTGTCGAACGACAGCACGATGCCAGACTCGGCAGCGAACTGGGTCAGCGTTTCGCCAAGATCGCCCTGCGGCAGGTGGTAGTCATGGGCTTGCGCGGCGCTGGCAGCGGCAGGCCCCGCTAGCAGTGCAGTCAGTAGCAGGCAGGTGCGCAGGCCTGGCGCAGTGAAAGGCCTGGTGTTGAAGCGGCAGGTCATCGTCGCGTTTCTCTGATAGGTAAAAGTCGGGATACCTATGAGTCGGATAAGCCCTGGCAAAGTGATCAGGCGCTCAGCATTTTTTTACGCCGCCGTGATGGTGACCCATAAACGCGTACGCACCTGGACCTGCACCGGCAGTGACGTGGTCAGCGCGCGCAGGATCTGGTCGGTATCGTCGAGCCGGTAGGTGCCGCTGATGCGCAGGCCTGCCACGGCTGGCGTGCAGCGCAGCCAGCCCGGGCGGTAGCGTGAAAGGTTGCTGATGAACGCGTCGAGGCGCTGGTCATTGGCGATCAGCAACCCCCGGCCCCACGCATCTGCGGCCAAGGGGACGGTTTCCAGCGCGGCGAAGCCCTGGTCGTTGAACCGACAGCGCTCGCCGCTGTTTACCAGCAGGGTCTGGCCCGAGCTCAGGGTTACACGCGCCTGCCGGGCAAATACCTCCAGGCTGCTGCCGTCATCGAACAAACGCAGGGCGAAGCGGCTTTCGCCTGCCTCGACCGTGCCGTTTCGGGTGCTGACCGTGCAATGCTGGCGAGTTGGCACCGTGACCATGACTTCACCTTGGCGCAGCAGCAAGCGTGCAGGGCCGAGGGCGTCATCCACATCGACTGCAGAGGCGGTATTGAGCATCAACGCAGTGCCATTGCTCAGCATCAGCGAACGCTGTTCGCCCACGCCGGTGCGCACGTCTGCCAGCAGTGGAGACTGCTTGACCTCCCGGTATCCCCCCAGGCCCAGCGCGCCGCCGCCCAGCAGTATCAAGCCAGCCTTGACCACCCGCCGACGGCTAGCGTTGCGGCCGTGGGCTGCCAGCGCCAGTACGCGTGCAGACGCCGGGTTTTCGCTGGCTGCCATGCGCGTTTGCAGGCGCTCTGCCTGCTGCCAGGCCCAGGCATTGACGGGCGTCGCATTCAGCCACAGCTGCCAGGCTGAGTAATCACTGGCCTGCACCTCACCGCTGTTGAGCTGGCTGAACCAGTGCGCGGCCTGGCGCAACGAAGCCAGTTGCTCGGCATTCAGGTTCATGCTCAGTGGCCATGCCCAAGGCTGTAGATCATGCAGTGCTCGGCCGCCTTGGCAATGTAGCGGCGCACACTGACTTCGGAAATACCCAGCTGGGTGGCGATGTGTTTGTAGGGCATGCCATCGATCTGCGAAAGCAAAAACGCTTCACGTACCTTGGGCCCGAGCGCGGCTAGCATGGCGTCGAGCTCGAACAAGGTTTGCAGCAACGCCACGCGTTGCTCAGGTGAGATGTCCAGTGCTTCGGGTTGCTCGGCGAGCACCTGTAGCCAGGCCCTTTCCAGGTGCAGCCGGCGCAGGTGATCGATCATCAGGCGGCGAGCGATGGTTGCCAGGTAGCCTTTGGGTTCGCGCACGGCGTCCAGCTTTGCGGCGGCGTCGGCGGCAGACATGACACGCACGAACACATCCTGGACGAGGTCTGCTGCCAGGTGGCTGCAGTTCACCCGCGGTTTCAGCCAGTTATGCAACCATTTGCTCTGGGCGCGGTATAGCTGGCTGACTTGAGAAGTAAAAGCTATATCCGGGATGCTCATCCGTGCCGCCTGAAAATGTTCACAAATGTTAATGGTTCGCATTTTAGGCAGAGTGTTTCAGGGTTTGCAATCGCAGCGCCATTGCCGGCAAGTCAACTCAAGCAGAGGTAGCACGCTCGGTTGCATCGGCTCCACGCGCCTGGTTTTGCTTGTTCCATCGCGTAAACAGCAGACGCAACAGGGTGTTCCAGCAGTAACCCACCAGTACCCCTCCGGCGAGTGCCAGGGCGACCTCGAACAGCGGGTGCCTGAAAACATGGTCCGCCAGCGACTGGAACTGGAAATGCGTCAGGTAGATGAACAAGGTTGACGATGCAATGACCGCACCTCCCCGTGCTACCAGGGCGGGCACTGGCACCGAGCGGAACCAGATAAGGGCCAGCATCGCCGGCAGGGCGATATCGATATAACGCAAGAAAGCCTCCCAGCCAACGCCGGCAACCGCCATCAGGTCCAGCTCGCCGACCACCAGCACGGCTACAGCGCTGGCCACCCACTTGCGCGCGGTGGTGTCGGCATGGTGCACGGCCATGCCCAGCACCATGACCGCCAGAAAGTGCTGCGGTACCCGGTTGAGCAGCCCACTGGCGTTGAACACGAAGCGGCTGAGCAGCACATCCAGCGCCACCAGCGCACAGGCCGCAATGATCAGGCAGCGGAACGGGTCGGCGAGGACGGCTTGGCGCACGCGCCTGATCGACAGCACCACACCGATGATCAGGATCATCTGTACCAGCACTTCGATGTACCAGTAATTGAACAGGCTGACCTCGCTGGCCGGGAACCAGTTGGACACCAGCAGCAGCGATTGCCAGTGCAGCCGGTCGAACACCAGCTGGATCAGCGCGGTGTACAACAGTGTGGGCACCACGATGGCCGTCAGCGACCTGAGTAGCGTGCGCGCATCGCCACGCTCTTCGATGGCTTTGAGCTGGAACCGCGCCAGGCTGATGCCGGAGACCAGGAACAGCACCGATGTTTCGCCGACGATCAACCAATGGTCGAACTCGCTCAGGTGGCCGACCACGATCAGGATGATGGCCAGCATCCGCACGAACACCGGCATCTCCATCACCCGCCACGCGCTTTTCGGGGGCGCATTCAGCTCGGCCAGCTGGCACACCGGCAGCGTTTCCCAGCGCTGCGGCAGGTGGCCGATCAGCTCCTCCAGCACCCGCGAGGCTTGCACGAACGACAGCGAGTCGCCGCCCAGTTCGACAAAGCTCAACCTGGCGTCCAGGCGCGGTACCTGGAGGATGCGCGCCCAGGCCGTGCTCAGTTTTTCCGCCAAGGGGGACAAGGGAAGGCTGGCGCTGTCGTCAAATGGCGCAGGCAAGGCGCGTTTGTCCACTTTGCCGTTAGGGGTGAGCGGCAGGGCCTCGAGGAACATGAACAGCGCCGGCACCATGTAGTCCGGCAGCTGGCCGGCGAGCGCCTGGCGCAGTTCATCGGCGCTGGTGGGCTTTTGACAAACGCAATAGGCCACCAGCCGGATCGACGCGCTGTCGTGGTTGGCCACGACCACGCATTGGCCGATGTGGGGGTGACGGGTGATGGCGTTCTCGATTTCCGCCAGCTCGATGCGGTGGCCACGGATTTTCACCTGGCTGTCACCGCGCCCCAGGAAACTGGCGTTGCCATCGGCCAGGTAGGTGCCCAGGTCACCGGTGCGGTAACAGCGGTCGCCTGCGTCCCCGGTGAACGGGTTGACGATGAACTTGGCCTCGGTCAGCGCCGGGTCGCCCCAGTAACCCTGCGACAGATAGGGGCTGCGGATGAGGATTTCACCGGTTTCGCCCACGCTGACCAGCTGGTTGGCCGCGTTGACCACCAGCAACTGCGCATTGGCGATACCTTTGCCCAAGGGCACCCGTGAACTGTCCCAGTCAGGGGAGAGGGCATGGAAGGCCATGGCTTGTGGCGTTTCCGTGGTGCCATAGAAGTTGACACTGACAGCACAGGGCGCAATGGCGCGGATCTGCTGGTACAGCGCCGGGCTGAGCGCATCGCCGCCCCAGAACAGGTAGCGCAGTTGATCGAGTACCTGGCCATTCATGTGTGCGCCGGTCTCGATCAGCTTGCCCAGCGGCGGGGTGAGGTGGATTACGCTCACGCCGTGCTGTTGAATCCAGCCTGCCAGCTGTGACGGGTCGGTCAGGGTCGGCTGGGCGGGGCAGGCGATGGTCGCGCCAATCGACAGGGGCGTGAACACGTCGCGGTATACCGGGTCGTGGCCCAGACCGGAAAGCAGGGAGAAAGTATCAGCCTGGGTAAAGCCATGCTGGCGCACATGCCAGTCGATGAAGTGCACCAGCGGCGCGTGGTGAGTAACGATACCCTTGGGTTCACCGGTGCTGCCCGAGGTGAAGGTGATGTACGCCGGTTGCTCGGGGTTGACGCTGGGCAGCGCGACCCGTTGCCAGGGAAAGGCTTGCAGTGCCTCGGCGGGGGCTTGCGGCACCGTAACCACAATGGGGCGGGAGGCGTCGAGGGATGCATTACCACAGCGCAGGACGACGGCAGGCGCCAGTGTACGGATGATCTGCCCGATGCGCGCGGTAGGGTATGCAGCGTCGGCCACGGTAAAGGCCAGGCCGGCACGCAGGCAGCCGAGCATGGCGTACACCAGGGCGGCGCTGCGGCTGGCGACGATGACCACACGATCGGTGCCACTGGCAGCGTTTTCTACCAGAAACGCGGCAATGCCCTGGCTTATCTGCGCCAGTTGGGCATAGCTGCAGCTGGTGTGCCGGGCAAGGATGGCGGTGGCATCCGGGCAGCGGCCGGCCTGCTCGAGGAAGGCGTGGTGAATCGGCTGGTCGGCACAGTACTCCAGGCGCAGCGTTGGGTTCGGGCGCAGGTCCGGCATGATGGGTGAGGGCTCCGCATGAACGTTGGGGCTGGCTGGTAGCACAACGCTAGTGCAGGGTGGCCGATGGCGCCAATGTTCAGCGGGATTGGGAGGTGCTTGTCGACAGTCGGGTGCGCTGCGCGCCGCTCTCGTGACACAAGGCGGCTCCCACAAATATGGCGTGGGCCCGAAACCTGTTCGGTCCCTGTGGGAGCTGGCTTGCCGGCGATGAGGCCAGCACAGGTATTGCAAGGCAGCCTGCACCGGCCCGATCCATCAGGCCACATCCACCAGCACGATCTCGCTGTCCTCGATGGCGGTCACCCGCAACACGTCTTCCTGCTCGATCGCTACACCGTCCCGTGCCTTGGCCCGCAGCCCGTTGACGTCCACCAGCCCCTTGGCCGGCACCAGGTAACCCCGGCGGGCGGCATCGAAGCGGTACTCGGCGGTTTCACCTGCACGCAAGGTGGCGGCCACCAGGCGGGCATCGGTGCGAATCTGCAGGCTGTCTTCATCACCGGCACGGCCGCTGGCCAGGGTCACGAAGCCTTCGCCACGTTCGCCTTTGGGAAACGGCCGGCTGCCCCACTGCGGTGCTTCACCCGTGCGCTCCGGCACGATCCAGATCTGGAAAATACGCGTATCGACGTCTTCCAGGTTGTACTCGCTGTGCACGATACCGGTACCGGCGCTCATCACCTGCACGTCACCGGCTTCGGTACGGCCTTTGTTACCCAGGCTGTCCTGGTGGCTGATCGCGCCTTCACGCACATAGGTGATAATTTCCATGTCGCGGTGCGGGTGCGGCGGGAAGCCGTTGCCAGCCGCGATCAGGTCGTCGTTCCATACCCGCAGGTTGCCCCAGTGCATGCGCGCCGGGTCGTAGTATTCGGCGAATGAGAAATGGTGGTGGGCATCGAGCCAGCCGTGGTTGGCGTGGCCGAGGCCTTCAAAGGGTCGTAGTTGCAGCATGGTCGTGCTCCTTGAATCAGTGGAATGACGCCATGATGCGCCAATGAAACATCGAAAATAAGCGTAAATATCGGCTTAAAACGATCATATTGTTCGATGTAAATTACTGCCCTGCTTTATTCGCTTCATCGCCTAATCCACTGATCTGCAAGCATTCGCTGGCGATTTTCCGTCGATGCGGCGAACATGCCAGCTGTTTTTGTTTTTCAACGGAGTGACCGTGGCCCACGAGCAACCCCAGGCCCCCGCCGACCTTACCCCACCCGCGCAATTGCCCTGGTTTCGCCGCCTGGCCGCCCGCCTGCTGGGGCGTGGCCTGACCCGTCTGCAAGCCCAGCACCGTGACTCCTGGTTCCTCGGCCACGCGACCGGCCAGCGCAGTGGCCATGCCGATGGCGTGCGTGAAGGGTTCGACCGCGGGCGGGTGGAGGGTTACGAAGCCGGGCGCCAGGTGCTGGTGATCCGCGATACCCGGCCTGACATCGCTGCCGTGCCCGGTCAGGACGACAACCTGTTCGACGACTGGCGCCTGCCGTTGACAGCCGAGCTGAAAAAGCGCTTCAAAACCGACGTCGCCCAACGCCTGCCCGCCGAGGCGCAACCCAGCGCCGCGCAGTGGAAGCTGATCTTCAGTGACACCCCGTCCACCTGTGTGGTGGCCGGCGCCGGGGCAGGCAAGTCCACGTCGCTGGTGTTGCGCATCCTGCTGCTGCGCCATTATCTGGGTTACGAGCTGGATGCGATGACCGTGGTCACGTTCACCCGCGAGTCGCGCAAGGACTTCATCAAGCGCCTGGTGCAGGTATTCGCCCTGTGGCAGATCAGCCTGCAACCGGTGCAGGCCCGCGAACTGGTGCGTACCTTCCATTCGCGCATCCTGCCGCTGGTACGCAGCCTGCCGGGCTTCGGCCAGGTGCGCGCCTTCGAGACGCTGGGCAACGAGATGCCTGCCGGGCGGGAGGCCGAGGCCGACAGCAACCCGTTCGACCTGCGCCTGAACGATGCCCAGCGCCAGCAACTGAACCAGTGCTATAGCAGCGTGCTGGGTGAGAGCCCACGTTTTGCCGAACTGGTCGGCCTGTTGCGCAGCGAAGCCTTGCAACTCAAACCACTGGACCCGAACAACCCTGACGTGCAGAAGCGCGCACAGGTGACCCAGTTGGCCGCCCAGCGCGACGAAGAACTGTGCGACGTAATCGAGGACCTGTGGTTCGCCGCCGGCGCCTGGCCGATCAAGGGCATCGAGCCTTGCCGCGAAACTGTCGACATCCGTGGCAGCCGCTTCCATGTGCATGGCCGCCTGGGTGGCCAGGGGCCGTTGGTGGTGCTGGGCTTCGACCCGGCTGAAAGCGCGCAGTACCAGCGCCCCGGTGCCAAGTTGGCGGTGCGTGCCGAGTGGGCGGTAAAACGAACCTTGTTGCAGGCCTTCTGCGACCGGCCGCTGATCTGGCTCGACAACTACGCCATGGCCCGCCGCTTGGCGGCCTCGTTGGCTGGCGATGCCGTTGCCGGCCCGGGGTTCGAGTACAAGGTCAAGGGCGAACTGGCACCGGCGCCGTTGCTGGACGCCTTTGTCGGCGCGGCCAACTTCATCGAGAACCTTGGCCTGGACGTGAACAACGCGGTGGCGGCGATGAGCTTCCCGTCCGGCGACAGCGATGCCTTGTTCTTCGAGGCCCTGGCCCTGTACTGGAAGGCCCTGGAAGCACACCTGCTGGACCAGTCGCCGCCGGTGATGAGCTACAACCGCATGTTCGCCCTGTTCAGCGAGAACAACCCGGAAAACCTGCAACTGCTGCCCGACCCGTTGTTGCGGCCTCTGGCGCACCTGATGATCGACGAGTTCCAGGACGTGTCGCCGCAGATCGTCAGCTGGCTGCGCGCCAGCCTGGCTGAAATCCGCCGACGTGGCCCGACCATGCACACCGGGCGCCATGCCCAGCATTCGTCGCTGCTGTGTGTGGGGGACGACTGGCAGTCGATCTATGGCTGGCGGGGCAGTTCGCCCAAGTACTTCATGGAATTCACCAAAGCTTTCCCGTCGCCGGCCAACACGCGGGTGATGCTGGTCGACAACTACCGCTGCCAGCAGCAGGTGATCGACGCGGCCGAGCACCTGGTCAAAGGCACCCCGGCGATTGCCGGCAAGAAAGCCCGCGCCAGTGGCCCGGCAGCCGAATTGCCGGGCTCTGCGGTCAAGGTGTTCGACCGTGACGAGGCCGCCTTGGGTGAAACGCTGATCGAGCACTACCAACGGGGTGAGACGGTCATGATGCTGTACCGCAAGGGCAGCGACAGGGCCTTGATGAGCGAGCACCTGCAGAGTGTGCTGCATGCCGAGGCGGCGTTGCCGGCCGAGCAGCGCCGGCTGCGTCAGTTGACCTACCACAGTGCCAAGGGCCTGCAGGCCGATGCGGTGTTCATGCTGGGCGACTGCCAGTACCTGACCAGCTCGCCCTACAAGAACCAGGTGTACCGCCAGGCGGGTCTGGGCAAGGCCGGGGATGCTCAACCGTTCGATACGGCGCAGAAGGAAGAAGTGCAGCGCCTGGCCTACGTGGCGGTGACCCGCGCGGTGCAGCACTGCTATTGGCACGTGGAGGCCGCCAGTGGTGACGCCGCAGCGGCCCCACGGGCGTCCGGCCGGGTGGATGGCAAGCAGGCCTTCTTCGAAGACCTGCGCGGACAGTGAGTGGGGTTCAGCGGCCGATTGTTTGCGTCTGGCGGGTGAGGCTGATCAGCAGACCGGTTTCAACCTGCTGCTGCTCAGCAGTCAGCGCGTCCACGCCTTGGCGATACTGCTGCTCGTTGAGCGCGACGCGACGCAGCCTGCCCTCGGCATCCACCGGGCTTTCAGGCATGACCCTGGCCAAGGCTCGTCGCACAGAGCTGTCCAGGGATGTCACTGGGTCGGCGGTTTCATCCAGGCAGTAATAGAGGTAGTCAAGGCCTGGCCGCCAGAAGTCGGTTATCAGGCTGAACTGTGCCGCATGCTCTCGTTTCAAGTACTCGACCCAGCCCGGTTGCTGGGTCAACCATTGCTCTCGAGCGGTGGCATCCGTATCCAGTTCAAGGACCGCAGCTTTCACCTTGTCGATGATTGTCTGGTTGATCCTGGCCGTGCTGCGGTACAGCATGCCGCTGCTCGGCTCAGGGTAGTCCAGCACGGTAGCCAAGGACTGGCGCAAGGCCAGGCGCAGCTCGATATCGTCCACCAGCCCGGTTGCCAGGGCGGAGTCCGGAAAGGCAGAGGGTTCGTCGAGCACATCGTATGAGGGTAGGCCTTCATCGAAACCATCATTCAGTAGCGCCTGCTGGCGCAAGGACCGTTTCCAGCTGATGCGGTCCGCCAGTTGATTGACCTGATCGCGACGATACAACTTTCGATACAGGTTCAGTAGATCGGCCGGCCGACTACCGGCATGGCCGGCAGCGTCGTGGGCCAGCACTTCTATCTCCAAGGCACTGAATGCGTCGGCACCTGCGTCGCCGCAGGTTGGGGGGAAGTCCCCGGCCACTGTCGCGAGGCGTTCGCGCAACACGGTGTCGTGGGCAGCGGCATCCAGCAGGTCCCATACACGCGCCCCCAGGGCCTGGGCATCACGCCGCGCTTCTGCCGACTGGGCAAGACGCTCGAGTACCCCCAGCAAAGCTGCGTTTTCACCTTGATCAAACAGATTGCTCCACAGCTGCTCTTCGGCACTGCTTGCCCCGTCACGGAAAAAGCCTTGCCACGGGGAGACGTCTTCGGCGTGCTCGAATACATTGACGCCACTGCTGCCCAAGCGCGCACGTGCCTCGGCTTCCAGCGTGTTGTAGTTGAACAGCCAGCGGCGCTCAGGCAAGCGAGCGGCGACATCGCGGGCGAACGGGGTGCGCAGTACACCTGGCAAGTCTGGCAGGGTACGAATGCGGTTGGAGGAGAGGTTCAGATAGCGCAGCTGGTACTGGGGCTGGCTCATGAGGATTGTCAGGCTGTCGGGCCATTGCTGCAGTTCGCAGCGGTCAAGGTCCAGGTGGCTGAGGCGGGCCATGAAGCGCAGGTCTGGCGCCAGCCGCAGTGGGTTGCCCGACAGGTGTAGTACCTTGGGATGGATCATGTCCTGAAACTGGACGGCAAGGCTCTCATCAAGTGTGATCTGGTTGTGGCCCAGCCCAAGTCCATCCAGGGGCAAACGCGTCAGGAAGGCCAAGCTGGCATTATCGAGCTGCAGCCGGTTACGGCTGAGGCCGAGCACCCGCAGGCCAGGCATCGCCCCAATGGCCTGCTGAGCAGTGGCTGAAAGGGTAGTCAGGCCATTGCCTGTCAGGCCCAGTTCGCGTAGCCGTGGTGCAGACTTGAGCGCCTCGAACAATGCTTCAGCGTCCATCTCCGGGTTACCGATGATTTCCAGGGTGTCCAGGTCAGGGAAGTTTGCCAGGAAGCCACCCTCCAGGCGTCGCATCTGCAACCCATCAAGGACGAGTTGCCGGATATGCGGCATACGGGCAGTGAACGCTGGCAGCGCCTCCAGTTGCATCTGGCTCAGCTCCAGCACTGCGCGTTGCGCGCCGCCTTCACGGCGCGAAGCACTCATCAGTCGCTCGGTGAATTGCTGGCGATCAAAGCGTTCTTCAAGGGTGCGTGAGGTGCTGACCCAGCGGTTCAGATCGCGGTTAAGCGTGCGCTGCTCGGCTTCCAGTTGGCTGATTGCACTACCCAGGTCGCCTCCCTGGGCAAGTTCGGTTTGCAGCGCGCTGATCTCCTGGCTGCTGAGTTCGGGGTAGAGTGCCCGAAGTCGACGCGCGGCCGGCAAGGCTCGCCCTTGCAAGCCACGGCCGCTCAGGGGATAGCCAAGCTGGCCGTTGGCCAATCGCAAGGGGGAGCGGAACCTGGGATTGATGGGTTGCTGGCCGAGCAGTGAGGCGCAGTGCTGGCGATCGCCGAGGGCGAGTTCCAGCAACTGGGCAGGGTCAGCCTGCGGGTGTTCGGCTTGCAGCGCCTGTTGCAGGCGCAGGCTGTCGTCGTTGGCCAGGCTGGGCCTGAAAATACCGAGGATGGCGCGGTCAAGTCGCACTCGAGCTTGCAGAAGGCGAGCTTCCTCGGCAATGCGAAGCGGCACCCGCCCGTTTGTCAGGCGTTGCCGTTCGGCGTTGCTGATGTTGGCAAGCAATTCTTCAAGCGCGCTGTCCGGTAGCCCGGGAAACTGCCGGGCGAGGGTTTGTGCGGTTGCTGGGCGTGTGGGGCGGTGTCTTTCTAGCAGGCTCTCGAACAGCGCCTCGCGATGCTGTTCCAGGTGTTGCGCGAGCTTGTTATTCAGCGCGTGCGATCGGTGCTCGGCGGGTGTGTCACCGAGCAACTGCTCAATGGCTACTTCATCCATCTGATCCAGCACAGTCTGGCTCAGCTGGCCATTGTCGAGGTCGGTACGGGTAATTTCGATTTCCACTTGGCCCAGCGTGTGCGGGGGGCCGTAGCGCACAGACTCGCCCCAGGGTTCTGGCCCTTGGTAAACCTTGAGCACGTTCCCCTCGGGCCACCCCGGCAGGCGCAGCAACTCAGGCAAGGCGAAGTTCTTGTACGCAGCCAGCGGCAACCCATGGCGTACGCAGTTGATGATCTGTTGGGTTTGATTGTCCAGTTGCAAGCGCTGCAGCGCGTCGATCAACAAAGCGGGTGGGCGCAGGCCCCCTGCCTGAGCGCGGCGCAGCACGTCTGGATCGGTACCGGTACCGCGCATGGCATGGTCCAGTTCGCTGTCGTCCAGGCCTGCGCTATGGTCGCCAAGGCGGCGCATGAGCTGTTCGCGGTCCCATTCCAGAGGCTGCTCATGAGCCAGTTGCCAGCGGGCATTACCGTGGTGGAGCAAGCGTGGGGCATAGGCCTGTGCATCCTCGGGGTGGCGCACGTACCATTGCTGGTCTGCGTCCTGAAACACTTCGTACAGCGTCCCATCCAGCTGGAGAAAGGTCTTCCCATCGATGTGCACATGGCCGAGCAAGTCGGGTTGGGCCCCATCAGGGATCACCGTTGTGCTCGCATAGGGCGTCATGTCGGGGTGCCAGAGCACCTCCTTGTCTTCATGCCATACACTTTTCAGTGCATCGACAAAGCCGGACGCCTGGACGAGCCTGGTGCCCACTGCAAAGCCGGCGATCACGCCCGCGTTGATGGCCAGCGATTCCAACTGCGCCAGTGCCTGCCGGGTATCACCTGCCTCCCAGGCCTCGAACCCGGTGAAAACAGAGCTCATCAGGTCGTAAGCAAAAACGCCTAGCATGACCGTGTTCAAACCCGGCACGAAGAACGCGGCGACATTCAGCACGTTCATCCCCAGGTCGAACCAGTATTTCAGACGCTCGTTGCGGGCGTTGGCGTCGACTTCGGCGGTAGGCACAGCGATGGTTTTTGCGTCGGCCTTCATGCGCGCAAGGTGTGCGTTGTACAAGGACGTCCAAGGGTCGGTCCAGATTGGCGAGAGCGTGAAAGCGATCACTGGCATGATGCGGGGTTTGCGTGTGCCCGCTTCATCCTCTTCGAACAGCGCGATTTCCAGTTTTACGGCGAGTTCTTTTTGCCTGTCCTTGTAGGAGAAATGCACCAAGGCGCGGCGAAACTCGCTTTGCAATAGCCGGCTGCGCAGGTGCTTGCCCGCCTCCTGACGAGAAGCGAACTCCCTTACCGGGTGCTCGTTGTCGCCAGGGACATACACAATGCAGGGGTTCTTGCGATGAGGATTGTCTGGCCCGATGAACAGCATTTCGTGGACGGGTATATCGAACAGGTTGAAGTGCCAACAATGCAATGCCTCGTTTTCATAGGTGGGGTGAGGGTTGCCGTCGCACAGTTGCCCAAGTGCATCGAGCCCGGCCTGGCTCAGCAGGCCTTTGAGTTTGGCGATCAATGCCTGGACCCTCAAGGCCTCACGGTTCGCTGCAATCGACAGGCGCTGGATTTCAGCGCGATTGGCTCCTTCATGGGTTGCAAGCAAATGGTCTTGATAGCGTTTGCCAAGGTCCAGCGCCCGACAATGCCTGACGAAGTCCGCCATCGTCAGGCCTGCCAGGGGCGTGTCGCTGCCTGGGGCGTTGGTGAGCCTGCTGTAGGGGCCGACTTCGTCCAGCCCCTCGAAGTTGTGCAGGGCAGCCTCCAGCAAGCTGCGTGTTTGCGGCTGGCCTACGGGGCGGGTGGCCAGCACGTCCGCTTCCACGTCCGGTACCAAAGGCGTTTCCACATCGGGAACGCCGACCCAGATGTTGGCCTCTGACTCAAAGGGCTGGAACACATACTGCGCCCTGTCTACAGGCACATTCAGCTTCAACCGCTCGGTCAACAGAGGGCCGCAGAACGCGATGATGTCCTTGAACTCGCCTAGCGCCTTTTTGACTTGCGCCAGCCGTTTGTTACGGGTTTGCAACGCGTTGTGCAACTGCTCACGCATTGGCCCATCGGCAGTGGCATACCACGAGTAAGGGGCGCCATCTTCATCGAGGTACTCCTTGTACAGGCTCTGCACCACTTTGCGTGTATGCGTGGGTTGAAGCGCCTTGCTCCATTTCGGTAACGATCGGGTTATCTGGCTTTGATGTAACGGTGTCGGGGTTGTCATGGTCACCATCTCTTTTGTGGAAGGAGATAGTCCACGCTGATCAAGGCGTCGGGGTGCGGTAGATAGTTGTTGGCCGCGGTCGGTCCTGCGTATGCGCGGGTCGGTGGGGGGCTGGCAGCGAGGGAGCATCTGCGAGAGGGTGAGGCAGGTCATGTTGCAGGCTTCAGCCAAGGAGAATTGCAATGCGTTCGCTGTGCAGTCCGAAAGATCACCTGCTCGACCTCGATGGTATTGAAATAGCGGTCCGCACCTGGGGCGCCGAAGACGGTATTCCCGTCCTGGCCTTGCATGGCTGGCTGGATAACGCTGCCTCGTTCGAACGCCTGGCACCGATGCTGGACGGTTGCTTTGTGGTGGCCCCCGACCTGGTCGGCCATGGCCGTTCGGACCATCGCCGCCGCGACAGTGGCTATTACCTGTGGGAGCATGCCGAAGACATGCTGGCGGTGACCGACAGCCTGGGCCTGGCGCAATTCCATGTGCTGGCCCATGGCATGGGCACCGGTGTGGCGTCGCTACTGGCGGCCATGACCAGTGGCATTGCCAGCATGACCTTCCTCGACGGCATGGGGGCACCGTTCACGGTGGCCGAGGATGACCGCGTGCAGCACCTGGCGCGGGCTTACCGGCTCAAGCGTATGGTCCAGCGCAGCCAGCTGCCGGGCTTTGCCGAGCCGGACGTCGGCCGCTTCGACGACCTTGACACCGCCCTGGCGCAACGGCGCGAGCGCCTTGACACCGAACTGTCGGAAGGTGCCGCACGGCTGCTGGCGTTGCGCGACCTGCTGCAACTGGGCGATGGCTATTGCTGGCGCCACGACCCGCGGCTGGTGTTGCCCGAACCCATGCCGCTGACCGAGCGCGACGCATGCGACCTGCTCAACCAGATCCGCTGCCCGCTGTACCTGCTGTTCGGCCGTCAAGGGGCATTCACCGGCGAGGCTTTTACCCGGCGTCAGGCAGCCTTGCCCAGCCATGCCAAGGTTTCCTGGCACCCCGGCGGGCACCACTTCCACCTGGATGCCCCGGACCGGGCGCTGGTCGACCAGCTGCTGCGGATCCTGGCGCACCATGAAGGGGGCGTGCTGCAACGCTTGGTAAACGAGTAGCTGGTTCTGTTCACTCCGGGCGAAGCTGGGCTATGGTGGCGAAACTATTCGCACTCACGGCACAAGGAGCCCGGTATGCGACCGTTCGCTATCAAGCACATAGATCATCTTGTTCTGCGGGTCAGCGACCTGCCGCGCAGTGTTGCCTTCTACACCGAGCTGCTCGGTTGCCATGTCAGCCGCGTGCGCGAAGACCTGGGCATGGTGCACCTGGCCACGGGCACGGCGATGATCGACCTGGTGACCCTGGACGGCCCGCTGGGGCGGCCAGGCGGGGCGGCGCCGGGGCTGGAAGGGCGCAACCTGCACCATTTCTGCCTGCGTATCGAGCCGTTCGACGAGGCCGCCTTGATCGCCTACCTGGAAGCTGCCGGGGTAAAAGTGGAGCCGGCAGAAAAGCGCTATGGCGCTGAAGGCGAGGGGCTTTCGCTGTACTGCTTTGACCCGGATGGCAACCAGGTCGAGTTGAAGGGGCCGGTAGCGGAGGCGGTATGAGCGACCTGCACATGCGCGAGCACTGGGTCGACACCGCGCAAGGCAAGTTGTTCGCCCAGGATTGGACGCCGTTGCAGGCACAGGGGGCGCCCATTGTCCTGCTGCATGATTCGCTGGGGTGTGTGGCGTTGTGGCGCGACTTCCCAGCGCAGTTGGCGCAAGCCACCGGGCACCGGGTAATCGCCTACGACCGCTTGGGCTTTGGCCGTTCGGACGCGCATCCGGGCAGTTTGCGCCTGGGCTTTGTCGAGCGCGAGGCACAGCAGGGTTTCGCGGCGCTGCGCACGTATTTCGGCATCAGTGATTTCATTGTGTTTGGTCACAGCGTCGGCGGCGGCATGGCCGTGGCCTGCGCGGCGGCCTTCGCCAGCCAGTGTGTGGGGCTGATTACCGAGTCGGCACAGGCGTTTGTCGAAGCACGCACCCTTGCAGGCATTCGCGCAGCCGACCTGCAGTTTGCCGAGCCCGGGCAGTTGCAACGGCTGCAACGCTACCACGGCAACAAGGCCGAATGGGTGCTGCGCGCCTGGGTGGACAACTGGCTGTCCGAGGACTTTGCCGACTGGAACCTGGATGCTGCGTTGGCGCAGGTGCGCTGCCCTTTGTTGAGCCTGCATGGCGATGACGACGAGTTTGGCTCGCCCGCGCACCCCGAGCGACTGGTGGCGCTGGCGGACGGGCCGGCGGCGATGCAGTTGCTGCAAGGGTGCGGGCATGTGCCGCATCGGGAGCAGGCGGAGGCAGTATTGAAGGCGGTCGCACGGTTTTTGCGGTGATGCCTTTGCGGACATAGTCGGTCTTGACGGCTGGCGCTCCCACAAAAGTCCGTGATGTGCCGCTACAGCTTCTGCATGCGCACCCTCTACGCCGCACTGTTCTTCATCGGTTTCATTGCCGCAGCACTGTCATTGGCAGCCCACCCGGTGATGCCGTATCGTTCATGCCGCCCTCTTGTGCATGGCCAGGCGGGTGGATATCCCGGCAATCCCGATTATGCTTCATTTACCTTGCTGCGATCCGAGGCGGCCCGCCTCGTCGTGCTTCGCGCAACCAAAGCAAGCCCCAGGGCCTGGGTGCGACGGTGAAGTGGTTGTGAGGTGCTCCGGCCTGCCTGACGACAAGACGGAGGCAACCCATGGCGGTTATCGACAGCGCATCCACGGGCAGTAGCGCGCCCCAACGCGGCATTACCAAGGAGGAGCGCAAGGTCATCTTCGCCTCGTCCCTGGGCACGGTGTTCGAATGGTACGACTTCTACCTGTATGGTTCACTGGCCGCGATCATCGCCAGGCACTTCTTTGCCGGCGTCAATGAAACCACCTCGTTCATCTTCGCCTTGCTGGCCTTCGCTGCCGGTTTTGCCGTACGGCCGTTCGGAGCTATCGTGTTCGGTCGCCTGGGCGACATGATCGGGCGCAAGCACACCTTCCTCATCACCATCGTCATCATGGGCCTGTCTACGGCACTGGTGGGCCTGCTACCAAGCTACACCACGATTGGCGTGGCCGCGCCGATCATCCTGGTCACCTTGCGTTTGCTGCAGGGCCTGGCCCTGGGTGGCGAGTACGGCGGCGCGGCCACCTATGTGGCCGAACATGCGCCCAAGGGCCGACGCGGCTTCTTTACCGCCTGGATCCAGACCACCGCGACCCTGGGGCTGTTCCTGTCGCTGCTGGTGATCATGACCTGTCGCACGGTCATGGGTACCGAGGTGTTCGAGGCCTGGGGCTGGCGGGTACCGTTCCTGCTGTCGATCCTGTTGCTGGCAATCTCGGTTTACATCCGTATGCAGCTCAACGAGTCGCCGGTGTTCCTGAAGATGAAGGCCGAGGGCAAGGCATCCAAGGCACCGCTGACCGAGTCGTTCGCCCGTTGGGACAACCTCAAGGTGGTGATCATGTCGCTGCTGGGCGGCACCGCCGGCCAGGCCGTGGTGTGGTACACCGGGCAGTTCTATGCGCTGTTCTTCCTGTTGCAGATGCTCAAGATCGAGCCGCAGACGGCCAACCTGCTGATTGCCGGCTCGTTGCTGATCGGCACGCCGTTCTTCATCATCTTCGGTAGCCTGTCCGACCGCATAGGCCGCAAGAAGATCATCATGGCCGGCTGCATCATCGCTGCGCTGACCTATTTCCCGATCTTCAAGGCGCTGACCGAGTACGGCAACCCGGACGTGTTCGTCGCCCAGGAGCAGAACCCGGTCGTGGTGGTGGCTGACCCTGGCCAGTGCGCGTTCCAGTTCGACCCGGTGGGCAAGGCCAAATTCACCAGCTCCTGCGACATTGCCAAGAGCCTGCTGGCCAAGCGCGCCATTCCCTATACCAACCAGGCGGCCGAACCTGGCAGCGTGGCGCAGATTCGTATTGGTGAGCGGGTGCTGCCGAGCTTTGAAGGCAGCAGCATGGCCGCAGCGGACTTCAAAGTGCGGAGCGAGGCGTTTACCGCCACCTTGAGTGGTGCGTTGAAAGAAGCCGGCTACCCGGAAAAGGCTGACCCGGCGAAGATCCACTACCCGATGGTGCTGCTGTTGCTGACCATCCTGGTGATCTACGTGACCATGGTCTATGGGCCTATCGCCGCCTGGCTGGTGGAGCTGTTCCCGGCGCGTATCCGCTACACCTCGATGTCGCTGCCTTACCACATCGGTAATGGCTGGTTCGGCGGCTTCCTGCCGACGGTGGCGTTTGCCATGGTGGCGGCGACCGGGGATATCTATTACGGCTTGTGGTACCCGATCGTGATCGCGGTAATGACGGCGGTGTTGGGGATCCTGTTCCTGCCCGAGACCAAGGACCGGGATATCAACTGATGGGGCAGCTGTGCCGGCCTCTTCGCGGGCTCGCCCGCTCCACAGATACAACACAGATTTCACGGCCTGTGTTGTACCTGTGGGAGCGGGCGAGCCCGCTAAGAGGCCGGTACAGCCCATTAATCAATCGAAGTAGCCGCGCAGGCCAAAGGCGTACCCGGTATCCACCTGCGCCGCCTCACCCCGGCCCCAGCGCTTCTTCAGCACGAACTCGAACGCCGGCTCGTACAACCCGTCGCGCACCAGCGCCCCCGCCAGTACCTCCACGTCATACCAGCCATTGTCCAGCTCGATGATCGGCCGCCCCGGCACCTGGTAGCGGGCAATCAGGTCACCCAGGGTCTTGGGCGTGAAGTGCTGCAGGATGCGCCAGGTGTACAGCATCAGCGCACCGTGCTCGACCCGCAAAACATAGCCATTACGCCGGTGCTTCAGGCGGCTGCCAGCTTCGCGCAGGGCCGGGGTATGGCCATCGAGGGTGAACAGAATGCGGTAGGGCAGGTTGTCGACCCCCGCCAGCGGCAGCACGACGCCTTCGCGTACCGCCTTGTCGCCGATGTCACCATGGGTAAAGGCGTAGGCGAGGTCGTCCGGTAGCTCATGCTCCTGCTTGAAACGTTCGAGCAACTGGATATCGCCAAGCAGAAAGTAATCGACCAGGTCGTTCAGTACTTCGCTGAATTCGTGGCGCATCTGTTTTCCTTATTGGTGCGCGTGGGGCTGTCTGTGTTTCTGGGCGATCTGGATCAGGTTGCCACAGGTGTCATCGAACACGGCCACGGTGACGGGGCCAATGTCGGTGGGCGGCTGGGTGAATTGCACGCCCGCCGCGCAGAGGCGGGTGTATTCGGCCTGTATATCGCGCACGCCAAACGAGGTGGCGGGGATGCCATCCTGCTTGAGCGCGGCCTTGTACACCTTGGACGCCGGGTGCGCGTCGGGCTCCAGCAACAGCTCGACGCCGTTGGGATCGTTGGGGGAGGTCAGCGTCAGCCAGCGGTGCCGGCCCATGGGGATGTCGTGCCTGGGCTCGAAACCGAGTACGTAGTGGTAGAAGGCCAGGGCCTTGGCCTGGTCGTCGACAAGAATGCTGGTGACCACGATCTTCATAGGCGTACACCGTAATGCTGAGGCCGTTGGGTATCAGTAAAGACGTTCGGGAGTATTTGGCCAGCAGCTGTTCCCGGGCTCGGGCGATCGCTCTACAAAAAAACTGCTCAAGCCATAGGTAAATCCTTCATCACCCGGCCCCCGTCCGCCAGCCAGCGGGGTTAAAGTGTCAGGCATGATCCCTGCGCGCCCAAACCGGCGTCAAAGAGGTGCCCGTGGCTGCCTATACCTTGCGACAACTCAAGTACTTCGTCACCACCGTGGAGGCCGGTAGCGTTGCCGAGGCCTCGCGCCAGCTGTACATCGCCCAGCCGTCCATTTCCACGGCCATCAAGAGCCTGGAAGAAAGCTTCGGCGTGCAGTTGTTCATTCGCCACCACGCCCAGGGCGTGTCGCTGACGCCCAGCGGCAAGCGCTTCTACGCCAAGACCCGATCGCTGCTGCAGATGGCCCACGAATTCGAGCAGAACGCTCTGGCTGACAACGACACCGTCGCCGGGCAGATCGACATCGGCTGTTTCGAAACCGTGGCACCGCTGTATCTTCCGCGCCTGATCGCCGCCTTTCGCCAGCGTTACCCAGGCGTGGATATCCGCCTGCGCGACGGCGAGCAGCAAGAGCTGATCCAGGGCCTGACGGCCGGAACGTTCGACCTGGCGTTTCTCTACGATCATGACCTGGACGGCACCATCGAAGCCGAGCCGCTGATGCCGCCGCAAAAACCTTACGTGCTGCTACCAGAAAACCACCGCTTTGCCGGCCAGGCCCAGGTATCGCTGCGTGACCTGTGCCCGGAGCCGATGATCCTGCTGGACGTGGCTCCCAGCCGCACCTACTTCGTCAGCCTGTTCAACGAGATGGGTTTGACGCCGAACATCGTCTTCAGCTCACCGTCGATCGAGATGGTGCGGGGCATGGTCGGGCAAGGTTTCGGTTTTTCGCTGCTGGTGACCCGACCGCATTCGGAATACACCTACGACGGCCAGCGCCTGGCCCTGCTGGATATCGCCGAGCCGGTGGCGCTGTCGGGGCTGGCGGCGGCGTGGTTGAAGCGGGTGCAACTGACCAAGCCTGCGCAATTGTTTGTGGAGTTTTGCCGGGAAGAACTGGCGAAGTTCTGAAAGCGGCACGCCATGCTGTACATCTAGGGGCATGGCGTGCCCGCTGATCAAGGATTGATCTGATAGCCGCGCCCTTGCAGGCAACCGCTGTAGGCACTGGCATGGGCCTGGGTTTTGGCCTCGCCTTCGCTGCGCCGATCCTGGCGCCGGTCCTGGCGCTGGCGCATGCCGCCGACCGCCGCACCGGCAGCGGCCGTTTCGCCGGCACGGTTTTGCCGGTATTGCTGTTTGGCATCGTCACTGGCCCGGTCATACAGCTCTTCGTGCTGGTTGCCGCGCACTTGCGCGCCCACGGCACCGGCGGCGGCGCCTGCTGCTGCCCCACGCACCCGGCCACCGACATGGGCTTCGCTGGACGTCGCGGTGCTGTTCGCGGCATTGGTAGCGACGGTATTGCAATCGTTGATGTCCAGTTGCATCTGCTGGCTGCTCTGGCCCTTGAGCGGCACTACCGACTGCGCCTGGGCTGCCGATGCCGCACACAGCAGCACCAGCAGGTAACTCCACGTGAATGTACGCATGGCACACCTCCACCGGGCAGAAAGCCCGTGTCACAGGATAGCCCGGCTGCAAGCCAGCGACAGGCCGGTCGAACGTAAATCGAGTGGGCCAGCCAAACGGCTTGCCGAAAACAAACCAGGTGCCCTCCGGGCAGCGCTTGCCAGGAGGTTCGGGACAATGGGCACATCCGCTGACGCATTGCAGTTTTCCCGTCTAGGCTTGCTGACTTAGGTGCGGCTTGCAGGTCTATCCGTGGAATCGACATGACCCAGTGCCAAGATCTGATCATCTGTGAGTACTGCGACACGGTGTACCAGCGTACGCCTTTGCTCAAGCACCAGCGCGCCCTTTGCCAGCGCTGTGGCGGCGTGCTGTACCGGCACACGTCATTGACCATCGAGCAGCGGCTGGCCTTGAGTGTGACCGGCGGCATCCTGCTGGTGTTCGCCAACGCCTACCCGGTGATGACCATCGGCATGCAGGGCCTCACCCATTCGGCGACGTTATGGGATGCCGTGCAGATCCTCAGCCACGGCAGCATCACCTTCATCGCCCTGGTCATGGCGTTGTCGATCATCTTTGCGCCGGTGCTGCAGATTGCCATGTTGTGCTGGGTGTTGAGTTTTGCCCTGGCCGGCCAGCGTGCCCCCGGTTTTGCCCTGTGCATGCGCGGCCTGGAAAGCCTGCGACCGTGGAGCATGCTGGAAGTATGCCTGCTGGGGGCGATGGTGGCGGTGATCAAGCTGGCCGGGCTGCTCGATGTCATCCCTGGTATAGGCCTGCTGGCCCTGGCCGCGCTGAGCATGCTGATCATCCGTATCGCCGGTAAGGATATTCGCGACTTGTGGGTGCAGGTATGAGTCACCCGGCCAACGCCGACCAACTGGGGCTGTGCCTGTGCCATGGCTGCGGCCAGGCCTGTGACCTGAGCAGCGGTGACCACACCTGCACGCGCTGCGGCGCCGCCATTCACCGGCGCAAGGCCAATGCCATCGCTCGTGGCTGGGCGTTTTTGCTGGCGGCGCTGGTGTTCTACATCCCGGCCAACCTGCTGCCGGTGATGCACACCGAAATGCTTGGCAGTGGCAGCGAAAGCACCATTGGTGGTGGTGTGCTGGAGTTCTGGGAGGCCGGCGCCTGGGACATTGCGCTGATCATCTTCATTGCCAGCGTGGGGGTGCCTGCCATCAAGTTCTTCTCGCTCGGCCTGCTGCTGTTCACCGCCCAGCACCGTTCCCGCTGGGCCTGCCGCCAGCGCTCGCAACTGTACCGCTTCGTCGAGCTGATCGGGTACTGGTCGATGCTCGATGTCATGGTGGTGGCGCTGGTGGCGGCGTTGGTGCAGCTGCGCGGGCTGGGCACCATCGAGCCGCGGGTGGGCATCCTGTTCTTTGGCATGGTGGTGGTGCTGACCATGTTTTCTGCGATGAGCTTCGATCCACGCCTGATCTGGGATAGCCATGCCAACGAGGGGAGGCCGCACTGATGGGGCAGCAGACTGACGAGCGCGAAGGCGCGGGGCAGGTTGAAGTACGCACCCGGCGCTGGAATGTGTCGCTGGTGTGGATCGTGCCGATCCTGGCAATCCTGATTGGCGCTTCACTGGTGGTGCGCAACTGGATGCAGCAGGGCCCGGTCATTGCCATTTCCTTCCACTCGGGGGAGGGGCTGGTGGCCGGCAAGACCCAGGTCAAGTACCGCAGCGTGGTGATTGGCGAAGTCACGACGGTGGACTTGGCCGATGACAAGAAAAGCGTGGTCGCCAAGGTGCAGTTGACCGATGATGCCCGCGCGTTCGCCACTCAGGGCGCGCGCTTCTGGGTGGTGCGCCCGCGCATTGGCGTGGGCGGAATCTCCGGGGTGGATACGTTGCTGTCGGGCAGTTTCATCGGGGCTGATTCCGGCGAATCGAAAGTACCGGAAAAGTCCTTTGTCGGCCTGGAACTGCCGCCGCCTATTACCTTCGACGAAAAGGGCAAGCGTTTCTTCCTCACCGCCAGCGACCTGGGTTCGCTGGATGTCGGGTCGTCCATCTACTACCGCAAGATCCCGGTGGGCGAGGTGGTGTCCTTTGCCCTGCAGGACGATGGCAAAGGGGTGGAGATTGGCGTGTTCGTGCAGGCACCCTACGACAGTTTCGTCACCGCTGACAGCCGATTCTGGAATGCCAGTGGCGTCGACATGCAGATTGGCGCCAATGGCCTGAAAGTCGATACCGAATCGCTGTCATCGATCCTGGTGGGCGGGCTGGCCTTTGGCTCGCCCGATTTTGCCCCGCAGGCCGAGCCTGCTGCCGATCAGGCCCGCTTCCAGCTGTTTGCCGACCGGGACTCCGCCTTGGCCCCGCCCAATGGCCAGGCGCAATACCTGCAGCTGCGCTTCGACCAGGCCATGCGTGGCCTGTCGGTGGGGGCGCCGGTGGAGTTCAAGGGCGTGGAGTTTGGCCGGGTCACCTCGATCAAGCTGGACTACGACGCCGAGCGGCAGTCCTTCCCGGTGGTGGTCGATGCGGTGGTGTACCCACAGCGGCTGGGGCCGGTGCACCGCAAGATGCTGGCGGTGTTCAAGCACACCGAAGGCGATGTGGATGGGGCGCGGCGGCTGATCGGCACCTTCGTCGAGCACGGGCTGCGGGCCCAGGCGCGTAGCGGCAACCTGATCACCGGGCAGATGTTCATATCCCTGGATTTTTACCCGGATACCCCCAAGGTGGCCTTCGACATGGCCGCCAACCCCATCACCATCCCCACCTTGCCGGGCAGCCTGGAACAGTTGCAGGAGCAACTGCAGCGGGTGGTCGAGCGCATTGCCAAGCTGCCGCTGGAAAGCATCGCCAGCAACCTGGACGGCAGCCTGCGTGAGCTGCGCGCCAGCCTCAAACAGTTCAATGGCCAGACGCTGCCGGATGTGAAGGTGGCGCTGGACGAAGTGCACAAGACCCTGCGCACGGCCAATGCGGCCATTTCCGAGGACTCCCCGCAGCGCGAGCGGATGGGCGAAACGCTGGACGAACTGGAGCGTATGTCGCGTTCGCTGCGCGACCTTGCCGACTACCTGGGCCGGCACCCCGAGTCGCTGATTCGCGGGCGGCCGAAAGCGGCCGGGGCCGCAGAGCTTGAACCCTGAGGAGACAGCCGATGCAACGACTGCGCAATGTGTGTGTGGCCAGCCTGCTGGTGTGGCTCGGGGGCTGCAGCAGTACGCCGAACAACTACCACACGCTGGTGCCGAACGAGCCGATGCGTGACAGCGGGCAGCACATCCGGGTGACCCGGGTGGTCGTGCCGCCCCAGGTGGATCGCCCGCAACTGGTGGTGCGGCAAGGGCAGAGTGGCCTGGCCATTCTGGAGACGGAATGGTGGGGTGCCAACCTGGTGGATGAGTTTCGCAGCGCCTTGCAGGACCAGCTGGGTGGGCCGGCGGGTGACGCCAAGGCGGCAGTGCGGGTGGACGTACAACGCTTCGATACGGTGCCGGGGCGCTATGCCTCGCTGGAAACCGTGTGGCGCCTGAAGCTGGTGGGGCAGGCTGAGCTGACCTGCCGCACCTCGGTGCAGACTGCCGCTGACAACAGCATCACCAGCCTGGTAAATGCGCACCAGGCCAACCTGCGCAAACTGGCCGAGGCAGTGCGGGGCAGTGCCGCTCGGGGTAGCTGCTCGCCATCTGCCTGAAGGCCTGTCGCCCAATGTTCACGCCTGGGTGGCCTTGCGCAGCGGCACCTCGCGCAGCAGCCAGGACAGTGCGAAAGCCACGCTGGTGATCACCCCGGCCAGCAGGAATACACCATGCATTGCCCCGGAAAACGCCTGCAGGTAACTGTGCTGCAGGGCCGTGGGCAGGGCATGCACGGCGGCCGGCGATAGGCTCGCGGCACCCCCGGCACTGGCGGCGAAGTCACTGCCCAGGCCGCCCAGCAAGCTGTGCGAGAACAAGGCGCCGAACAGCGACACACCGATGGCGCCGCCAATCGAGCGGAACAAGGTGGCCCCGGAGGTGGCCACGCCCATGTGGCGCAATTCGACGCTGTTCTGCACGGCCAGGATCAGCACCTGCATGACCATACCCAGGCCGCCCCCCAGCAAGCCCATGTACAGGTTCATCAGCGCCATGGGCGTGTCCAGCTGTAGCCGGCTGAGCAGGCCCAGGGCAATCACTTGCAGCAGGGTGCCGATGATCGGGAACACCCGGTAACGCCCCCAGCGGCTGATCAGCCGCCCGGTAACCGCCGACACCACCAGCAGGCCACCCATCAGTGGCAGCATCTGCAGCCCGGCACTGGTGGGCGTGGCGTTCTTCACCACCTGCATGTACAACGGCAGGAAGGTGACGGCGCCGAACAGCGACACCCCGACGATGAAACCGATCAGCCCGGCAAGCACGAAGGTCCGGTGACGGAACAGGTGCAGCGGCATGATTGGCTCGACGGCGCGGCGTTGTTCCAGGACGAAGCCGACCAGGCCGATCAGGGCGAACAGCGCAAGGCACAGCATGTCCAGCGACTGCCACGCCAGCAGGCTGCCGCCGAGGCTGGTGATGAGCACCAGGGCAGCCAATGCCACGGTAAGGAAGAACGCGCCGATGTAGTCCACCGTATGCCGTACCAAAGCCACGTGCGGGCGGAACACGCTGCCGATCACCAGCAGCGCCAGCAGGCCCAGGGGCAGGTTGATGTAGAAGATCCAGTGCCACGACAGCTGCTCGACCAGAAAACCGCCGATCAGCGGCCCTACCACGGTGGCCAGGCCGAACACGCCACCGAACAGGCCCTGGTAGCGGCCACGTTCGGCAGGCGGGATGACATCGCCGATGGCGGCCATCGCCACCACCATCAAGCCGCCGCCACCCAGCCCTTGCAGGGTGCGGAAGGCGATCAGCTGGGCCATGTCCTGTGCTGCGCCACACAAGGCCGAGCCCAGCAGGAACAGCACGATGGCCACCTGCAGCACACGCTTGCGGCCGAACTGGTCACCGAACTTGCCATACAGCGGTACCACTACCGTGGAGGCCAGCAGGTAAGCGGTGACCACCCACGACAGCCAGCGCAGCCCACCGAGGTCGCTGACGATGGTTGGCAGTGCGGTCGAGACAATGGTCTGGTCGAGGGCGGCCAGGAACATCACCAACATCAGCGCTGCCAGCAGCAGTGGAATGGAGGTTTGCGCATCCGTTGCGGCGGGGGAGGTATCAGTGGATACAGGTTGCACAGTGCTTACCTCAGCTGGGGGTGGCGTTGGCCTGGGCATGCTGCTGGCCAGCGTCTTGCAGGCCTGCAAGGGCAAAGCGGTAAAGCTGCGCTGCAACGGCCTCGCTGGGCATCTGCAGAATCTCGTGCAGCGCCCCGGAGCCGCCGCGCGGGCCGATCAGCAGCATTGCCCACGGCGCTGTGACGCACAGGATGCAGCGGGTCAGGGCCGGGTCGTCGACGGGGATGGTGCTGACCTCGCTGAACAGCCCCTTGAGCAGTGACAGGCGCAGTGGCGCGGCGGCCTGCAGATGCGCCTGGCCGTGAGGGCTGGGGGCGAGGATTTCTGCGGCCAGAACCCGCAAATGCCAGTTGTCCCGGGCCTGGGTGGCCTTGCGCACCACCAGTTCCACCAGCACGCGCAGCTTTTCGGCTGGCGCGTGGTTGCCTTGAGTGATGCGCTGCAGGTCGCTGAGGTCGAGGAAGCGTTGGCGGGCCTCGTCGAGTACGGCCAGGTACAGGCCGTTGCGGCTGCCGAAGTGGTAATTGATCGAGGCCAGGTCGACTTCGGCCTTGGCCGCGACGGCCTTGTTGCTGGTTTCGGCATAGCCGAGCGCGGCGAACAGCTCGCCGGCGGCTTCGAGGATGCGCGTACGGGTGACGGCGCCGTCCTTGCGGGGTTCGCGGGGGGCTGCGGACATGGTGGGTACTCTGCAAACCAGGAATATGGGCAGAGCGTGGTCGAGTCTTAATTTAAAATCAATTTAAATTTAATTTATACGGCAAACGGCCTATCGCGATTCTTGCAGGAGCAGCCTTTTGCTGCGAAGCGGCCGGTACAGGCCACACACCCGTATGCCTCCAATACCGGCCTCTTCGCAGCACAAGGCTGCTCCTACACGTGACGATCTAGGGGTGATTACTGGCTGTTTCCTGGACCCGCTCGGGCTTGTCCAGCGGCAGGTGGTCGAACTCGCGCAAGCCATCCTTGCGGTACGGGTCGCCGATCCAGCGCGGTGCCACCACAAATTGCGGGCTCACCAGGCTCTTGGCCGGCTCGAAGCGGTCATAGCTCAGCCCGGCCAGGTCGGACAGGGTATGGATCAGGTGCGAGCTGCTGTAAGGGCGGTTGGCCATGGCCTGCAAATCACGTGGGTGCTCGGCCTGCCAGCTGGGCGAGGTCCACAGCAGGAACGGGATGGTGTACATCGGCCGGGTCGGCGCACCTTCGTTGCGCCCCAGGCGGTCGTGGTTGCCGGAGCTGTACACGTCTTCGCCATGGTCGGACAGGTACAGCAGGAAGCCATTGGGGCTGCCTGCCGAGTAACGCTTGATCAGGCTCGATACCACGTAGTCGTTGTAGCGCACCGCGTTGTCGTAGAAGTTGTAGGTTTCTACCTGGTCTGGCGTCAGCTCTTTCGGTACGCCCTGGCTGTCGGTGAAGTGCGCGTAGTCGTTCGGGTAGCGGAAGCGATAGTCCATGTGCGTGCCCAGCAGGTGCACGATGATGAACTTGTTCGGCGCAGGGTCTTGCAGGGCCTTCTCGAACGGCGCCAGCACCACATCATCGTACTGGCTGGCGTTCTGGTTGCGCTGGTTGTTCAGGTATACCGGCGCATCGGTCTGCTGCGAGAACGTGGTCAGCATGGTGTTGCGCTTGGTCATGGTCTGCTGGTTGGTGATCCAGAAGGTCTTGTAGCCTGCCTGTTTCATCAGGTTGATCAGCGACGGGTCGGTGAGGAAACGGTCCGGGTTTTGCTCGTTGCCAAAGGTGAGGATCTGCTGCATTACTTCGATGGTGTACGGGCGTGGCGATACCACGTCGCGGAACACTGTAAGGCCCTTGTCGCTGGCGGCCAGCGCGTCGAGGTTGGGGGTGGTGTCGCGGTTGTAGCCATACAGGTGCATGTGCTCGCGGGTCGTGGACTCGCCCAGCACCAGCACCAAGGTGCGTGGCGCCGTACCGCTGCTGTCACGCAGGTTTTGCAGGGGCGGCAACGCGGCGTTCTGCGCCAGCAACTTCTGCATGTTGTCCAGTTGCTGAAGGTACTGACGGTAGCCGACCAGCAGTTGCCAGGGCACTGCTGGCTCCATGCGCTGCTGCACCTTTTCGGCGGCATCGGCGAAGTTGCGCTCCTGCGTCACCATCTGCTTGTAGAACGGGTACACCAGGTTGGCGACCAGCAACAGGGCCACCACCGGCAGGCGGCTGCGCAGGGGCAGGCTGACCGGGCGCACGCGCTTCCACAGCAGCACCGCCACCAGCGTGTACAGCAGCAGCGCCAGGCCCAGCCACAAGCTGAAGTACTGGCTGAAGTACTCACCGGCTTCGGCGGTATTGGACTCGAACATGACGAAGATGACGCTTTGCGAGAACTCCTGGCGATAGATGCCGAAGTAGCTCAAGCCCACCAACGATGCAGCCCAAAGCACCAGGCCGATGACGGCCGCCGTGGCGCGGGTGAAGCGGGGCAGCAGCAGCACCGGGGCCAGCCACAGGCTACTGAGGAAGAACGCATCGCGAAAACCGGCAAAGCCGGTAGTCCCGCTGAACAGCAGCAGCGCTTGGGTAACGCCGGAGAAGTACCAGAAGAACAGCAAAAGCCAGCCCAGGCCGGCCCAGTCCACGCGCGTGTGCGCGGCGGGGGATGTAGTGTGTGACACGTATGCCTCGTCGTACCTTGGAGGCCAGCGGATGTGCCCGTGACCGGAAAGGGCGTGACGCTAATCTGCGGCGTGTGAAAATAACGTCAAGGTGGCGAGGAATAGGGGCCGGCGGGTAACCCAGCGCGATGTTTACTGGCGCAATGCGCAGGCCGCACAGGTATGATGTGGTCAGCAAAACCGCACTGACAGGCCCTGTGGACTATGAACCGTCGTAAGAAGATCAAGCAGCTATTGGACGCGCATGCCAAAAAAGCCAATGCCAAACTGGCGCCGCGCAAGCCCAAGTACATCTGCAAGGCAGACCGCTTGAAGATGGAGGCAGAGGCGTCGGGGGACACTCCTCAGCTGGCCGATTGAAACGGACCGTGTAGGAGCGGCCTTGTGTCGCGACCGGGCCGCAGAGCGGCCCCTGCGATCTGTGCATCAATAATGAAATTGTGGGGCCGCTTTGCGGCCCGATCGCGACACAAGGCCGCTCCTACAGGGATCGCGTCGGCTTCAACGGCGGTAGTAACGATGCTCGTCATGGTGGCGCTGGTGCATGGCCCGCTCATGGCGGCGCTCCCAATCACGGCGCCGTTCCCAGTCACGCCGCCGCTCCCAGTCCCGCCGGGCTTGCTCGCGCCGCCATTGCTCGCGCCGCCATTGCTCACGGCGCCCGTCGCTTCTGTGGTCGTGCCAGCGGTCGTCGTCATGCGCCAGCAGCGTGCCGGGCTGTGTATCGGCCACGCTGGCCACCCTCGACCAGGGGTTGCCGGCAGGCTGCAACGGTGACTGAACGGCCGGTGCCGGCGCCACCGGTGCTTTCATTTGTGTTGCCGATGCCGTGCCCACCGCCGCGAACGAGAACAGGCCGAGCAGCACCAACCTTGCGACATGTATTTTCATGAGCGAAGCCAACCTCTGATAACAATTGAGCCATCTGGCCAGCAGGTGTGGGGCGAACCTTGTCTCGCGTGCCGCTACCTTTCTGTGCCTCCCAGATAGACCGGTAAACGGGAAAAAGTTCGCTGCAGCAACAACTTGTAGAACTTTTGACGCCTGATCACCCCTTTACACAAACGCCCGCCCGCCACGGCGGCGGTCTTCCTTCAGCAACCCCTCCACCTTGCGCAACGCCTGCCCCAGCAGGGCCTGGTCCGGTGCCCCGCCCAGCGAGATGCGCACGGCATCCGGCCCCTGCGTTGCCACGCTGAACGAGTCCGCACCAGCCACGCTCACCCCCACATCCTCCAGGGCCTGGGTAAACCGTTCCTGGTGCCAGTGCGCTGGCAGCTGCAACCACAGGTGCAGCCCGGTGGGGTGGGCCTGGAACTCATGGCTCAACAGCGTGCGTGCCAGATGCTGGCGGGCGCGGGCTTCGCGCTGGATTTCCTGGACCAGCTCCCTGGCGGTGCCACTGCGGATCCACTGTTCGACCAGCGCCAGCAGCAAGGCCGAGCAGCCCATGCTCGATGCGCGCAAGCCATTGAGCAGGCTTTGCCCGTCGTCGCCACGCGGTGGCAGCACAAAGGCTGTGCGCAGGCTTGGCCACAGGCACTTGGACAGCGACGCCAGGTAGTACGTATTGGTGCCCCCGGTCAGGCAGGCGATGGGCGCCGGCGCGTCGTCGAGCAGATAACGGTAAGGGTCATCCTCGATCAGCGTGATACCGCGCTTGAGCAACACCTCGGCAATTGCCTGGCGTCGGGCCGCGGGCATGGTGTGCGCGGTGGGGTTGTGGAACGTGGGGTTGAGGTACAGCAGGTGCGCGTCGCTTTCCTGGCAGGCCTGCTCTAGGCAGTCGGGGCGCATGCCGTCGGCATCACTGGCCACCGCGACAATGCGCAGCCCCAGTTGCCGGGCGGCCAGCAGCAGGCCGGGGTAGGTGAGTGGGTCGCAGAGAATGGCATCGCCCGCGCGGGTGTGAGTGCTGAGGATGGCAAAGATCGCCGCTTGCGAACCCGAGCAGAGGGCAAGGCCGCGGCTGTCCAGGTCACCCAATGCCGGTTTCAGCCAACCCTGTGCCGCCTGCAGCAGTGAACGGGTGGTCGGTTCGTCCTGGTAGGGCGACAGTGCTTCGATGCGGTTGCGTTGCAGCACCTGCTCAAGCCCGGCGCTCACCAGTTGTGCCATCGAGCCATTGGCCGGCTGCGGCGGGATGTTCATGGTCAGGTCGATGGCTGCCGGCGTCATGGTTTCGCGGGCGCCCAGGATGAACGAGCCGCGGCCACTGTAAGAGGCAATCAGCCCACGGTCGCGAGCCTCGGCATAAGCCCGGGTCACTGTGGTCAGGTCGACCCCAAGGTGCGCAGCCAGTGCACGTTGCGGCGGAATTTGTTCGCCGTCTTGCAAAATTCCAGACTGTATGGATTCTGCGAGCATGTCTGCAATCTGTATGTATCTCGGGCCTGCTTTGGGCTTGAAAGGCTTTGTCCAGCGCATTTGAGCAGCTTCTCTTGGCGTTTCGGCAAGAGGCATAGGTATTCCTCCCGGTTGTCAGTCCATACACATAGGAATATCATGACATACGGTTGTTAACAAATCCATACAATAAGGAAAGCGTATGGTTTATTTGATGTGCACCGGAACGGCGCGGCAGGGTTGCAACGATAAGCGCTTCCGGGCTGCCAGTCATGGAGATGTTTGATGGATGACTGTCATCTGATCTGCGCCAATCGCCTCGACGATGGGGCTGTGGTCTGGCTTGATGCCAGGCACGAATGGGTAGAGACACTGCAACAGGCCGGCGCCTTCGATACGCAGACGCTGGTACCGGCAACCCTCGCCGCCGAGGCTGCCGTGAGGGCCAACCAGGTGGTTGCGCCGACGCCTTGTGCAGCCTGGCTGGTGGATGGCCTGCCAGAGCCGAAAAGCCTGCGTGAACGGTTGCGCTCGCGTGGCCCGTCAGTACGCAGCGACCTCGGCAAGCAGGCCGCAGGCACGTCGCCGCTAGGTGGCAAGGGCGAGCGCCCGCTGCTGCCGGTGGCGGCGGGGCAGGCGGGGGTGTACCGATACGACCCGTTCGAGCGTGAGTTCCTCAAGGACCGCGCCCGCCAGTTCGAGCAGCAGGTTGCCCGCCGCCTGAGCGGCGAGCTGGACGAAGAGGCGTTCAAGGTGTACCGGCTGATGAACGGCCTGTACCTGCAATTGCACGGCTACATGCTGCGCGTGGCCATCCCCTATGGCACCTTGAGCGCAGTGCAGCTGCGCCAGCTGGCCTATGTGGCCCGCACCTATGACAAGGGCTACGGCCACCTCACCACCCGGCAGAACATCCAGTTCAACTGGCCGCGCCTGGCGGATACGCCAGAAATCCTGTCGGTACTGGCCGATGCCGACCTGCATTGCATCCAGACCAGCGGCAACTGCATCCGCAACGTTACCACCGACCACTTTGCCGGGGCTGCCGAGGATGAAGTGCTGGACCCTCGGGTGCATGCCGAGATCCTGCGCCAGTGGTCCACCGACCACCCGGAGTTCACCTACCTGCCACGCAAGTTCAAGATCGCCATTACCGGCAGCCCCAAAGACCGTGCCGCTGTGCGCTTCCACGACATCGGCATCCTGGCGCAGCGCAATGGGCAGGGTGAAGTGGGCTTCCAGGTTTATGCCGGGGGCGGCCTGGGGCGTACGCCGATTGTTGGCACCCGAGTGCGGGAGTGGTTACCCGAGCGCGAACTGCTGCGTTATGTCGAAGCCATCCTGCGGGTTTACAACGCCCTGGGCCGGCGCGACAACCTGTACAAGGCGCGCATCAAGATACTGGTGCGCGAGCTTAAGCCCGGCCGTTTCATTGAAATGATCGAGCACGAGTTCGCCAGCCTGCCGGCGGATCACCAGTACCTGGAGCCGGCCATCGTCCAAGGTATCCGTGCCCGCTTCGTGCAGCCGGCCTTCGAGGCGCGGCCCGGGTTGTGTGACAGCTTCCTGCATGCGCGGGCCGACGACAACGCGTTCGCCAGCTGGGTACGCACCAATACCCACCCGCACAAACAGCGTGGCTACATCAGCGCGGTCATCTCGCTGAAGCCACCAGGTGGCATCCCCGGCGATATCAGCGCCGAGGAAATGCTCACCTTGGCCCATTTGGCCGAGGCCTACTCGCTGAACGAGATTCGCGTGTCGCACGAGCAGAACCTGGTGCTGCCGCACATCCGCCAGGGCGACCTGTACAGCGTATGGCAGGCCTTGCGCCAGGTGGGGCTCGCGACCAGCAATATCGGTTTGTTGTCCGACGCCATCGCCTGCCCGGGCATGGATTACTGCAGCCTGGCCACTGCCCGTTCAGTGCCGGTTGCCCAACGCATCGCCTTGCGTTTCGACGCGGCCCGGCAACAGGACATCGGCGAACTGAAACTCAATGTCTCCGGCTGCATCAATGCCTGCGCCCACCACCATGTGGCGCATATCGGCATCCTCGGTCTGGACAAGGCCGGCCACGAAAACTACCAGATCACCCTGGGCGGCAGCGCCGAAGAAGACGCTGCGGTCGGGACCATCCTGGGCCGTTCGGTGCCCTTCGAGGAGGTGCCCGACATCGTCGAGGCGATCGTTGGCATCTACTTGCAATTGCGCGAGGACGGCGAGCGCTTCCTTGATACCTATCGCCGCGTCGGTATCGAGCCGTTCAAGGAGGTGTTGCGTGATGCTCGTTGATCGTGATGGCCGGGTTCAGCCCGACAGCTGGCGCTACCCGGAGGGTGAAACGCTGCCGACCTACGCCCCGCAAACCGTGCTGCAGCCGCAGCAGTGGGATGACTACCACATGCGTTTTGGCCAACCGGCTGAAGGCCTGTGGCTGGCCGCCGACCAGGACCCGGTGCAGGTGCTGCCGTTGCTCGGCCACCTGACATTGATCGTGGTCGAGTTCGTCAAGTCACGTGATGGCCGCGGCTTCACCCTTGCCAGGCTGCTGCGCGAGCGCCACGGCTTCAGCGGTGACCTGCGCGCCACCGGGCCTTTGCTGCCCGACCAGTTCGCCATGTTGTTGCAGTGTGGGTTCACCAGCGTACGGGTGTCGGCCAGCGTGCCGGCGCAGCGCTGGCAGGACGCCGCGGCCGCCCATCAACAGGCCCGTCCACGCACCCTGCTGCAACGTCTTTCCCAACGGAGCGAGGCATAGCCATGTTCAGCCTTACAGCCCTGGAGCTGGCGCGTATACAGTTCGGTTTCACCATTACCTTTCACATCATCTTCCCCGCCATCACCATTGGCCTTGCGGCATTCCTGGCGGTTCTGGAAGGTTTGTGGCTGTGGAAGAAAGACAACGCCTACCTCGACCTGTACCACTTCTGGTCGAAGATCTTCGCCGTCAACTTCGCCATGGGCGTGGTCTCGGGGCTGGTCATGGCGTACCAGTTCGGCACCAACTGGAGCTTCTACTCGCAGTTCGCCGGCAGCATCACCGGCCCGTTGCTGACCTACGAGGTGCTGACGGCCTTCTTCCTTGAAGCGGGCTTCCTCGGGGTGATGCTGTTCGGCTGGCACAAGGTCGGCCGCGGCCTGCACTTCTTCGCCACCGTCATGGTAGCCGTGGGCACGATGATCTCCGCCACCTGGATCCTGGCATCGAACAGCTGGATGCAGACACCGCAAGGGCATGAAGTGATCAATGGTGTGGTGGTGCCGGTGGACTGGTTCGCCATCATCTTCAACCCATCGTTCCCGTACCGCCTTGCCCATATGGTCACGGCGGCAATGCTGTCGACCGCGTTGTTCGTCGGTGCTTCGGCGGCGTGGCACCTGTTACGCGGCAACAACACCCCGGCGGTGCGGCGGATGTTCTCGATGGCCCTGTGGATGCTGCTGTTCACTGCGCCGTTGCAGGTGCTGATCGGTGACGTGCATGGCCTGAATACGCTCAAGCACCAGCCCGCGAAGATTGCCGCAGTAGAAGGCCACTGGAGCAACACCCCGGGGCAGGGCGTGCCGCTGATCCTGTTCGGCATCCCGGACATGGAGGCCGAAACCACCCGCTACAAGGTCGAGATCCCTAACCTGGCCAGCCTGATCCTGACCCACAGCCTGCACGGGCAGATCCCTGCGCTGAAGGACTTCGCGAAAGAGGACCGCCCCAACGCCACCATCCTGTTCTGGTGCTTCCGGGTCATGGTCGGCCTGGGGCTGCTGATGGTCGTGCTTGGCCTGTATGGCACCTGGCAGCGCTGGCGTGGACGGTTGTACGCGTCACGCGGGCTGGCCCGGTTTGCCCTGTGGATGGGGCCCTCGGGCCTGGTGGCCTTGCTGGCCGGCTGGTACGTCACCGAGATTGGCCGCCAGCCCTGGGTGGTGTACGGCCTGATGCGTACCAAGGACGCAGTTTCAGACCATTCGGCGCTGACCTTGTCGGTGGGCCTGGTGGTTCTGGTGGTGATGTACATCGGGGTGTTCGGCACTGGCGTCGCCTACATGCTGCGCCTGGTGGGCAAGGGGCCGCAGGCGCACGACGACCACGAGCAGCCGGTGACGGCCAACCAGCGGCCCGCCCGCCCGTTGTCGGCAGTGGACGACCCGCTGTATCCAAATTCGCCCAATCACACTGACTGACCGGAGACGTTGTCATGGGTATTGATCTTCCGCTGATCTGGTTTCTGATCATCGGCTTTGGCGTGATGATGTACGTCATCATGGACGGTTTCGACCTGGGTATCGGCATCCTGTTCCCGTTCATCACCGACCGCGACCACCGCGACACCATGGTCAACACCGTGGCGCCGGTGTGGGACGGCAACGAAACCTGGCTGGTGCTGGGTGGGGCAGGGTTGATGGCGGCGTTCCCCAAGGTCTACGCCATCTTGCTCAGTGCGCTGTACATCCCCGCGCTCGGCCTGCTGGCCGGGTTGATCTGGCGTGGTGTGTCGTTCGAGTTCCGCTTCAAGGCCGATGAGGCGCACAAGCCGTTCTGGGACAAGGCGTTCACGGGCGGGTCCTACGCGGCGGCGTTTTTCCAGGGGGTGATGCTGGGGGCGTTCATCGAAGGGCACGCGATTGTTGATGGCGTGGCCACCAACGGCGTGATGAGCTGGCTGACACCGTTCAACGTGTTCTGCGGGGTCGGGGTGGTGGTGGCGTATGCGCTGCTGGGCGCCACCTGGCTGGTGTTGAAGACTGAAGGCCGGTTGCAGGCC